>Ga0307513_10004896_pt1 | contig 17772 bp, 13 predicted proteins | sample 15_EM_MG_FD_202174 | JGI IMG/M metagenome (GOLD analysis project Ga0307513, IMG submission 202174) | Populus trichocarpa ectomycorrhiza microbial communities from riparian zone in the Pacific Northwest, United States - 15_EM | ecosystem: Host-associated > Plants > Roots > Unclassified | place... | reverse complement strand
CCGATGGGATCTCTTATCAAGATGCTATTAGATCATTGTGTTGAAGATCTTGGTTAGATCTGTCACACGTTGGAGCACCCCAAGAAGAGAGCACTACCGCATTCGGTCATCACTAGTCATAAGTCTAGGATGTCCCAAGATATAACCCACGGTCTAACTAGTTTCGGGAATGGCAGCCTCCTGGGTACCCCCCCAACATGCTGCTGTTGATACTTTCCCCATGCATTGGGCATGAGATGTGCTTCATATCGAGGCTATTCCTGTAGTACCGAAACGACAACTTGTCACTGGGTAAGATAAGCATTGGAATGGGAGCTCGGATTGGTAGCTAGTTATATACTTGCGCTTCCTATGGATATATTATAATCAATTATAGAAGATATGACTGTCGGGGATGCCCTGTAAAAACCCATTTCACACTGTAATCTTCTAGCAGCAACTCCGGAGCGGTTTCTCTATTTAACCCTTGTTATGATCATATATATAATAGACTATGTCATACATCCGATATCGTAAGACAACAAACTCCAGCATGAATTCTTATTTCGCATGAAAATATACTATACAAGTGAGCGATGAAACCCTGGCAAAAACCCTAGCCAATATGCGGCAACGAAAACCTTTGCGGAGGGACACGGTAAATCCCCGGATCCGCAGCCCACACAACCTGCATGATGGCTATGGAGAAGACCATGAGTCTACTACCCACTATAACCATAATCCCGATCGACCAAGGAATCCATCTCAAGAGGTACAACTTGGTGTCTTCGAATTTTCTGGCAACCATAAGCCCGATAAAGCCCCAGATTGCAGCCGATAAATACATCCCCCCGGCGGCAAGGCAAACTGCAGGCTCGGGCCCGTGGGCTCCCACCTCAGGTCCCTCGTCGTCATATCCTCCTAAGAAACTCCCGTAAAGCATCATGTAGACCGGGAAAGCAAGGAATAAGAGCGCTGGCACGACAATGCCCAGCTCTGACAGCGTTCGGACACCACATGTATTGGTGTGCTGTGGGACGATGGAGGGAGGCGGCCTAAGGGAAACACAATGCTGATCCCAAGCCGGTTTGTTGAGTCGGGTGAGAAGCCTCTCGAAGATGAAGGCGGCGAGGGAGTATAAGCTATAGAGTTCGACGAGGGAGACCCGGTACCCGCGGGAGAGGCGAATGGCTATGGTCGTAATCAGCCAGGCCCACTGGACCGTAAGGACAACCAAGGCAAAATCCGGCAGTCCGATACCCTTCCACGTTCTCCTGCCCGTCGGGAGACCCTTGAGCAAGCCGGCATAAGCTGCTATATCATCAATCCCCAACGGGATGGCCGAGTCCGGCTCCTCCGAGCACCACCGAAACTGTGACCAATTACCCTGATCCGCACTGAGAACGAGGGTTGTGAGATCGTTCTCTAGGTAGAGCCGACCAGCCTGGATCGCCATCAATTGCTGCCGAGTCACTCCATCGATCCCCTGCGAGCGTAAAACTTTCAAGACCCGCGATCGGTGGGCCTCTTCCTTCTGCACTTTATACAGTCCAATCTCGGGAAAGATGATCCGGAGCACGACATCCTTACAACGTCTCGAAAACTGCCTTCGCGGCCGCATGTAAACGGATTGGGTTGCGGCCGAGAGGACAGGGACGATAGTCGCTAGCAGGAGGCCGAGAGTGCTTCGAAAGCCGGTATCCGGGAGATAACCACACCCTCCTTCGCCGTGGCATTTTAGCGATGTTGTGAGGTTCGCATGGCTTGTCAGGACAACTTGTGTTACTGTAAGGTTGGATATTGTAGCACCGTCGCCCACCTCGGACATGACCCTTGTTCTTTAAGAGAGAAAAGAGGAGTTTAAGTGAACTTGGAGTAGATTATTCACCGGGGAGAAATTTTCTTCGCGGTGACCATGGGGCAATGGGCCGGGTGTCGTGAGAATACTTGGAGGGTGGGAATTGCTGGGTGAGCTCTTGCTGTAATGGTAGTGCTGGTAGTGCATCGGCAATGGATTTTATCTTGTTATCATGCGTTTTTAAGTCAGGGGGAAGGACAGTTCCGGGAGCCCAGTGCACGGAGCTAGGATATGCCCCTTCGATCCAAGGGTACAGTTGTGGCTTCTATCCGCAGTCTCCTACCGTACTGGGCGGATGTTTTGTTTTTGTTGTAATTTTCTAGAATCCCACCGATTGAGACGCAAGCTTTGTTGACACTCCAGATTTTTTGCGGATACCAACAACATCAACAAAAGATCGGTAACTTACCCACGGCGTAACATGCAGTGCTCGGGTATAGACGTGGGAGACCGGACAGCCAGGGATTAGGAGCTCGCGGCCAATGCCCGCCTCGCTAATCCCTGGCTGTCCGGTCACCTCGTGAATACCTGAGTGCTTCGCAATTATCATACTGTATGACCTATTATAATGGCCACCCTCCCCCACCGTATAGTCTTTCCTGACACTCCCGATGCTGGCTATTTTCTTTCATAGAATACCGTATCGTACGGAATTATCGGCGGTCAATTGCAATTCCGCAGAGCAGTTTGTTACCAGCAAATGGCGCAAGTTCAGATAGTAGCAGATCTCCTACAGGTGGTGAAAACTGGGCAGGGCGGAGAACCCTTTGTCCCTCACCTTATTTATTTTTTCAGCTCTCTGTTTGTAGTAGCACTCTGCAACCCACTGAACTTGAGAATTCACCGTATCATGTAACTTACTCGTATGTAATTCTTTACTCGAGCAACTTAGAGGGAACTTGTAAGAAGCCATGGGTGACAGGGGTCAACTGACAGGATACAATCGCCGACCATCGAAACGGAATTGGACTTTGCCTACGGTACGCTAAGGCATTGTCTCCCCGACACCGAAACAAGCCAGTGGTACAAGTACTGTACGTGGAAAACTCAAAGGAAAACATGCAAGTACCCGGGAATATGTTTTCGCACTCCTCGTAGGTCGACCTGCGTAATAATCCCTGTCCTGTACGAAAACAAGACCCCCCGGCACCCGTACCGGAAGTAAGATAAATAATTTTAAGGATTCCTCTTTTTTTTACGATTTTTTTTGATGTCTTTACCTCCATTATTGTTAGTACTATAAGTGTTATATTGTTGACTGAAAGAATCATCATAATCTCTATTGAGCAAAGGCAATTGCTAAAAAGAAGGCGAAAAAATCAAAGTCCCGATCCCTCGCTTAACGCTGAGGCGAAGTTTTTTTTTGGGGAGAAGCTTCTATTACTTCTTTTTCCCTCTCCTCACCAGCCTGGGGCGATTTAAGGGGGGTGGCCAAAAAAACACATTCTCAATGGCAGATGTGTCCTGGTGGCGGGGGCCATCGATTCTACGAGTAAGGAGCGGAACTTTCAGCACGGGTCCTAGCGAAAGCCATTGCTGGACGACAAAACCAACCGGAGGGGCTTTGAGTTCTCCCTTCAGCCTCGTGGTACTCGAGTAGATTGACAAAGCCAACTTACAACAGCGCAACCCACAGCCACGGCTTTAGTGGCGTAGATTTGATCAATTAGAAGTGGGCAGCTAGACTCGGTTGGGGAAAAGAAGCGAGCGGGCCGACATTTGAACTAAATTAAACTTTGGGCGCGCTGTTCTCGTACGGTACCTGAGAATCAGACACAGCGAATGGACGTCTGTGCCAATCCGAGTTCGCTTATTAAATTTAGGTAGACAATGCTGCGTCATTCATCCTGGGTTGGACAGGTGATTTGAATACTGTAAGTAGAATGGAAGATGTTTTCGCAAGAGACTGGGATTATTGAGTAGATTAACCGAAAGTACTTGTCCCAGGCCATAAGTACCCGAAAATGGAGGGGGATCATTTGTGTGGGGGCACAGACACGCGCGGATGTTTTGCCATATATTTCTTTAATCCCTGTTTTTGGGTACTTATGGCCTGGGACAAGTAACTGTGCGAAAACTTTAGAGTACTCGGGGGGTTCATTAAAAACCGGAAAGGGGGGTATCCCTGTTCGAGTAGCTTGGCAACCAGAACTCGAGAAAACTTGGAAAGTAGGAACAGGAAACGGCTTTCATAAACCCGTAGAGTGATTGCTTTCATAAACCCGTGGGATAAAGAAGGAGAAATGAAACCTATGACGGTGTGTAGTGTAGAGCAAGAGGCTTTCATGTGGCAAGAACCTCAATGATGTTTATTTCTCAAGGTATCTGATGTTTTAAGATGTCTAGAATGCCGCTACTCTTTCTAGACATTGTGATCGCTCGATTGCCATCACCCCTGCTTCACTACGGGTAGTTTCCGATTTTTAATATACCCCCCGAGTACGGTATCCCTGATACTTGCTGACTGAGGAGAGATCGGCAAGAATATTACCTCCTCGGGTGTTGTGGCTGGAGAATCTAAGATGGGTTCACACCCTAACACCCCCGCCCACTCTGGCGACTAAACTTCAACTGGGAAGTGAAGTTTCTTGTGGTGGTCTTGATAACGTACCAGTATTGCAACCGAAGAGATCTTGTCTCATTACGGAAAATCAACTAATCAACATCTGTCCGAGTGGCTTGCTAGGTGGTCTATACTTGGATATAGCGGGGTACCGTTAACTTGGACCATGCTGCATGGGAAGGACTGATGTCTGAGAAATATAATGCAGATATCGCAGACAATAAGTAAAAGAGTACTTCCCTAGTTATTGACAGTCTGTGCGAGGTCTGGAGAAAGATGGCGGGTAATATAGCATCGGCACTTTGGACTAATACCCTTAGAAGCACCCCGGGGGCTCTAAAAGCCACTGCGAGAAATCTTCCGGGAGTCACTAAACACGCCGGTGTTTCTTACTAGAGGACCCTATATCGAAGACGGAACTGAGAGATGTTTTAATGAGGCGGTTGGGATACCTGTTAGCCATACCCATAGCGTGATTAGGTGCGATTTCGAGATGAAGTTGGACGTATTTGCGATAATCAAAAAGCACTGCGCGGAAAGCTAGGTGGATAGATAGCGCTCAACCCCGTTTCTTCCTCTTGCTTGCTAAACTAATGATAAAGACAGGAGTATATATGAAAAACATATTCGAGTCCTAATCCTTCAATCCACCATTGCACATGTCCTCTTTCTTTCCAGCATGTTCCGTACCCTAATGAAAGCAAAAAGCGAAGGAAACATTTTGCGTAATTCCTTCACAAAAAAATGCATCACAAAGACTCCCGCTTTCCTGTCTCTTTAGTTCAATGCGGGACCTTGTCCTTCCTTCATCTCCATAGCCTTCGTGGGTTCCTTTGGTGGTCGATACCCCTACCTGTCCATCAATGAAAACATCCTTCTGATCTTTCGAACTTTCATGAAACAAAAGAAGCTATACTTTGAGCATGCCGAGCAGCATCAACTCACTTCCAACATGATGGTGATACTGATCCTAATGCAATGGAGGACCAACTCCGAGCTTATATTGATGGAACCTATGAAAGCACGAAAGAGGCAAAGAGCAAAGGTGCTCTCGCAATAAACTCTAAAAGTAGCGGCGGAAGATAGAGGAACGGTGGACTAGATAGCTACTCTCTCTCTAGCTAGGGACAAGCCAAGAGGTATATCTCTCCGTCTAACTAACTAACAACAAAACACTCCCGAAACGCAACAAACTCTCAAGAAACACATGCAGCTAACAAACCTGATCACTAATAATCTCATTCAATTTAAAATCCCATGATATCGCATAACCCCCCGTGATCCTAAAGCCTAAGCCCTGCTCGTGTACCAACTCACATGTCTAATGACAGAGTGCATGAAAGAGCAAATGAAACTAAATACCCGATACCTCATACCCTATAGCTAGGGGCATCGACAAAATTATGAAAGGGATATCCAATGCCTAGCGACATAGTGCCTAACAATAGGAAACCGCAAAGCGCATGCCCTACAATCGTATCTCTCCTGACCGCATATCCGCCAAATTACCTAACCGCATGCCCTATAGGCAATCCAGCAGATATCATGGGGATGATTCCGGAGGGGATCACGGAAATGGAATCAAGGATATCAAAATTTGATATGTATTGGGGATGTATTTGATAATCAAATACATCCCCAATACAAGTCACAGCTTTCTACCGTATTGCAAACGGCCTTTCGTGATTCCACACCATCACCGCCACCACTACCACCATCCGTGCCCCCAGCCACAAAATATCGATCTCTCCCATGCATTCAGGGATCCACAATTAATGCATGATATTTGATATAATAAAATTATATATTAAATAAAAAATCGCTAATAAACATTTACATTGTACTCTATCCGGATAAACCAAAGGAAAACAGAGTTATCGTACAGTACAAGGCCAAGACGCCCTCCATCCGAAAATATATCTCAGTACAACCTGGGTCTATTCTATTATTGAGCGAAAGAGAGAGATCGCCTGAGGGGCGGGGAGAAAGGCTGACGGATCCAAGAAAGTTCTAACTTAATTCCTAAAAAGGTGAAGGAAAAACTGAAAGCAGAAAACAATTAGCTATCTTAGACCGCTCCGCATAAAAACCATATTCGTCTGGAACTACCTGTGCCAACAAAGGGAGATTCCACTACGAGACGAGATGAGGAACGCCTGGTAATCGAGCGGGGACCAAATTACCAGATACGGCGGGAATGTCGGGCTTGTAGCAGCTTCACGACGCCGCCGTGTCCGCGATTGGTCGCTAGTCTGAGCGGTGTTTGGCCGTATGTACTGGAGCTATTGGGGTTAACCTCTTTCCGCCCCAGCAGTAACTTCACTACTCCCGCATGGCCATTCTTGGCGGCCCAAGAGAGCGATGTTTGGCCTAATATACATGAACTATCGGGGTTGACCTCTTTCCGCCCGAGAAGTAGCTTCACTGTTTCCTCATGGCCATTCTCGGCAGCCCACGAGAGCGGTGTTCGGCCACATTTACTTAAACTATCGGGGTTGACCTCTTCCCGCCACAGCAGTAGCTTCACTATTCCCTCATGGCCATTCTCGGCAGCCAACGCGAGCGGTGTTTGGCCAGATAACGTTTCTTGGGTCTCGGGGCTGACATCTTTCCGCTCTAGTAGTAGCTTCACTATTCCCTCATGGCCATTCGCGGAAGCCCACGAGAGCGGTGTTCGGCCACATTTACTTGAACTATCAGGGTCGACCTCTTTCCGCCCCAGCAGAAGCTTCACTATTCCCTCATGGCCATTCACGGCAGCCAGCAAGAGCGGTGTCTGGCCATCGAACGTATCTGGGATGTCGGGGTTGACCTCTTCCCGCCCCAGCAGTAGCTTCATTATTCCCTCATGGCCCTTCTCGGCAGCCCACGAGAGCGGCGTTCGGTTAAATTTGCTTGAGCTATCGGGGTTGACCTCTTCCCGCCCCAACAGTAGCTTCACTATTCCCTCATGGCCATTCGCGGAAGCCCACGAGAGCGGTGTTCGGCCGTGTTCACTTGGACTATCAGGTTTGACCTCTTTCCGCCCCAGCAGAAGCTTCACTATTCCCTCATGGCCATTCCCGGCAGCCCACGCGAGCGGTGTTCGGCCAGATAAACTTGAAATATCGGGGTCGTCATCTTTCCGCTTCACCATTCCTTCATGGTCATCCCAGAGAGCCCACACGAGCGGTGTTCCGCCAGATGTACTTGAAATATCGGGGTCGACATCTTTCCGCTTCACTATTCCCTCATGGCCATTCCCGGCAGCCCGCCGGAGCGGTGCTCGGCCTAATTTGCTTGAACTATCGGGGTTGACCTCTTCCCGCTCCAACAGTATCTTCACTATTCTGTCATGGCCATTCTCGGCAGCTAACGAGAGCGGTGTCTGGCCGTAGAGCATATCTGGGGTGTCGGGGTTGACCTCTTTCCGCTCCAACAGTAGCTTCACTATTCCCTCATGGCCATTCTCGGCAGCAAATGAGAGCGGTGTCTGGCCATAGCGCGTATCTGGGATGTCGGGGTTGACGTCTTTCCGCCCCAGCAGTAGCCCCACAATTCTCTCATGACCATTCCCGGCAGCCCACGAGAGCGGTGTTCGGCCAGATTTACTTGAACTATCAGGGTCGACCCCTTTCAGCGCCAGCAGTAGCTTCACGATTCCCTCATGGCCATTCCCGGCAGCCCAGGAGAATGGCGTTCGGCCATAGAACGTATCTGGGATGTGGGGGTTGACATCTCTCCGGTCCAGCAGTAGCTTCGCAATTTCCTCATGGCCCTTCTCGGCAGCCAGCGAGAGCGGTGTTCGGCCTGATATACGTGAACTATCGGGGTTGACCTCTTCCCGCCCCAGTAGTAGCTTCACAATTCCCTCATGGCCATTCTCGGCAGCCAGCGAGAGCGGCGTTTGGCCATAGAACGTATCTGGGATGTCGGGGTTGACATCTCTCCGCTCCAGCAGCAGCCCCACAATTCTCTCATGACCATTCCCGGCGGCCAACGAGAGCGGTGTTCGGCCTGATCTACTTGAACTATCGGGGTTGACCTCTTTCCGCTCCAACAGCAGCTTCACTACTCCCTCATGGCCATTCCCGGCAGCACACGAGAGCGGCGTTCGGCCATAGGACATATCTGGGATGTCGGGTTTGACCTCTTCCCGCCCCAGCAGCAGCTTCACTATTCCCTCATGGCCCTTCTCGGCAGCCCACGAGAGCGGCGTTTGTCTAAATCTGCTTGAACTATCGGGGTTGACCTCTCCCCGCCCCAACAGTAGCTTCACTATTCCCTCATGGCCCTTCTCGGCAGCCAACGAGAGCGGTGTTCGGCTAAATTTGCTTGAACTATCGGGGTTGACCTCTTTCCGCCCCAACAGTAGCTTCACTATTCCCTCATGACCATTCTCGGCAGCCCATGAGAGCGGCGTTTGGCATGATTTACTTACACTATCGGGGTTCGCGTATCTCCTGCCGAAAAGTAGACCCGCTACACGTGGAACCTTCTCCCACCGACGGACTGTGCTCCCAGGATTGACAAATCGTTGTCCAAGAAATAACCTCACAACCCCTTCATGTCCATTTCCGGCGGCCCACGAAAGCCCTGTTCGGCCATAAACCTCGTCCCGCTGGTCAGGTTGAATATGTTTTTTCCACAAGAGCAACCTCACTACCTCTTCGTGCCCATACATTGCGGCCCATATGAGTGGTGTGATGCCCAGACCATCTCTGAGATTTACATCCCATCTGTTCATTTTTATCAAAGTACTTGCGACTTCGGGGATGCCGAAGTACGAGATACAGTGCAGAGCGGAAAACGGCTTATCACCACAGTAATAGTTGAAGGGATATTTACCATTGATTGACTTCCAAAGGGATTTGGCCGATACGTGACTATCGAACTGACAAAGAAGTTCAAGTGCGACAGTTTTTGCGTGATCTGAGAACTCCATTCGCATATGAATTCCCCAATATAAAGAAGAATATTCAAGGAAGGGGGTGTCCCGGTCCGGGGATGAGCCAGTTGGAGGATCCTTGATGTGCTGGAAGTTGAGGTACGCCAAGCAGGTTTCTGCTATCGTCGAGTGGGCTCTGTCAAAGAGGTCCGGATGTGTGCGGAGATGCTCTTGGAGGGTAAAATGGATTAACCTAACAGTCGAGGCTCCCTTATCAACGGTAACAAGTCCTTGAACACAGTCCAGCAAAGTCGATATCGTAGGGATGTCATCGTTATGGAGGTCATTTGACCCTATCCGGATTGCTACGGCGTGACATATCTCATCCACCCCCAAAGGCCGCCTCGAATGGGATATCCACATCAGAACGGCAATCCCGAGCCTTGCTCTCTCCCCACCCTCCGCCTTTATCCGTCCCAGCATCACTTCATACGCGCCTCCCAAGTCTAAGCTATTCTTCATTGCTCTAAGCTTCTGTCTCCTTCGATATATGGTCGCCTCTTTCAGGATGGTTTCGATGCTCAAGAACACAAGTAGGAATCTATACACATCTGTCAGCACATCATCTTAGGTATGATATTGTTATATATCCTGCTTCATACTTACATTTCCGAAACTGTTTCGGGAATATTATTTAGAATTTCTTCCTCCAAACCCTCGTCCATTGCGTCCGGAATCGTATCCTCTTTTAGTTTTGCTCGGAGGAATATGATGATATCACCCTTGGTGGGTGTTATGGATCTTGTCACCGCCCTCCCAGAAAAATGCTTGTCAATCTCACCTTGGATATGGGATCTCCCGGTGAGAAATATCCGTGCACCAAGGGACTTCTGGGCGATTTGGTTAAGTGAATCAAGGAGCTTCGCCCGATGTCTTGCCGGACACTCGTCCAGGGCATCAATGCATATATATGTACGTCGTGAGGAGGAGATATCCTGCAAGAACTCGACAATTTCCGCGAGCGCTAGCCTCTGACCACCAATGACTTTCTCACTATCCCGAAAAGCTTCAGCTAGTTTTTGCGGAACCTCGTCAAGCCCACCAACAACCTGTTTCAATATCGAACCCAGAATCGAAGCCAGTGATTGCTCCTCCCGAGTGGCGAAGTCAAAGTAGAAGCACGCGACGTTGGCGTTTCCCCGCACGGCCTGCTTGCATAATGTATCTATCACTAGCGAGCTGACATCGTAGTATATTAGCAATACAATTCTTTCCTTAAATATGCCTTCTCTTACCTAATGTAGGTCTTGCCGACTCCCGGACCTCCGTAGCAAAACAAGGTTGGACCAGCAGAGTTACTGCCAGCGCTACCACCAAACCAATTCCGATATTCCTCCGTTTGTAAGAGCCACTCTCCCACCTCATCAACCCTGCGGCTTCGGATGTCGTGGTGCCGTCCCCGTGGTTCAAGTGGAGATAGCCAGGTCAAAATCTTGGACTTCTCGTCAGCCACCGAATAGTTATTCCACACATTGTTAAAAGAGTTTGTATTATTAAAAGAGTTGATATTGCCACCGGTATGATGTTGAGACATTGTGGATCTTTCGCTGTTTTGGAGATTGTTGCGAGGGTTCTTGAGTGATTCTATCTGGTGGGGTGGGTTGATGCGATTCCTAGGAGCGAAGAAAAGCGGGGGCGATCGTCCCTCTGAAGCCTTGTGGGCGGAGTGCTTGGCCAATCAATCGACCCAATACCTGTGAAAGCAATGTAACATTTCGCTTCCATACAGATTGACTTCCGTTCGCAAAAGCCTTCTGAAGGAAGCCCATGCCGCCGCAATTAGTCATAGGTCACGTGCACATTTGCTAGGTTAATTAGGGTGTATTTTTTCTAACCACAGTTCATCTGACATGGGTACAGCACACCCGCATTCATAAAGTTCTCGTAATCGCGGGGGCGGAGTTGAAAGCTTTAAGGGAGGAGGGGGGGAGATATTTGGTTAAAGGTGGTAGAGGAGGGAAGATTTTGGCGGAGGTTAGTGGGAATAATATCAGATTGGGAAAAGGTTGAGGGAATGAGGGAGTGAAGGGAAAAGGTTTTGTGGAAATTGATTTTGGCAAGCTCCGAAATATTCAAAACTATAAGGTTATGCGCAGCGAATAGAGATTCCAGTAATCTGTCGATGCGGAACTTTTATTTGTACGAACAATTTGGATAGAGAAAAGTTATCAAAGAAACAAGAAGAGATGATGGAATCGTGTGCGGTAACGAATGACTTGACAAAAGGTAGAAAGACCAAGTAAATAGAAAATGAATGCGATAACTGTCTGATAACAAACGAACAAAGGGAAGAACAGGATTTCTTATATCCTCCTTGAGATGAGACCTTTCCTCCATGGCACACTTCCTGCGCGTGCCATATCTTTGATCAGTTTCTTCCGTATAGTGGCTCTTTCCTACTTCTTAGCCGAATCTCATCCGAGGTGAAAACACATGCACAGAGGATGTGGTTAACCGGCTTGCTGAATACTGAGTGCATAACCGCGGATGCCACGGTTGTTCGGCTATGATGATAGTTCGTGTTTCATTGTCAATGTATGGAGGTTTTGATGCTGTCGCACTAGATATGCAGGGTTGGTGTCAGAGATCGGTATGAAGCGAATAGTGGTGCGACAGCTTTCGAACACATACTGTGTAACAGGTTTGAGCAATAAGGTTCCCAATCCAACACGCATGGGAATATATGCAAATGGTGAGCGGTCCAGAACGATCCACGTTCAACACGAAAGGGATTTTAGGGCTGTAGGCTTAGTTAGATGGGTACTCGAGTATGATATAATAGATGAGCTATTACAGTCTCCCTAATGGTCGCGAGATTCTCGGGTTGCGAGAGTGGCGGCGCTCTTGGCCATTTGGCATGGATTTTCCCATGGTCAACCCTGCTTTCAAATTTTCTTTGATACAGTACTATACTTTTCTTGTTTGCTCTTGGTATCGAAGTGTCTCTATTAGGCTAAGCCTTAACTTAAGTGCAAGCATGTACTCGAGTACTCGGGTGTCAGGGTAAGTCCGCCAACCGCCGGGTTTATTCTCAACATGAACTCAAGTGGCAAATTTCCAATAGCAACCCGTATATGAATAGTTCAACAAATATTAAAGCAGAGAGCGCTCGGGGAATTCTTCTGGTTTTCAACACACACCTCTTAGTGCGTGCGCTATTCCCAATATCGTCGTTAGCTTCGTTAGCCCTGTGTTCGCGGACTAGCCCTGGTATTCGAGTACCCGTTTTTATGCTACGACTCTCGCAACTCGAGAATCTCGCGACCCTTCGGGAGACTGTGATCAAACAGATATTATGGGAATGATTCCGGAGGGGATTACGGAAGTGGAGCCAAGGATATCAAATAAATTCCCAATGCAATCACATCGTTCTATTGCAAGCGGGCTTTCGTGATCGCAGACCGCCACCACCGCCACCAACGGCCGTGCCCCCAGCCACAAAATATCATCCTGTCCCTTACATCCGGCGGTCGACAATTAGGGTGCGTCTGGCGGTCGTTGCTTTGAAATTGTGCAATAATCTCAAAACACAAGTTGCAACCGGATACTAGAGTTTTCTCAAGTTAGCATAATCTGGCCAAATGAAAGTCACAGTGGCATGTCTGGTTGACACACGGATAACAGCCAAGAAATATATTCTCTCCCACTTAATGGTGATGCTCAACAGGGTTCTTTGACAGAATGAGCCAGCATAGGTGCCTCCCATAAGTCCACTTGTGCACAGTAAATGCATTGAAGTTTGTAGAAGTTATCAGGTTAGGCATTGTAGCTATTCATATTATTTATATTCTACATTTACATCAAATATGCGATGAAATATGGTCACAAACTACTCATATGTGTGGTTGGGTTAGGGTTCTTCAATTTTGCAGTTTTGTGAAAAATAGATTTTTTCTATTTTTTGGAAACCTTCATTTTGGGCCCATTATTCCAACTTGATTGTTGCCACTCGGTGTTGACCAGACACGACACTTTATCACAAAATGATGTTTTCCCTCAAAACTCTATAATGAGGGCCATTATTGAGGTTTCGGGTTGCAACCAGACGCACCCTAATGTATCTAAAAAATAAAATAAAATAAAAAATCTTTAATAAACATCTACACCGTACTCTATCTGGATAAGGCAAAGGGGAAAAAAAGATGTCGTATAGTACAAGACCAAGATGCCCTCCATCCGGAAATGAAGTCTCAGTACCTGAATGGATTCTATTATTGAGAGAAAGAGTGAGATCGCCTGGGAGGCGGGAGAAATGCTGACGGATCTAGGAAACTTCTAACTTAATCCTTAAAACGTTGGAGGAAAAACCCAACGCGGGGGGCAAACGAAAATCGTAGACTACTCCGCATAAAATTCATATTAGTTGGAAACTACCTGTCCCAACAAATGGAGATTTCACCATGAGACGAGACGATAAACTGGAGGGGGTGAAGCGGGGACGAAATTAAGGGGTTCGTTAGGGTGCGGGGCGTTTAGCAGCTCCACGATTCTATCATGTCTGTTTTTGGCTGCTAGCATGAGCGGTGTTTGGCCGTTGTTATTGGAGCTATTGGGGTTGACCTCTTTCCGCTCCAGCAGTAGCTGCACAGTTCCCTCATGGCCATTCTCGGCAGCCCACGCGAGCGGCGTTTGGCCATAGAGCGTATCTGGGATGTCGGGGTTGGCCTCTTTCCGCTCCAGCAGTAGCTTCACTACTCCCTCATGGCCCTTCTCGGCAGCCAACAAGAGCGGTGTCTGGCCATAGAGCATATCTGGGATGTCGGGGTTGACCTCTTTCCGCTCCAACAGTAGCTTCACTATTCCCTCATGGCCTTTCTCAGCAGCCAATGAGAGGGGTGTTCGGCTAAATTTACCATCGGGGTTGACCTCTTTTCGCCCCAGCAGTAGCTTCACTATTCCCTCATGGCCATTCTCGGCAGCCAACAAGAGCGGTGTTTGTCCATCACGCGTATTTGGGATGTCGGGTTTGACCTCTTTCCGCCCCAGCAGTAGCTTCGCCGCTCCCTCGTGGCCATTCTCGGCAGCCAACGAGAGCGGTGTTTGGCCAGAGAGCGTCTCTGGGATGTTGGGGTTGACATCTTTCCGCTCCAAGAGTAGCTTCACAATTCCCTCATGACCATTCCCGGCAGCCCACGAGAGCGGCGTTTGGCTTGATTCACTTAAACTATCGAGGTTGACGTATCTCCTGCCGAACAGTAAACCCGCTGCGCGTGGAACCTTCTCCACCAACGGATTATGCACCCAGGATTAACAAATCCTTGTCTGAGAAATAGCCTCACGACTCCCTCATGTCTATTTCTAGCAGCCTACGAAAGCGCGGTTCGGCCATAAACTTGGTCTTGCAGATCAGGTTGAATATGCTGTTTTTGCGCGAGCAACCCCACTAACTCTTCGTGCCCATACCTTGCGGCCCAGATGAGTGGTGTCATGCCAAGACTATCTTTTTGGTTTACATCCCATCTGTTCATCTTTATCAAAGAATTTGCGACTTTGGGGATGCCGAAGTACGAGATACAGTGCAGAGCGGAAAACGCCGTATCGCCACAGCGATACTTGAAGGGAAATTCACCATTGATTGACTTCCAAAGGGATTTGGCCGATATGTGACTATCGAACTGACAAAGAAGCTCAAGTGCCAATGTTTTTGTGCGATCTGAGAGCTCAATTCGCATATGAATTCCCCAATATAAAGAGAAATATTTAAGGAAAGGGGTGCCTCCTAGGTCACCGGATGTGCTGGCTGAAAATCCTTGATCGTCTGGAAGTTGAGATACGTCAAGCAGGTTTCCGCCATCGTCGCGTGGGCTCTGTCAAAGAGGTCCGGATGTGTGCGGAGATGCTCTTGGAGCGTAAAATGGATTAACCTAACAGTCGAGGTACCCTTATCCACGGTAACAAGTCCTTGACAACAGTCTAGCAAAGTTGATATTGTAGGGATGTCATCGTTGTGGAGATTATTTGACCCTATCCGGATTGCTACGGCGTGACATATCTCATCCACCTTCAAAGGCCGCCTCGAATGGGATATCCACATCAGGGCGGCAATCCCGAGCCTTGCTCTCTCCCCACCCTCCACCTTTATCCTTCCCAGCATCACCTCGTATGCCCTTCCCAAGTCTAAGCTATTTCCCATTGCTCTAAGCTTCTGTCTCCTTCGATATATGGTCACCTCTTTCAGGATGGTTTCGATACTCAAGAAGACAAGTAGGAATCTATACACAATGTCTGTTAGAACGCTATCTTAGGCATTGTTATATATCCTACTTCATACTTACATTTCCGAAACTGTTTCGGGGATATTATTTAGAATTTCTTCCTCCAAACCCTCGTCCATCGCGTCCGGAATCGTATCCTCTTTTAGTTTTTCTTGGAGGAATGTGTTGATATCACCTTTGGTAGGTGTTATGGATCTAGTAGCCACCCTCCCAGAAAAATGCTTGTTAATCTCACCCTGGATATGGGGTCTCCCGGTGAGAAATATCCATGCACCAGGGGACTTTTGGGCGATTTGGTTGAGTGAATCAAGGAGCTTCGCCCGATGCCTCGCCGGATACTCGTCTAGGGCGTTAATGGATACAGATGTACAGTGCCGTTAGAAAAGTTCAGGGACAAACGGCAAAACACAACAAATATGGCACATTTTGAGGTGCCTCAACACGAGAATGCCTAATAACGCTGCAATTCCCCAAAATTTAAAAAACCCGGTACTATCTCAAATTCAATATACTAAGTTGGTAGAGCCTCCAGATAGTTCTAAGCCTTGAAGACCCTCCTTGAACTAGTGGTAGCCAGACATCTAGGTTCCACATACTTAGTGATCCAATATGTAATCGGACACTCTTGCACTGTTTAGCAGCAAAGAAACCTCAACACTTGTTGACTTGTAAAGTATAGGGTAGCTGTCTTGGCATTGATTTCTAACCACAAGCCAGAATATACAGCATACCTCCCCCTAAAGGTTTAGAAAAAATATGTAAATTTTTTACAACATACTCCAGATACAATAGGTGGTGTCAGTAAAATTAAAGGCTCTAATTAAATGAGATGGGGCTGTTCTGGTGTGCTGAAAAGTGGGACTTTTGGTGTGTTTTGGCATTTGTCCCCGAACTTTTCTAACTGCACTGTACGTCGTGATGAGGAGATATCCTGCAAGAACTCGACAATTTCCGCGGGCGCTAGCCTCTGACCACCAATGACTTTCTCACTATCCCGAAAAGCTTCAACTAGTTTTTGCGGAACCTCGTTAAGTCCACCAACAACCTGTTTCAAAATCGAACCTAGAATCGGGGCGAGTGATTGCTCCTCCTGAGTGGCGAAGTCGACGTAGAAGCACGTGACGTTGGTGTTTCCTCCCGCGGCCTGCTTGCATAATGCATCTATCACTAGCGGGCTAACATCATAGTATATTAGCAATACCATTCTTCACTTAAATATTATTTCTCCTACCTGATGTATGTCTTGCCGACTCCCGGACCTCCATAGCAAAACAAAATTGGACTAGCGGAGTTACTGCCATCAAACCAATTCCGATATTCTCATCAAACCAATTCCGATATTCTTCGGTTTACAGGAGCCACTCTCCTACCTCATCAACCCTGCGGGTTCGGATGTCCTGGTGCCGTCTCTGCGGTTCAAGTGGAGATAGCCAGGTCAAAATTTTTGACTTCTCGTCAGCCACCGTATAGTTATTCCACACATTGTTAAAAGAGTTGGTATTAAAAGAGTTAATATTGCCACCGGTATGATGTTGAGACATTGTGAATATTTCGCTGTTTTGGAGACTGCTGCGAGGGTTCCTGAGTGATTCTGTCTCGTGGAGTGGGCTGATGTGATTCCTAGGGGTGAGGAAAAGTAGGGGAGATTCTCCTTCAGAAGCCCTGTGGACGGAGTGCTTGGCTAATCAATCTACTCGATACCTGTGAAACTAATGTGACATTACGCTTCTATACAGATCGACTTCCGTTCGTAAACCCTCCTGATGAATACCCATCTCGCAGGAATTAGTCATAGGTCATGTGCACATTGGCTAGGATAATTAGCCCGTGCTCGTACTCGGGTGTCACGGTTAGTCCGCGGACGCTGGGATTTATTTTCAGCATGAGCTAAAGTGGCAAATATCCAATAGAAACCGTGAATAGGTACATGTTCCCGGCATGTAGAACCTGAGGGATCAAAATTTTGTATGGCAAATTGTCTGTGCGTATCTGAGAGCCCATTCTAAATTCGGATCCAAATGTTCAGGTTCTTCATGCCGGGAACGAGTAGTTCAACCAATAGTAAGGCAGAAATCGTTCGAGGAATTTTGCGGGTTTTCAACATACCGTAAAATCTCGTGAAATCCACCATCTCCGGCAGCCCCTAATCTCTGGGGTTTGAGTCAAAAGTTCTCAAGAAGGATTAGTGCTTTCCTGACACGGTATAGCCTGAGTCATTTGGCTGTGTTAG
>Ga0307513_10004895_pt1 | contig 17776 bp, 15 predicted proteins | sample 15_EM_MG_FD_202174 | JGI IMG/M metagenome (GOLD analysis project Ga0307513, IMG submission 202174) | Populus trichocarpa ectomycorrhiza microbial communities from riparian zone in the Pacific Northwest, United States - 15_EM | ecosystem: Host-associated > Plants > Roots > Unclassified | place... | reverse complement strand
CTGCGGATCGTGGCGGCGACCCACCGCGACCTGGCCCACGAGGTCGCCGAGGGCCGGTTTCGCAGCGACCTGTTCTTCCGGCTCGGCGCCGCGCGCCTCGAGCTGCCGCCGCTGCGCGACCGACCGCGCGATCTCGCGCTGCTCGCGCAGACCCTGCTCGACGACGCGTGCCGCCGGCTCGGCCGCGCCCCGCTCGCGCTCTCGCTCGGCGCCGCGGTCGCCCTGTTCGGCCATGACTGGCCCGGCAACATCCGCGAGCTCCGCCACGTCATCGAGTACGCCGCGGCCACCGCCCAGGACGCCGCGCGCGAAGTCGAGATCTGGCACCTGCCGGCGAGCCTGGCCGCCGCCGCGCGCCGGAGCCGCGACGCCGTTCGCCTCGGTGACCCGGGCCTCGGCGACGCCGCGTGCGCCGGCGAGCCCGCCGCGTGCGGTGACCCCGCGGGCCCGCCGGTCGACGGCACCTTCCGGCCGATCGCCGACGAGGTTCGCGACCTCGAGCGCGCCCGCATGATCGCCGCGCTGCGCGCCACCGGCGGCGTGCAGAACCGTGCCGCCGCGCTGATCGAGATGGCGCTGCGCACCTTCGTCACCAAGGTCAAGCGCTACGCCATCACCGCCGACGAGTGGAACCGGCCCTGACACCCGCGCGGGGGAGCGCCGGGAGCTCGCCTGAGGTGCTGTGGACGCGAGGCGGATGGGTCGTGCCGGCTCCCAGTGCGCTGTTGGGACCCGCCGCCAATACGCTGTTGGGCCTGCTGCCACGACGCTGCCCGCGGCGCGACGGACGCTCGTCAGCGTGTTTGCCACTCCGCGATGCCGGCGCTCGCGGTGGTCAGCCGGCTGGACGCGAGCCAGGCTTGCGCGTCCGCCGAGCCGCGCACGTTGCCGTCGAGGAACGCCAGCCCGGCGGACTTGACCCAGTCGCGCATCGCCTCGCAGTGCCCGCGCGGCGCGACCTCGGCGCAGGTGTCGGTCTCGAGCGCGAACAACATGTGGACCGCCGCCGGCTCCTCGATGAAGATCCGCGCCTTGTCACCCGGCTGGATCAGATCGAACACCGACGCGCGGCCGTCGGCCGTGTCCGGCGGATCCTCGTCGCCGCGGCCCGTGCCGATCAGCGTCGGCCGCACGACCTCCGCGTAGCCCGCCTCGGTCATGCCGTCCGAGCCCGGCGCCTGCGGCGAGAACGCGAGGAACGCGACCGGCCGCGGATCCGGATTCCGCGTCGCCACCCCGTTGATGTCGCGCGCCGCGCCCGCGACGACCAGCGCGCCACCCGCGCCCGCCGAGTGGCCGCCCACCGCGAGCCGCGCGAGGTCGAGCTTGCCGGCGAACTGCGGCAGCGCGGCGAGCGTGGCCACCTGATCGATCACCAGCGAGATGTCGCGCGGCCGGTCGTAGCTCAGGAACTTGAACGTCACGCAGCCCGCCGGATCGAAGCCGAGCGTCGCGCACAGCGCCTCGCGCGACGCCTGATCGCGCGGCGTGTGCGCGATCGCCACCGAGAAGTAGCCCGCCTCCGCCGCGGCGATCGCCCACTTGTCGAGCGCCCCCACCGCGTTCGTCTGTCCGCCGGCGCCGCCGTGCGACCAGATCACCACCGGCATCGGCGTCGGCGCGCTGCGCGAATACCGGATCGCGACGTTGAGCGTTCGCGAGCCGCCGACCCGATCCGGATCCGTCGCCGTGACCTCGACCAGCTCGATCGGCAGGACCGGCGGTCGATACAGACAGCGCGTCGGATCCGTCGCGCAGCCCGCCACCGACGCCTCGCTGTCGGCCACCGCGCCCGACGCGTCATCGGAGGCGTCGATCGTCGCCTCGACCGAGCCGCAGCCCGCGACGAGCAGCATCACACACAGCTTCGTGTACGTCATGCGCGGTGCGACTGCACGCCCGAGACCAGCGCGCGCACCGTCGAGCTCACCGAGATGATTCACCTCGCCCCGCGCGCCAAATCGGCGCGCATCGCCGGCACGCGCGTCTGGCACGATCCGCGTCCTGCGGTCGCGCGTGACCGGAGCCAGCCCGCAGATCGGCGCCGGCCCGTGGATCACTCTACAATGCGACCGAGGTCACGCCGTTGAACTCCGTCGAGCTCATCCTCGTCCTGCTCGCCACCGCGGTCGCCCTCGCGATCGGCGCGGATCGCCTGCGCCTGCCCTACCCGATCGTGCTCGTCGTCGGCGGCGTCGCCCTCGCCTTCGGCTCTGGCCTGCCGCGCGTCGAGATTCCCCCCGAGCTCGTGCTCGTGATCTTCCTGCCGCCGTTGCTGTTCGGCGCGGCGTGGCTCACCTCGTGGCGCGACTTCGCCGCCAACCTGCGCGCGATCAGCCTGCTCGCGATCGGCCTCGTCATCGCGACCACCGTCGGCGTCGCCGCCGTCGCGCACGCGCTCGTCCCGGGCATGCCGTGGCCCGTCGCCTTCGTGCTCGGCGCGATCGTCTCGCCACCCGATGCCGTCGCCGCCACCTCGGTCATGCAGCGCCTGCGCGTCCCGCCCCGCCTGGTCACCATCCTCGAGGGCGAGAGCCTCGTCAACGACGCCACCGGCCTCGTCGCCTTCCAGGTCGCCGTCGCGGCCGTCGCCAGCGGCGGCTTCTCCGCGTCGCACGCCCTCGGCCAGTTCGCGATCGTCTCGCTCGGCGGCATCGTGTTCGGGCTCCTCGTCGGCTGGCTCGTCGCCCAGGTGCACCAGCGCCTCGACGACTTCCTGATCGAGACCGTGATCACCGTGATCACCGCGTACGTCGCGTACATTCCCGCCGAGCACCTCGGCGTCTCGGGCGTCCTCGCGACCGTGACCGCCGGCGGCTTCCTCGGCTGGCGCAACCCGCGGCTGTTCTCGCCCCTCACGCGTTTGCGCAGCCGCAGCGTGTGGAGCGTGCTGCTGTTCCTGTTCAACAGCCTCGTGTTCATCCTGATCGGCCTCGAGCTCGCGGCCGGCCGATTTCTGCTCGCCGGCGTCGGCACCGCCAACCTGCTCGGCTGGTGCATCGCGATCGCCGGCGCCGCGATCGCCATTCGCCTCCTGTGGGTGCCGATCGTGATGTATGTGCCCTACCGGATCCGGCGCTGGCTGCGCCGCGAGCCCCGTCTGCCGGTCTGGAAGGGCACCGCCGTCGTCGCCTGGACCGCGATGCGCGGCATCGTGTCCCTCGCGCTGGTCCTGTCGCTGCCGCGCACCCTGCCCGACGGCTCGCCGTTTCCGTTTCGCGACCTGATCACCCTGTTCGTGTTCGCCGTGATCGTCGTGACGCTGCTCGGCCAGGGCCTGACCTTGCCGCTCCTGATCCGCGCCCTGCGCTTCGTCGACGACGGCGCCGCCGCGCGCCAGGAGCGCGCCGGCCTCCTGCGCGGCACCGAGCGCGCGCTCGAGCGCCTGGCCGAGATCGATCAGACGTCGATCATCGTGCCGTGGCTCGTCGAGCGGTTGCGCGCGACCTACGAGGAGCGCCTCAGCCGCTTGCAAGAGAGCGTGCGCGACGATCCCGAGTGCCGGCTGATGGACGGCGACAGCCTCGCCTTCCAGCGCCTGCGCGGCCAGCTCATCGATGCCGAGCGCGCCTCCGTCGTCGCGATGCGCAACCGCGGCGAGATCTCCGAGGAGGTGCTCCACAAGCTGCAGCAGGACCTCGACCTCGAAGCCCTCCAGCCGCTGCGCTGAGCGCCGCTATCTCGACGAGCCGGGCCGGGCCGCCTCGAGCGCGGCGGTGAGATCCTTGACGTTCACCAGCCCGTCGTAGCGCAGCCCGTTGATGAACAGCTTCGGCGTGCCGCTGACCCCGCTCTTGATCCCGCCGAGGAAGTCCTCTTTCACGCGCGCGATCATCGCGTGCGTCTCCCACGTCGTCTGGAGCTCGCGCGGATCGAGCGCGAGCTCCACCGCCGCGGCACGCAGCCCGCGATCATCGAGCCGATCCTGGTGCTCGTAGAGGTAGTCGTGCATCTCCCAGAACTTGCCGGCGAGCGCGGCCCACTCGGCCGTCTCGGCGGCGCGCTGCGCGTGGACGTGGATGCTGGTCAGCGGAAAGTTGCGATACACGAACGTCAGCGCGGCGCCGAACGCTCGCCGGAGCTCCCGGATCACCGGATACGCATCCCCGCAGTGCGAGCAGTCGTAGTCGCCATACTCGACGAGCATCAGCGGCGCCGACAGCGCGCCGGTCGCGTGATCGCGTTCGTGGATCGGAATCGACAGCTGCGCTTCATGCTCGGACATCGCAGGACCTCGCGGCCAGCGTTCTAGCATGCCCGACGCGGCCCGCGCCGGCGTCACTCGCGCGCGTGCAGGCGAGCCCCCGCCCAGCCACACGGCAGCGCGCCCGCGATCAGCGCGAGCGGATACCACACCGGCCCGGCGCCCCACATCACGAGCAAGCCCACGGTCCCGATCGCCATGCCGATCGCGCCGAGCACCAGCGCGTGCCGCATCGGACGATCCGGTGCCAGCCGCGCCGTGACATAGCTGCCGGCGACGCCGAACCCCAGGCGATACACGAGCGCGAGGACGAACAGCCCACCTGCCATCACCACGCCCGGCGCCGGAAACACCCCGGTCGCGTGCAGCACCGCGTCGACCGCGCTCGCCCCGACGACGTTGATCGCCAGCCCGGCGAGCACCGCGCCGATCCGTCGGAGCACCCGTGCCCGCCCGCGGCCCGGTGTGGTCGTCAACGTGCTCCGGGCGTCGAGCGTCGAGGCATTACCGGCATTCAGCATCGAGATCTGGCTGATCGTCATGACAAGCTCCTTCCAGTGGTGAGTGCGCCATCACCAGGCGCGTTTCACAGCCCTGTCGGAGCCCGGCCGCCCGGCTCGACATCGCGCGACCGAAAATCGACCTACGACCCGGTCGACAGCCGCGCCGCGCGCGAGATGAGGTAGTTGCGCTCGGGGATGCTCGTCGTCCGGCTCGCCGCCGCGCGGTAGTGCGCGAGCGCGGCCACGCGGTCGCCCGCCAGCTCTCGCAGGTGACCGCGCACCGCGTCGAGCCGGTAGTGCCCGGCCAGCCGGCCCTCGCGATCCAGCTCGTCCAGCAGCGCGAGCCCCACCGCCGGGCCGTGCACCATCGCCGCGGCGATTGCGTAGCTCAAGGCCACCATCGGATTGTCGGTCATGCGCTTCAGCAGGCCATACAGCGCCAGGATCTGTGGCCAGTCCGTGTCTTCATGACGCGCGGCCTCGTCGTGCACCGCCGCGATCGCCGCCTGCAGCTGATAGACCCCGACCGCGCCGCGCGACAGCGCCCGCGAGATCAGCGCGACCCCCTCGGTGATCGCCGCGGCGTCCCACCGCGTGCGGTCCTGCTCGTCGAGCGGGATCAGCTCGCCGTCCGGCCCTGTCCGCGCCGCGCGCCGCGCGTCCGTCAGGATCATCAGCGCGAGCAACCCCGCCGCCTCTTCGTGGTCGGGCAGCAGCTGGTGCACCGCGCGGGCCATCCGGATCGCCTCGCTCGACAGATCCACGCGCTGCAGCTGTGTACCCACGCTGCTCGCATATCCTTCATTGAAGATCAGATACAGCACGTGCAACACCGCACCCAGCCGCTCCGCGCGATCATCGGCATTCGGCATCTCGAACCCGATCGCGGACTTCTGGATACTCTGCTTGGCGCGGCTGATCCGCTGCGCCATCGTCGCCTCCGGCACCAGAAACGCATTCGCGATCTCCACCGTCGTCAGGCCGCCCACCGCGCGCAGCGTCAGCGCGATCGCCGACGGCCGCGTCAGCGCCGGATGACAGCACATGAACAGCAGGATCAACGTGTCGTCCTGCACCGGCGCCTCGTCTGGCGCGGGCGCCTCCTCGGTTGCTTGCATCACCACCACCGTCTCGCGGCGTCGCCGCGCGAGCTCCGCCCGCAGGTGATCCGACATCCGCCGCCCGGCGACCCGGATCAACCACCCGCGCGGATTGTCCGGCACCCCTTGCGCGGGCCACTGCATCGCCGCCGCGATCAGCGCCTCCTGCACCGCGTCCTCGGCCGCCGAGAAATCGCCATAGCGACGCACCACCGCGCCCAGCACCTGCGGCGCCAGCTCGCGCAGCAGCGCGTCCTGCCCGGCCTGCGTCACCGCGCCTCCTGCGCGGCGGCCTCGACCGCCGAGCGCGAGCCAGCCATCCGGCTCACGCCTCGACCGACGGCGCGCACATCACCTCGCGGACCTCGATCGCCAGGTTCAGCGGCTTGCCGTGCGGCCCCGGCGCCGCCGACGCCCGCGCCGCGATCGCATACGCCTGCTCCGCGCTCTCGACGTCGACGATCCAGTACCCGGCGAGAAACTCCTTCGCCTCCGCGAACGGCCCGTCCGTCACCTCCGGAGCGTCCTTGCCGGCACGGACGATGCGCGCCTGCGCGGGCGACGCCAGCCCCTCCGCCGCCACCAGCTCCCCTGACTTCGACAGCTCCTGCGCGAAGTCTTTCATGAACCGGATGTGCGCCGTCAGATCCTCGGGCGGCCAGCTCATCACGCCCCAGTCGCCATCGCCCCGCGGTGCATTCATCATCAGCATGAACTTCATCTGAAACTCCTCGTGCTTACCGCGCCCCAATCGGCGCGTTCATGACCCTGTCGGAGCCCGCGCGCCGTTCTCGACATGGTCCCCGCGGCTTTTTTCGCGGCCCATGAGTCTACCTCGCCGCCCCCGCGGGCCTGCCCCGCCCGCGCACCGTCTGGCGCCACGACGTTCGACGCGTCGATCGCGAGACTCGCGCCACGGCCCTGCCGCGAGGTCCGGCGCACGCGCTCCCCGCGCGCCGCTCGCAGCGTTCCAGCCTCGGAATTTCACGGCATTGCTCGTCGCCGCGCGCCAACCCCTCGACGCACCGCCGCGATCCCTGCATGTTTGCGCGCCATGCCCAAAGACGGACTCGACGATCGCTGCAAGCACTTCGAGCTTGCCGAAGCCGGCCGCCGCACCATGCGCGGCCTCCCGCTCCTCGCCCGCCTCGACGGCCGCGCGTTTCACACCTTCACGCGCGACCTCCAGCGTCCCTACGAGCCCGGCATGTCGCGCGCGATGATCGAGACCGCCCGCGCCCTCGTCCAGGAGATGACCGCCGCCGTGGGCTACACCCAGAGCGACGAGATCACCCTCGCGTGGTACGAGCCTTCCGACTCCGCGACCGACTATCTGTTCGACGGCCGCTTCCAGAAGCTGGCGTCGGTCCTCGCCGGCTTCGCATCCGCGAAGTTCTGCCAGCTCCTCGCCACCCACCTGCCCGCCAAGGCCGTCGAGATCCCGCCTTCGACTGCCGCGTCTGGCAGGTCCCCACCCTCGCCGATGCGACCGACGTCTTCGTCTGGCGCGAGGACGACGCCACCAAGAACAGCATCACCATGGCCGCCCTCGCCCACTACAACCAGCGCGAGCTCGAGGGTCAGGGCTCCGCCCGCAAGCACGAGCTGCTGTTCCAGAAGGGCGTCAACTGGAACGACTTCTCCAGCTTCTTCAAGCGCGGCACCTACCTCCAGCGCCGAACCTTCGACCGGACCCTCACCGATGACGAGCGCGCTCGCATCCCCGAGGCCCACCGCCCGCCCCTCGGCGCAACCTTCCAGCGCACCCAGGTCGTCGAGCTCGATCTCCCGCCCATCCGCCAGGTCGCCAACGCCACCGCCGTTCTCTTCGAGCGCGCCGCCCCGGAAGCCCGCGCCTGACCGCACTTCCATCGCCGCCGCTCGCGCCTGCCATGACCCTCGAGCTCGTCGTCTTCACCGGCCTCCAGGCCTCCGGCAAGACCAGCTTCTACCGTCACCACCTTGCCGACACCCACGCCCACGTCTCCAAGGACGCGTGGCCAACGCGCGCAACAAGGAGCGTCGCCAGCGCCTCCTGATCGAGCAGCACCTCGGCGCCGGCCGCTCCGTCGTCGTCGACAACACCAACCCGTCCCCCGACGAGCGCCGGCCCTTGATCGCCCTCGGCCGTGCCTTCGGCGCCCGCGTCACCAGCTACGCCTTCCTCGTCACCGTCGACGAAGCCTAGCGCCGCAACGCCACCCGCACCGGCCGCGCCCGCATCACCGACATCGGCATCTTCTCCGTCGCCAAGAGCTTGCGCCTCCCCGACCCCGCCGAACCCTTCGACGCCCGCTTCACCGTCACCTTCGTCGACCATCGCTTCGTCATCACCCCGCTCCCACCGACCCCTTGACCGCGACCCAACTTCCGGTACGATGTCGCAGACCTGCGGGATTAACTCAGCGGTAGAGTGTCAGCTTCCCAAGCTGAAGGTCGCCAGTTCGAATCTGGTATCCCGCTCGATACTTACGAGGCGTTAGGCCCGGTTTCCGGGCCTTGGTCCCACCGCTGGTCCCACCTGCGCGGCTCGAAAGACGCCACGAAACGCATCGAGGTGGGAGTGAACGGCGACGACCGTTCGCATCGTTTCTCGTCGGGAAACCAGCCGTCGACATGGCGTCAGTTCAGCTCCTGGGGTGGGAGCGCGGCGTTCCCACCTCCACTCCCACCCGCCGGGCCGGCCCCTGGCCCCACCAGCCGCAGCACCCCGGCGATCGCCGCCCGCTTCTCGTCCAGGCCCACGGTCGAGTAGTGCCGCTGCATCTGCTCGGTCACGTGCCCGGTCAACGCCCGCCGGACCACCGCGTCCACGTTCGCCCGACGTACGAGGTCGGTGAACGTGTAGCGCAGCCCGTGGACCGTGAACCGCTTCGTGATCTCGGCATGCTTCAGGCACTTCGCCCACGCGCGATCCAGCGAGTTTGGCGTGCGCAGCGTGCCCTCCGCGGACGGGAACATCCAACCCTCCGCGAGCCCCTTCGCGTTCGTTTGCAGCAGGCGCTCGCGGTGCGCCCGGAGAATCTCGGCGAGCTCGGGCTCGACCGGATACGCGTCCCGCCGCCACGACGGGCAGCGCACTGTTGAGCCGCTCAGGCAGCGCGAACCCCTCCTTTGCAATCTCTGTCGCGTCGAACACCACGTGCAGATCGCCCCCACGCGCGCAACCCAGCATAAGCGGGCACCGCGCCTGCAGTCGCAATGGCTGTGGTCAGGCCGGTAGCAATTTTGTATTGATCACGCCGGAGCGTGCCCTGCGGCGCCGTGGATCGGGATCCGGAATCGGAACGTGCTACCGCGCCCGACAACGCTGTCGAATGACATCGTCCCGCCGTGCTTGCCGATCACGCCTCGAGCGATCGCGAGGCCCTGCCCGGTCCCCTTGCCCACGGGCTTCGTGGTGAAGAACGGATCGAAGATCCGGTCTCGGATCTCGGCCGAGACGCCGTCTCCGGAGTCCGTGATCGCGAGCTCCACCATGTCGCCCACGACCCGGGTAGTCACGCCGATCATTCCGCGCTGCGCCGTGCCAGCGACCTTCGCCTCGATCGCGTGGGCCGCATTGACGATGAGGTTGAGCACGACCTGATTGATCTCACCCGCGTGACATGTCACGGGCGGCAGCACGCCGAGATCACGCTGGACATCCGCAATGCATCCGTACTCGCCGGACGCGATGATCAGCGTGTTGTCGATCTGGGCATTGAGATCGACCGCGATCATGGTCGCCCCATCGAGGTGCGCGAATGTCCGCATGGAGCGCACGATCTTCGCGATCCGCGCGAGGCCATCGCACATACGGTCGATAGCGCCGGGGAGGCTGTCGAGCAGATACGGGAGATCGGCCGTGGCCTCGTGGTCGAGCGCGTTCTGCGCCATCGCGGGATCGAAGCCAGACGCGAGCGCATGTACCGTCACGCCGCGGTGACGCTCGAGCACTGCCGCGAGCTCGTGGATGGCATCCTTCATGAAGCTCGCTGTGTCGCTGATGTACTGGACCGGGGTGTTGATCTCGTGGGCGATGCCGGCCGCGAGCCGGCCGACCGCCTCGAGTTTCTGCGCGAGCCGCAGCTCGGTCTCCAGGCGATCGCGCTCGCGGATCTGATCGGCGAGCATGTGGTTCGTGGTCTCGAGCGCGGTCATCGCGCGTTGCTTCGCGCGCTCGAACAGGAACGCGAGCGTGAGCACGGTCGCGGACAGCATGGCCGCGCCGGCCGCCACCGTGATAGGAGCGTTCCGCGGATCGACGCGGGGCGGGAGCTCGATGCCGTAGATGGTGAGCGTGGCCATCACTGCCAGCGCGACGATCTCGAGCCCGAAGACGACGAGGGCGACACTCAGGTCCGCCAGCAGCAGCGTCACCATCGGCGCGACGGACAGCCAGAAGATGTTGCTCGAGTCGAGCCCGCCCTCGAAGATCGACAGGACACCGAGCACGACCACGGACATGGTGCCGAGATAGCCACCGATGGGGAGCTGCGTGTATCGCAGCACGAGCGGCACCAGGAGCAGCAACGCGATCCCACCCCCGAGGAGGAACGCGAGCTCGGTGTAGCCGTCGCTGACGTAGATCGCGAGCCATAGCGCGCACTGCACCGTGAGCGCGATGCTGAAGTAGATCGCGAGCCGCGCCTTGCGGAACGTCTCTTCCGGGCCCTCGCGAATGCGAGCGGGGATGAGGTACTCGAAGTCGATCAGTCGGCGGAGGAGCGAGGGAGCCGCGTCGGTGGTCGTCGAGTCCTTCATCCGCGGTGCCTTGCTGGCCCAGTGACTGCGAGTTACTCTGCGCACTCGCACGATGGGTCGGATCGGCGCGAGGGCACTGAGGCTACATATCTGTGTATCGACCGCGCTCACCGTCTGTTGAGGCGTGTGCGCTCGTCGGCGCTCGCGCGAGGTGTACGATCGAGCCAACGCATCAAGAGTGCAGCACTTCAATGACTCTTCGGGGCCAGTCGATGGAGCCCTCGATGAACGTCCCGCCACACTTCGCGGAGCTCAACAAGGTGACCAACGCCGCCGGCTACGATATCGAGAAGATGTCGGATCGCGAGCTCCGCGCCTTGATGATCCAGATGAACGCGCACGCGTACCAGGCGCTCAATTCGATGCTCCATGCCGTCGACGCCCTGTTCACCGAGATCGCCGACGATCAGAGCGTCATGACCATCCTCCAGGAGCTCGGCATCGACATGGGAGATCTGACGAGCGCGCACGAGAGTGTCCGCAAGGCGATCGAGCCGCGGATGAATGGGTTCAAGCACGACCAGGAGAGGCTCGAGAACAAGCAGGCGGATCTGGACGCGCACGACCAACCCGACCAAGATGCGACGACGACACCCGACAAGGCGCCACAGAAGAAGGTCATGGAAGGGAAAGGGTTCCGGTGATGAACGTACTACGCATGTCGGGCGCGACGTGGCTCCTCCTCCTGGGCCTCGTCGTCGCGTGCAGCAAGGGCGGCACGACCGAGTCACGCCCGAGCGAGGCGCCGGCCCCACCGGTCCCAGCTGCCGTCGCCGATGCCGCGATCAGCGCGCAGGCCGACGCGGCAGGACCAGATGCGCGCGGGAGCTTCGGCAAAGACAATGCGTCCGGCGCGCAGCTGGGCTCCGCCGTGGACGCGGATCTCCCGCAGCGCAACCCTGGCCGCGATCTCAACGAGCAGATCGGCGGAGGCGGAGCGCAGCCAACCGATCCTCGCCATCCCGCCCATACCCGCGTGACGCTCTCGAGTCACCGGGCGCTCGGCCCCTCGTCGCTGGACTCCAGCAAGGTCGCCGGGCGTTACATGGGCGCTGGGCAGGCAGCCGTCAGGCGCTGCTACGAGGGTGTGCTCGCACACGAGCCGACAACGACTGGCACGCTGACGCTGCAGTTCGCAGTCACGACGACCGGCCACGTCGTCGACGCGACGGCCGAGAGCTGGCGCGTTCGAGCGCGTCGATCTGACCGGCGCCGCGCCCGCCTTCGGATGCGCGCTCGGTGATCTCGATGGCGACGGACGGCCCGATCTGGTGCTGTCGTACAATCGCAGCGCGCAGATTGGGGTGGCTCACAACGTGGGCGGCCGCTTCGCACCGCCCACGCTGTACGCGTCCGGCAAGCCGGCCCCGCGCGCCGTCGCGCTCGCCGATGTAGATCGCGACGGCAAGCTCGATACCCTCGTGCTCAACGTGCCGAGCTCGACCAACGCGGGCGATCCGGAGGTCGATCACGGCTCGGTGTCGGTCTACCGCGGCGCGGGTGACGGCACCCTCGGCGCGCCGGTCTCGTATGCGACCGGCGGGCTCGCCCTGGACTTCGAGGTCGCCGATCTCGACGGCGATGACTGGCCGGACGTCGCGACCGCCGCGTTCGACGGCGAGGGCGTCGCCGTGCTGCGCGGCGATGGCCATGGCGCGCTGTTGCCGCGCGTGATTACTCCGGTCGGCACGCGCATGGCGACGCTGACCGCCGGCGACCTCGATCACGATGGCGATCTCGACCTCGTCACCGGCTCCTTCGACAACATCTGGGTGTTCCACAACGACGGCGACGCCGGCTTCGCCGTGGAAGGGCCGTACGTGATCCGCAACGAGGAGCTCGCGGTCGCTGACGCGACCCGCGACGGAGTGCTCGATCTCGTGGTCGCCGCCGCGCCGTCACGCATCGTGCCGCAGGAGGCCGGCCATCTCGTCGCGCCGGTGCCCGTCGCTGTGGGCGGCGAGCGCGTGGAGCTCGCCGACTTCGACGGCGACGGCCGGCTCGATGCGGTCACCGGCTTCGATGGCGTGTCGCTGCTGCGCGGCCGCGCCGGCGGCAGCTTCGCGCCGCCCCAATCGCTGGCATTCTCGCCGCAGACCAAGTTCGAGTCGGCGGTCGGCGACGTCGACGGCGATGGTCACCCGGACCTGGTGTACGGCGGCGGCACCGCGTTGCTCACGCTGCGCCACAACCTTGGCGATGGCACGTTCGGCCCGCCCGTGATCCTGCCGACCGAGTCGCTCGACTTCAACGCCGCGCCCGCCCTCGGCGACCTTGACGGCGACGGCGATCTCGACCTCGCAGTGGCGATCGGCTTCAGGTTCCCGGGCTCGCTCCAGGTCTACTGGAACGACGGGCATGGCAACTTCACGCTCGGCCCGCGCATGGTCACCGGCGGCGACAGCCGCACGCCGGCGATCGCACGCGTCACCACGCTCACGGGCCGGCCCGACATCCTCGTACCCAACTGGTTCGACGGCACGATCACCGTGTTCCAAGGCCATCCCGATCGCACGTTCTCGCGGTTCGCGACCCTCGCCGCGCCTGCGTTCGCCAAGACCGTGGTCGTGCGCGACGTGACCCAGGACGGTCGCGCGGACCTGGTCACGGCCGGGCCGGGCCCGCTGTTCGGCATCGACTTCCGGGTCCGGATCTACCCCGGCACCGACCACGGCCTCGGCGCGGCGATCGACTTGCCCGCGGGGACCTTTCCGTCCACCGTGGTGGTCACAGATCTCGATTCCGACGGCCGCCCCGACATCGTGGTCGGCGGCAGCCACATCGCGGTCCACCGCGCGCTGCCCGGGCGGTGGCTTCGACGCCCCCGCCCTGTACGGCGCGGCGCTCGCCGATGGCCTCGCGGCCGGCGACCTCGACGGCGATCTCCGGCCGGACCTGGTGAGCGTCGAGCTCATCGGGCCGCTGACCGTCGAGCTCAACCGCTGCCGGATACCGTAGCGGCGCGCCGCCAGGGTTCGCACGCGGCTCACGGCGCTGCGGAGATGGCTCGGAAGCTCGGCACGGCGCCCGACGCTGCTGTTGGTCCGCGCAGGCTAAGCCATTCGCCCTGAACAAGCGCGCCGTGGTGCGGGCGCCGAAAGTCTCGCCAGGCCTCACGCGCGGTCGTGTAGTCCTCGACGAAGTCCTGGTTGCGTTGCAGCGCCTCGATCCGCGCCCACAAGGTTTACGGGGCGTTGAGGGTGAGAGCCTTCGTGGCGGAGGTGCCCGTGCGGTTGACGACCGTGGTCCTTTCCGCAAGCACGGCGTCGGTCGCGACAGCGAACACGGTGGCCACGCCGTTCACAATCGCCTCGGCAGGAACGTCGGCGGTGCGCTGCCAATAGATTTGGCCACTGACCGATGGAACCGCCCCGAGGGAAACGCTGCCCCCGGTGGGCAGTTGAGCAAAGAACTCAACGTTCACGATATTGTCCGGGAACTCAGCCCACAAGTGCGACGCGGTCGGGCTTGTGGCCCGGAGCTGCACCTGGTTGCTCGCCAGTACCTTCGTCTCGACGGGGTCCAACGCGATGAGCGGTGGAGTGTTATCGATGTAGAAGCTGCGGCCAAGGCTGTAGTTACCCGAGCCCATTGGATACGTCTGGTGGGTGTGGTACGTGAGATTGACCACTCCATCATTCAGGCCTTGGATGTTCATTCCGCTGCGACCCGGGTCACGCGGCCAATTACACGTCAGGGTCGTCGATCCGGGGGTGTTAAGCGGGTAGGTCTGCTGGCAGATGCCCATGGCGTTGGCGTGAGACGAGCTCGTGATCTCGGCGAATTCCGTGTTCGCCTCGTCCGACATAGCTTCGAGGATGACGAGGGGCGCTGCCGCGGTTCCCGTGTACGACCTGAACGCCGGCGACCGCCACCCCACGCCTCCCGCGTTCTGAACGTAGATCTGGACCGGGGCTGAATACCCCGTGAGGTTACCGGCATCCGTCGCGCTGCAGCTGATGTCATGCCACCCGTCAGCGACGCCGTGGGAGTCCCACACTTGGTTGGGCCAGGCCGCGGTCGAGACCAGGGCGCCGTCGACGTAATACGAATAGGACTGCACGCTGAAGCCCGAGACGACGCAATGCAGGTCCAATCCGCTCGAAACCACGGCACCTCCGCCCAGCATGGTGGCCACCGGGGGTTGGTTGTTCACGGTTACCTGGATGGTTGCCAAGGAAGATAATCCTGCCGGGTTCCAGGCTATTGCTTGCAGGATGGTCGCGCCGTTGGGTACCGTCCTCGTATCCCAGGCGGGAACTTCGAAGGGCGACGTCGCGTCGCCCCATACGTACTGACCGTTGACGAGGAAATCCATCCAGACCGCTCCGCTGACGTCGTTCGCGTCGGCGAGGATGTGCACCACCCCAGAAACGGTGGAGGCGTTATCCGGCTGGAGCATCAGGATGTTTGGAGCAACGTCAGCCGGCCCCGGGACGGGCGTTCCCGTGGTAGGAGGCGCGGGCGGAAGGCTCGGGTCGCTGTAAACTAGAAAGCTCCGAGCTCCGATCGCGGAGTAGACGAACTGCTTGTCTGCGTACGCATCGGCATAGATGTCAGTACCGTCCGTGGCGCAACTATCCCCTCCTGTGACGACGCCGTAGAGCGCCGCGCCGTCCATGGAGAGGAGCGGCCCCCCGCTATCGCCCTCGCACGCCATGCCAGACACTCCGGTTATGCCGATCTGGTAACCGCCGTTGATCCCGGCGGAGATCGGAGTGACGGTTGCGCTTCTCCGTTGATTGTATTGGTTCCCGTGCAACCCATATCCGACCAAGAGATGCGTCTTGTTCAGGTGTGGCTTGATGTCTCGCAGGACCGGGAAGGAGACGGACTGCTGGACGTTGCGGGATAGGATGAGCACGGCCAGATCATGTGAAGCAAGGTCTTCGACGCGATCGTACTTGGGATGAATGTGGATCGATTTCACGGGGATGCCGGCGTGGAGGTCGACGGGCCCAATGTCGAACTTGTACATGAAGTGGCTGTGGTCGTCGACGCAGTGTGCCGCCGTCAGGACCGCGTTCGACCCGAGCAACGTACCCGTGCACACGTTGTCCCAGGTGCCCCCGTTGGACGGCAACAGCTTCGAGACGTACCCGACCGCGGGGAACCTTGTTTCGAGCTGACCTCCCGTCACGGCTTGATTGGTGGTCTGCGTGGAGTCCGCAGGATCTGCGCGATCGGAGGGCGTGGCGCATCCGATGGCCAAGGGCACCAGCGTCGTCGAGAGAAGAGCGAACGTCGTGCTGAGGCGCCGTTTGTATCGGTTCTGATGCATTGCCGTGCTTTCGAAGGAGGGTCAGGTATGCGTCGAGCGTCGAGGAAATTCAAAAGCAGGTTTCGGGTTGACCGTTTCCCAACACCCCGCCTTGGCGACTGTGCCCGTGCGGACTATCGCGCGAGGAGACTCGCCTGCACGTGCGAGGCCCACACGCGCGTCGTGTGTCGACGCGTAGTTGGCATCGCGGAGCACCGTCTCACTGTTTCAGGTGAAGCACCTGACGCTGGAACGACCGGTGTCGATCGTTACAGTCGACTACAGTCGACTAGTCTTGAATCAAGCCCTAACCAGGTCCCACATCCCGAGCCGCTCGAAGGCGTCGTGGCGCACGAAGCTCGACGCAGTCTTGAAGCTATAGAGCAGCGGCGGATGAAGAAGAAGTTCACGCCGGCGTCGAGGGCCAACAGATCGTCGATCATCGGCGCCGCCATTGACCAATGATAGCACGTGGCCGCGCGCGATCGCACAGCGGCGCTCGGCTGGCGCGCCAGCCCGTCGCTCAGATGCCCTCCGTCGGGCTATATCCCTGCGTGAGCCAATGCCTCAGGTGGCTCGCACGCGATCGAGTCGGTGGGTCACTTCTCGCGAGTAGCCCGGGGTCATTTCTGGCGAGCGTCGAAGATCGCGTGGAGCGATAGCGCGCCGATTCGGCGCGAACGCCGATTCGGCGTGCGGTTCGAGGGTGCCCGCGCCGCGCACAGGGCGAGCGTGCCGCGCTGAGGCTGCCCCGCGGTGATCGCGGCTGGCGGTACGGCACTTGCTGAACCGACCGACATGGCTGATATCGCCGCTCGCTCGGATGGCTCGTCGTCCGCCACCTCGGCGCGCTCCACCGGGACCGCGCCCGGCAAGTCGACGCTGACCAGCCAGCCGGCGAACGGGAGTGTCGGGCCCGGCAAGTCAACGTTGACCGGCCAGCTGTCGCCCGGGGCCGCGGTCCCGGTGGTGGTGGGGCGCGCGGTGGTCAAGCAAGATTGCTGTCTTCGCGTCGCGCCGAGCACGACGGGCGCGCTGGTTCCAAGCAAGCCAGACTGGGTCGCCAAGGGCGCTGCGCTCGACGTCTACCAGGTGGCCGGCGCGTGGCTCCAGGTCCTGCACGCCGAAGCACCGGCGTACATCACGGGCGGTAGCAAGTACGTCACGTTCACGCCCTTGCCGCCGCCCGCGGTGGCTCCCACGGCGCCGGCGGAACCCGCCGCGCCCGCCGAGCCGGGCATGCTCGATCAGATCACGAGCGCTGTCGGTTCTGCGGTCGACACGGTGACCGGCGCCGTTTCGGGCGCCGTGCAGCGCGGCGTGGATGCGGCGACGGGCCTCGGGGCCGCGGCGCTGGCGCTGTTCGGCGTGCGGCCGGGCGAGCCCACCCCCGAGGAGGACAAGCAGCTCCAGCACGAGCCGGTCGACCCCGCCACCGGCGAGCCCACCGATCCATCCGCGCCAGCGTCCCCGGCCGACATCGCGGCGGTCGACGGCACGAAGCACTTCGTGCAGACCGAGTGGTATGGCGCCGACGGCGAGAAGCTCAAGGACCCCGCGAAGACCACGTGCGTGACGGTGCTGACCACCCACGCCATCCTCGGCGACTACGATGCCGGCGGCCGCGGCGAGGCCTATAACACCTTGCTCCGGCTCGCGCCCGAGCAGCGGCCAGGCACGAACAACGCGCACGTCAAGCTGCGCGACGAGGAGGGCAACCTGGTCAAGGACGAGAAGGACAAGCAGAAGTACGTCGATGTCACCGAGGAGGTGCCGACCGACGTCCAGGCGCTGCCGCAGATCAAGTTCATTCCAGGCGAGGCGTCGTGTCTGCGGACGGCCCGGGCGATGGCAGCCGATTCAGGCGCCACGATCGAAGAGGGCTCGGGCGTCCCGACCAGCCACATCCAGATGATCCTGCAGGACGATCAGAAGGCGATCGTCAACGAGGACGGACAGCCGC
>Ga0307513_10004894_pt1 | contig 17777 bp, 14 predicted proteins | sample 15_EM_MG_FD_202174 | JGI IMG/M metagenome (GOLD analysis project Ga0307513, IMG submission 202174) | Populus trichocarpa ectomycorrhiza microbial communities from riparian zone in the Pacific Northwest, United States - 15_EM | ecosystem: Host-associated > Plants > Roots > Unclassified | place... | reverse complement strand
CATCATTAGAGTCTAGACTCTCATCCGCTGACTCTAAGACCTGCTGCCGGTTGTACAGGACAGGCTCTGGTACCTGGAGTCGTGAAGAAGCTGGCTCCCGCACGGCATCCCTCCTCCTACCTACAGTGGACCAAGCCATAACAGACTCAACACTGGGTGATGTTATTATAATTAATCCGTCCCTGGACCCAGATCCCCGGAAGCGTCCGTGAAGGACCTCCCTTCGCCTTTGCATTTCCTGCCTCGATGAAGGCCCTCGGTCCGCCATAAGCCGCCGCTGTTGTTGTGACATAGTATGCAGGTGAATAGTGATAGAAGAGAATTGGAGTGTATGACGTTGAGGTGCAGATAGTGTTAGAAAGCCTCTATTGGTAGGTAGCTAAGGGCACGATATGGGGTGTGAACTTGGAAGATCGAAATGGTAGGCCCAGCTTCCTTAAGAACTAAGGACATTCACAGTTCATTACTCGCTTTCATGTCCGCTGGCGTCAGCACACACCGCGCGTCCAAATTGCAGCTTGATACCTAATATAGGAATTTGCACCTGAAGACTTCGCCGCGCTGCGATTTCACTGGGGCAATACGAGTGTTACGTACTTGGGGTTCCTGAACCAGATGAAAAAAGGGTTCTCAGAATGTACGGACTAATCTAGTTTTAGTAGGTCTGCCAAGCGGACAGAAACAAATGCGGGTAAGGCTAGGGCTTAGGCCCGGACGCTAATCGCAGAAAGTGAAAGCTGCCGCTAAGGCTCAACAGATGGGACATAACATGAAAAGCTAGGATAGGAATAGTAATGAAAGGGGCAACCCAGAACGAAAAACAGCTAGAGAAGAATAAGAATGATCCGCACAAGTCCAAAGAGCAAACCGCTAAAGCCAGCAGAGAAAACATACACCAAACGAAAAGGAGGTGGAAAAGAGCAAGAATGATCTGCGAAGATTCCGAAAGTAGGTCCCCCGAGCTGACCCGGTAAACGCAGAACAGGTCGTGCCAAACAAGAATGGTCAGCAGAACTCTCAGAGGGACCCCGTAGAGCAACAAAGTGTCTCTAGACTACATTGGGTTTGGGCAACCCGTAACGGCAACAGCCGGGCCAATCCAAACAAGAAATGTGTTGGAAAAAATACAAGGATAACTCGCAAAACTCTAAAAGTTAAACTCCAAATGAAAAACACCCAAAGGAAAAACCCGCAGGATCTGCGGACAGTCGCAGGTCTAAATTAAGTATACTGATCAGAGCAAGTAGCCTAGACGTAGCGTGCTAATCTAACACAGAAATAGTCAGGAAACAGCGAGAATAAGATGAACTCTTGAAACAAAAATGAAAACACCAAAAGGAAAAGTCGAAGGGTCCATCGTGGCCTAGTACTTGTAAATGGCTTGAAATGGACCTGCATCCCCAGCTAGCGAGACATTAGCCACATTGGTCGGGGCAGGAGAGCTTTGTTCGCAGAGCTAGTGAGCCAGGACAGAAACGGACTTGAGTGGACTCCCAACACCCGTTTCTGCTAGAACTGTGGCAGACCTTGCTAACAGAATGGACGTAAAACCTGGCAGTGGTAACCGGAACTTACCCGGTCTAGAGTATGCACTCGAGTCGGTCAGGGAGTCAACATGCGGGCTTAATTCTCGTCCGACTTCTTCAGCTGTCGGAATATCCGCACACGCATCGCCGGTATGTGGATCCTCAGAGGGAGAATGGCTTCTGCCGGGCGTATCGACTTGTGTCGCCAATGTGTTGACAGGCTGCGCGGCCCCTGAGGCCAGCATCAAAAGATGCGCAGCTGACCTTCTCGCCTCTGCCTGCGCACAGGCTGCAGACGCATGATGGTGACCTGGATTGGGAGTTACCGGAGACGGACCATTTGTCGAACTAGTCCTGTCAGCCAGTCGCCAACTCAGATTATGCTCCCCATCGCGTGTGTCCGGCTCAACCTCAATGCCGGCATCCATTGCCCCCACCTGGCGGGCCACCTTCCTCTGGGGTTCCGGACTTCCTTCCGAACCGTATGGCTCATCGGACTCTTGGATGACCGCGAGGTTGCATTTACCACTGTTATTGGCTGGCATCCAGGATGCTTTCTTTAGGTCAGTCTCCCGTTCTCCTTGTCTACTAGACCTCAAAACACGAGTGCCTAAGTTAGCACGAGGGACAGAAGCTTGCGTACAAGAAGACTCTGGCTCTGATTCGCCAACCTCCGCCCAATTGATGCGGTGTGTTCGCCTAGTCTTTTGTGTGGTATTACCGCTCCTGGTGGTTCTTGTTGAGGTGGTTCGCTTTGCCGCCGCTGCGGATGACTCTCGCTGGTGGCCATCTGAGCTCTGTCCATCATCGCTACTGGCGGACCCGTCATCTGAGGCGTCTGGAGGGGGGCCCCGGTTATCACGTAGAGCAAACCAGATCTTACGAGGAGGAGGAGTGCTATCTTCCATATCATTCCTTCGATGGCAACCGAAAAGCAGATCTATCCGCTCGCTTGGCGGATTCAAAGACCACCAGATGCGGACTAGTCGGCTATTTGTGATTGGGATCATTTCAGCAAGCGGCAGCGGCTTCTCTGGATCGGCCTGCCGCAGACGTAGACCCTGTCTCGTCGTACCAATAAGTATACGAAATCCGACCCCCAGTGCCATGGTTTTGTCTATGCCCGCTTGCAGGTTGGGAAAGGTGGGCTCAGTTAGCTCCATCCAGTAAACATGTCCATGACTTTGCCACTGGATCTTGTCCATCCCGACAGGAAGTGGGCTGCTTGGGCGGACTACGGATGGCTCCTCTATCCAGAGACGGACAGACAGCGGACCGGCGAGATGTGCAGGAGCTGTATTAGCATATATGGTACATCTTTATTCCGGACGCTTGGGGATAACTTACAATCATTTCTGGCGGGGGTGGGTTCCGCAACCGGAACAGCGGCAACGGGTGCTCTCAACATGTCTCTTAAGATACCCTGATGTTTTTTGGTATGTCCTTTAGCAAAAGGTCGAGGCATTCGGTAAAACGTTCACCACGGGGGTTATTAGCCTGCCAGAGTCCCAACCTCTGGCTAATAGGCCGGAGGGTAACAGCATGTGCCTGCATGGCCGCCTATTGTCTGGCGGTACTCTGCTTCCACCCTGGGATCCTGTCTTGCTCCATCTTACATTTCATAGCATTTCGCAAGGCTTTATACTCCGGACTATAGGTTCGTGGGTGGGGGAAGCTGCAAAGGTGCTTACACCAGGTAACATCGCCGTCGTTTTTAAAGGACCCTGATTTTTGGAAACTGAGACCAACCTTTGAGGCTGCAATTGTAATAGTGATCAGGGTGGGGGGTGGTTGATGGATCAGAAAGAGGCTGCTTTTTGGGGGGGTTTAAATGGGCCCTCAGCGAATGGAGGATGGCCGCTAGTAGATGCTGGTACTTTTGAGGATAAAGGATTGTGGAACATCCGAAAATAATAGAGCGGGCCTGGCGGACGGTAAAGGTACAGTCATTAGACAAAAGTCTTGGTGATCGCTTAGTCAGCAAGGACTAAGCGAGATACCTGGTCCCACACCCCCCCAGCCCACCACAGTGGAAAATCACGTATGGAGTATCATACTACATGTATTCTTACAGCTTTACTACTAAAGTAATATTTTATATTTAATTCTTCGCTTTGTTCTACCATGGAAATACTATTATCAGCCTTTTGCTAAATACCCCTTGGATACCCGGGCGTGTCTCACTATTCCGCAATCACCAAGACTTTTGTCTAGTGACTGTAGTTCTGCGGATGGTAATGGCGGTGAAAAGGTTATTGGCTAGGGAAACGTAGATAGGTAATCTGAAATGAGCTGAGGATACACTGGTGATACTGCGGAAGAGTGAGAGGTTGTGCTGAGCTTTGTGGGTCCTGTTAGGATGGGCTGGTGGATCGAGGATGTGATTGTGATTGGGGAAAGGATTATGGAGAGAAGATAAAAGGGGGGGAAGAAAGAGCTTATATATGCCGTACGAGGACGGTTTTAGTGGGGTTCGCAGGATTGTACCCGGTACAAACTTGAATGTCTTGAAAAGTCACGTGACCCACCTACAATGACGATAGGTTTCAGATAAGGTTTTAAGCCGCAACCGAGCCGCATGGGAGCCGCGACCCATGAGCCAAGGCCCTCCCATACTCTCAACAAAGAACAGGTTTCACAAGTTAAGCCGTGAATAACGGTTGGCAGCTTGAATGTCCGGACGCGTTCGTCATCCGACTAAACAAACTTGAAATTTTCCCGATTTACCCCTTGAAAGAAACCTACCCTTCACTTTGAAAGAGTCCGCTGCAGCTGCTCAGCCCATCCGCTTACGCATCCGCCAGACTACTTGAAAGAGAAATACCATACACGATGACCTCAAAGACAACAAAGTGTCCTTATTGCAGGCGACGTTATCAACAAGCCGCTGCATACGAAAAACACCTTCAGACAATGCATCTTGATATCGTTCTTTCCCTCAGCGCGATTGCGGACGCGGCTTCCATGGGACCTACTTTTGTTCGTGATGAACTTGAAAACCTGACCGACTCAGACTACGAATCTGATTGCAGGCTCGAGATCCCAGATTTCCATACAGCAAGTGGTGAGATAGATGATATGCAGAACGATTCAGACACGGAAGACGTTTCCCACCCACCGGTCCGCGTGCGCCCTTCGGGTCAAGAAACTATTCCCGGTGCCGGCAGACCACTCGGCGAAGTTGCTGGCTATACAGAGCTCAACAAGGCCATGACCGATGACCCTTGGAGCCCTTTCTCATCGGAAAACGACTTTAATTTGGCGAGCTGGTTTGTCCGGAGCAAGGTAGCCAAGTCGCAGATCGACGCGTACTTTGCGGAAGGTTTAGGCGGTACGGATAGCAGATCATTCCGGTCCGCCTATACCTTGCGACAACACCTCGACATACTGGACCCATTTCGTGAATACTTGGTGTGGGCGGAAGCCAGTATTGATGATGGTCGACATGCAACAACTTTCTATTATCGAAATATTATTGACTGTGTCCGCTACCTGATCCGTCAGGTCGCGTATAGCTCAGATATGGTTTACGCACCTATTCGAGAATATGATTCAAGTGGGGAGCGATTATATTCAGAGATGCATACGGCGGACTGGTGGTGGGATATGCAGGTATGAGATAGGTCCTGACAAGTTCTTGGAGTGGTGTTTCCAGTGCTAACAGCCCATTCCGTTCCTTGGTAGAAAGCTTTGCCCGCCGGGTCCACAGTGGTGCCCATTATCGGATTGTCTGACCAGACGCACCTTACCAATTTCTCCGGAGATAAGAAAGCCTGGCCGGTATACATGACGATCGGCAATATCCTTTCGAGGACAAGAAGCAGCCCTGCCAAGATGCCAATCCTGCTTCTGGCATTGCTTCCAGTACCGCCAAAGTTCACTGGCGAATCAGCCCGTGCCAACGAAGCCCAGCGGCAGACCAACGCGGATGTCCTGCGGGTTGTCCTAGCACCATTACAGCAGGTTGCCCGAGAAGGAACGGTAATGGATTGTGCAGACGGCAAAACACGCCTTTGTTTTCCCATTTTGTCGGCCTGGATCGCGGATCATGCTGAGCATGCAGCCTTGCAAGGAATAGGCAGCAAGTCATGCCCAAAGTGTGAGGTTCCGTGCGAGGAGCTCGGTGGGAATCCGCGGCGGATGTATGAGACCCGCGACTACATGCTATATAGAGAGAAAGCCTTGAGGCATGAGCCGGCAGAAGCGGCCGGCATTGCAGAATACTTTCAGCAGTTGGGCGTGAAAATAGGAAACAATGTATTCACCGGACTCGACCGAGTAAGCCCCGCGGACCTACACAAGCCGGACCTCTTGCACAACATCTACCTTGGCTTATTCAAACATATGATGGAATGGGTGGAAGGTTTCCTGAAAAAGCATAAACGGCAGCAGGCGTTCGACGATGCTTGGAAAGAAATTCCTCCTTACCCCGGATTCAGCGTACCGAAAAAGGCCTATCGCGAAATCACACAATGGCAAGGAAAGGAGATGCGCAATCTCGGCCGTTGTATTTCAGCCGTATTGGCGTCCGCATTGCGAAATCCGGACAGTTCTCAGTATCAGGATTTCAAGAGCGCTTTGAAGTGTGTTAGCGCGCTGGTGGACTTCACTCTCATGGCTCAATATCGCAGTCATACACCAGACACACTTTCCTACATGGAAAGCTACCTGCAGACATTCCACCGGACAAAGGTTATTTTTCTTGAGTTCCGTACCTCGAAGGCTACCCGCGCTCAAGCAAATCGCCAGGATCGGGAGCTAAGGGAACTAATGGCAGATCAGCGTGCTAAAGAAGTCCGCCATAGAACCGTCGCTAATCGCCGTCGGCTGGCTGATCAAGAGAGGGTTGAAAGGTCTGATCGGCGGGCAGATTTGATACGGCGTGAGAACCACTTCAACTTCATCAAGATGCACTACCTGACTCACTTTGCCTCCCACGTACGGCGTTTTGGATCCATATCGATGTATTCAACCGAGATCGGTGAACTAGCACATAAGGATCAGATTAAAGATGGCTACCGCAGGTCAAACAAGAATGAAGCCGCCCGACAGATCTTGTCGCACTATGGCCGCCAGCACGCCCTAGGAATAAGGTTGCAGACAATAGAAGCACTTTCGAAAGTTGAAGGTGTGATCGTGGTAGAAGATAGTGGGATGGAAATGCCGACTGTTCCAAGTCGCAGCACACCTCGCCGGGTGCTTAAAGGCCGTATGAAGAACACCAGCACGCTGACCGAATTATGCACAGCCCTCGATATCCATTATTCCAACATGATGGAGGAGATACTGCGTTTTATCAGGCAGACCGCTGCGGATGACCGGCGGTTGCCTGCGGACCCCGCCGAACTCGGGTTACTTCCTGTAGAAGGATTTGCTCAGCTTGAAATCCCAGTGCCCGACTTTCAGGAAACTGACAGGTTCCAGATCCACCGGGCCCGCTGCACTGGAACAAGGGCATTCCGCAACGGTGGCTCTAGAAACGATTGGGTGTGGGTCCAGACTGGTGGGGAAGCGAACTATGGAGATTTACGGGGACGCGTGGTGGCTCGGTTGCTAGCACTTTTCAAGATAAGAAATATTCTAAGTGAGGCCGCAGCTGTCCATCGCCTGGCATTAGTTCGCATACTCGATCCGATCAATGGTGGCAGATTTCACATTCCGAGCGGACATATTCGAGTCGGCAACCGGATCAATGGTCGAGACATGCGAATAGTCAGTATAGGGGCAGTGATTGGACAGGCGCAGGTAATTCCTAGCGGTGAGAAGCAATGGATAGTGAATCACAGGATTGATCTGAGGACGTTTAATGAAATATATTAAATTATTCTATCCAATTATGTACAGTATTTATTCGGCTGAGTTGAAACTGGGCACTTAAGGTGGCAGTTCGCGTATTGAGTGTCCGGCTTCAACTTGGCCGGGGGAGTACTACACGATCCGCGGGCATTTAAGGGAATGTTTTAAATAGGTTGAATTGTTCTGCATGAATATACGGCCAAGTTGAAGCCGTACGCTTAAGGTGGCAGTGCCCATATTCAGTGTCCGGCTTCAACTCGGCCGGGGGAGTACTACACGATCCGTGGGCGTTTAAGGCAATGTTTTAAATAGGTTGAATTGTTCCACACGAATATCCGGCCAGGTTGAAGCTAGACACTTAAGGTGGCTGTTCCCATATTGAGTGTCCGGCGTCAACTCGGCCGCGGGAGTCATACATGATTCGCGGGTATTGAAGAGAATGTTTTAAATAGGCTGAATTGTTCCGTAGGAATATACGTCCAAGTTGAAGCCGTATACTTATGGTGGCAGTGCCCATATTGAGTGTCCGGCTTCCATTCGGCCGCCGGAGTACTAGATAATCCGTGGGCGTTTAAGGGAATGTTTTAAATCAATTGAATTGAATAGGTGGCCAAGTTGAAGCTGGCGACTTAAGGGAGAGATTCCCGTAGAAAGTGTCCGGCTTCAACTCGGCCGCCTGAGTTCTGCGGATGATTAATCCGAAACTATGCTCGCCTGTAGGAAGGGAAGCAAACTAACGTAGGGGGTCTGCATGGTGGCCGCGCCGGGCGTCTTGTGAACAGTAAGGGAATTATGGAAGGGACAGTAGGGTGCAGACTAAGCAAAAAGCGACGTAGGATGGCACCGGACGGAAGCGGATGGAAGAGGAGAGATCTAGGTCGCCACAGGTGTGAGGGTAGCAGAGATGGTCGCTGGACGCGCGCAAACGCAAGGAGTAGGCAGTAGGCCAGTAGACGAGAGGATAAGTGGGCGGATACAAGGGGGAGGCACGAAGAGAGCGTGGGGCGGCAACAAGTGCGTCGGACGCTGGGGAGGGAAAGTGGGGCGTCCGGGTGCAATAGATGCAAGAAATGAAAGCCAAAGAAGGCACGGGAGATCCGGCAGGACCGGACGCAAAGAGCTGACGCTATTTGTCTGGAAGCGGGCTCTGTCCTTCCGGAGAAAGGGGTTTTTTTTCTGATGTAGTTCCGCTCGGCGGAACTCAGTTTTCGTGAGTGAAATGCCACAGGGTGTAGCCTGAGGTCCAGGAACTGCGACAGGACACATCCTAACGGAAAGTTGCTAGCCTCCGTTTCGACCACCGTTTCACTTTCTGGGTAGAAATGTGCCTGCATGGGTACTGTGGTGAACCTATGTTTGAGTTCCTCAAAAACCTCTTCTTGCTCCTTTCCCCAATTGACATCCCTTGGATTTCCCTTTAACGTTTCTGTTTTTGGCTTGCATATCTTAGAGAAGTCCTTAATGAATCTTCGGTACAAATTCGCGAAGCCAATAAAAATCTGTACTCCCTTTACAGACCGTGGTGATCTCCACTTTTTTGATGGATTCAACCTCTCTCTCCCTCATCGTGACCCTATCCACTGCAACAATGTAATTCAGGAATTCCACCGAAGGTACATGGAACACCGATCTTTTCAGAGATATCGCTAGCTGGTGTTCCTCCAGCTTTGCGCGTACTTTCTTGACTAATTCGACATTTTCCTCGTAATTCTCCAAATAAATAAGGATGTCGTCCAAGTAGACAACAACCCCATGATCCAAGAACTCTCTTAGAATCTTGTTCATTATCGCCTGAAAGGTTGCAGGGGCATTAACCAATCCGAACAGCATGACCTTGTACTCGTAATGTCCATACCGTGATCTGAACGCCGTTTTCCATTCTTCTCCAGCCCGTATGCGGATAAGATGATATCCGTCCTTTAAATCGATTTTGCTGAAAACTTTGGCTCCTGCTACCCTGTCTCTGAGTTAGCTCATAAGGGGTAAGGGATATTTATTGAGGATCATTAGTTTATTCAGCTGGCGGTAATCGACACATAGTCGAAGTCGACCATCTGGCTTTGGGACGAATAGAATTGGGGCTCCGGCCGCAGATTTTCTGTGTACAATCTTTCCTTGCTTAAGCATATCAGCAAGGTATTCGGCCAGAACATTTAACTGGTATTGGGACATTGGGTAAATGGGTCCCCATGGCGCCTTGGCCCCTTCCTTCGAATTGATTGGGTTGTCAAAGGTCCTGCAAGCAGGTATTTTTATGGCCGTTTCTGGTAGAAATAATTTTTTGTACAGAAGGTATTCTGTCGGTAATGAGTCCAGGGTGATTTCTGCTTCACCCTTTTCGTACCCAATTCCTCCTATGTATTGGGCTTGAGGGTTGTACGTGACCGTCTCATCAAATTCGTATAAATCTGCCACTGCCTCGTCTTCGACATGTGCATGACAGTCATCAGGTTTGAATTCCCATTTCTCCGGGTCCTCAAGGTTGGATAGCGGATGTTCCTTGGACCACCATCCGAATGGTATGACCAAGTCATAATGTCCTGCTGCTGCGATTTATGCAGATATGGTGGACCTATGTCCATTTCCCATTTCCAATGTGATCGGGTCAGAGTACTTCTTTCCTCACGATGATGCAACGACGACGACGTCAAAAGCCACGATATCGATTGCTTTCTGGCGCATTTCGTAAGGTATTTCGAACTAGCTAACCAGTTTTTCGTTTCGTAGGAAGCTGTTGGAACCGGAGTCTAATAATACGCGAATCCGAATTCTGTTTCCTCCTGCTTCGAGATAAGCCCACCCTTGTAAGCATTCGTAGTGTTTTGGTATCGGAGATCTTGGACGACCTTTACCATGAGGTAACTCTGCTTTTCGTTTGGAACTCATATTTGTCTCGTTGACTGTGGCTGTTTATTACTGCGCCAGCACGGTTTCGACCAGATGGGTCTCCTCAGATAAACTAAATTTCTTCTTTTGGTATACTGGGCAGCCCACTACTAGCGGTCTTTACCTCCTGCTGAGGAGTTCTCAAATAGCCAGGGATGGTCCGGTGCGCCTTGGTCAGTGATTTGCGACTAGGTCCTGCGCAAAACTGTATCATCGCCTTATTGTTTCCTGCCTATGCCGGCTTACATTCGGCTTCCATAACACCTTCGCCTCCTCCTGTATCTAGCCGAGAAACCTCTTGGGCCGTGCGACGCGTAGAGCCTGACCTAGGAGGGTACATGCCGACTCCTAGCTACAGCTCGGGTAGACTACTTCGTCCATGATCTGAAGATATCTTTCTATGTGCCGCCAAGCTCCAGTTTCTAACATACCTTTTACCCGGCTATATTGAGTTAAGTCTGAAATTATCGAGCTTTGTAACCCCCAGCCCCCATGTTCCAGTTCCGCAGCTAAACCGTTGCTCTGATACGCTTGACGTTTTCTTAGTTGCCACAATATCTCTGCCGGCGATAACTTAGGTTATGTCTTGGTTCAATATTTCCTCCAACTTCCGGATAGTAGTGTTTTTCGATTCCCGAGGAGGTATTCAGACTACCGATATGCCGTTGCCAGTGGTGCCATTGGGACATCTTAGGCCTCGTCCATATCCGTATCCCACGCCCTGGGCCTCTCAATTCGATTCACCTGATGTAAATTCCTTTCCTGGCTTCGATCAGCCACCGCAGCAACCTGTGGTCTTCCCTGTTGGAACTTGGGACGAAATTTCCCCCCGTTGCGGGTGACGACCTTTCGTCGGCCAATAGTTGATACCTGAATGAGTTTGTGACAGTTCTTCCATTTATGTCCTGGGATGCCGCAACGGGTGCAACCGTAGTTCTTTCCCCTCTTGTCGATTTTATCTTCGTGGATACCCAAATGAGCGTCTTTGAAGTTCGTGTGTTCTACTTTTTGTCCCTCAGGTGCCACCTGACCCATTTTTTCTCCTGCCTTTTTTGCTTTATAGGCAGCTTCCTCCGAAGGAGAGTACTTTTTCCGAGAAGTTTTTTCTCCCGATTCCTTCTTGCGCTCGCGTTTTCCCGAGGAATCCGACTTTGTAGACAGTTTATGCCGGAGGCCACGTTGTTCCTTAAAAGCTTCTTCTGCTTTTGTGACTGTTCGGATTGCCGCAAGCCATTCCGGGTCACTGCCGTATTCTTGGTTCGAAAGGCGGCGGAGTGCCTCCAATGGCAACCTTTTCTCGACCATATATCGCCAAGCGATGCCGGTAGCCTGTGCTTGAATGTTAAAGTTTTCTAAGTCCAGGAGATACTTCTCTATGTCTCCTTGGTAGTTAACCAATTCCATTCTCCTTAGCGCTCTTTCCGCTTCATGGGAAACAGTAAATCGTAAGATGACTTGGGCTTTGAATATAGGCCAATATTCGTAGCCTTCTTGCTTTTAGAAACCTAATTCACCAGTCATTTGTTTCCTATACGCCAACGCAAACGGGGCTACTTCCTTCCCTTCCATCCTTCCTATAGCGTATCTAATTCTTTCTCCCTCTTTCATCCAGTATGTAGGATTTCTTGCGAAGTAATCTTTACATGCGAGGAGCCATACCTTTACATCTTGGTAATCCAGATGTTTATAAATGAACGGAGGGTCTGCGGGTTTAGGTTTAGATCCTCCGAGTGCCATGCTCATGATTTTCACAAGCTTTGTCTGTTGGGGGTCGTCTCTTTCGGACTGGTTGGGATTTTTGGGCACCATTCGCCTATGGTCCTTTCGGCGGTCGTCACCGTCCAAATCGTGATCACTTGGATCAGGATCTCCTCCGTTTCCTCCTGGGGGTGGGGGCATTCTTGCCCCATTTCCTCCTCTTGGTGGATTTGGGTCCGATCGTTTCTGAACCCAAACGTCTTCTTCTTGTTCTTCTTCCACCCTAGGCTGAAGAGCTCCTCTCATTCTATATGAAGGCCCTTCGCCATCGTCGGTAAGAAGCACTATTGGTGCTGCTGACTGTCTTCGCGCTAACTCTCGAATTTCGTCTCTTGACCGTTTCATTTCGTCTAGCACTGTGGCGAGTTCATTACGGTGGGCTTGTTGTTGCTCGAGGTATTTCGCATCTGCTTTTTCCAACAGTCTTGCCAGAGCTAGGACTCGGTCTCTAAGTTCCTTGTCCTAGGCTTGTAATCGCGTGCTGACCTCTGCTTGGCGGTGTTGCTGTGCTGTATGGGCCTGTAATTCGTGCCCTACTCATGCTATCACCTCTGCTTGCATCCTGGTTGATTGCTTTGTTACCTGTTCCCAAGCACTTCGTAGGGTATCCAATTCCTCTCCCACGATCTGTTCTCCCTTTTCCAGTCTTCTGGCCTGAGCCTCAAGATAGGCCGCATAGGTTTGGTTTGCCTCCGAAAGCTCAAAAAAAGCTAGATGCTGGGCATCTCAAGTCGCAGCTCAGGTTCGATCGAATTGCCCTATGACCGTGCCTATCTGGGCGGCTAGTCGGCTAAGTTCAAGATTTGAACTGGGCTGTCTGGATGGTCCTCCACTTCTCCCACTTCGTCCCTTCTGAACTCTCTTCGAATCCCGTCGGCTTGGTCCCAGGCCCACAAATGGCGAACCAGGCCGGTGAATCTCTCCCGCAGAATCAATAGCTGTATCCCCTCCTGAGGCCAGTGATCCCAAAGTGGATATTTGTCCTGTTTCTTCTTCTGTATCCATGGGTTCCGCGGTGATACGTAGTTGAGCCATCGTATCTGGCGTGTAGAAACTTCTTCAGTGGGTTTTGCTAAAATGTTCTATCATCGTCTGCCTAACCAAGCGGCAGATATTGCTTCTTCGTTTCGAGAAGGGGGGTATTCAGAAAATAAGATTTCTGAACAGGCTAGTTCCGATCCCACGGGTTCCCAATCTCTGGTGGGTATTTCAAAATGCGCGTAAATGCGCCGAAATTGTTCTTCGTTTGGAACACAAAAGGGTCTTGTGAACCAGGACAGTCCGTGTGTCCTGCGTTCAAGGAAGGTAACTTCTGGTAGGTTTGAGGGTATCTGACAACGTCTTGGTTGTTCCGATAGTGGGTTTTTCTTATAAAAGAAGAATGCTTTTATAGCAGGTGCGTTAAAGACTTCTTCAAAAGGTGAAGCTATGTCTTGAGGTAGGTAAGGTTCGAAAATACCGCTTGTATCTAGTGTGTGCATTTATTGAGCCTTGGTAACAAGGAGACTATCAATATACTGTTAGGTGGTACCAGATCTCTAAGAACTATCGAGATGGGTAAGACCGGGGCGGGGTACTTTATCGTAGACGAAGATGTGTCTAGGAAGGCTCAATATAAAGGTGTGTAAAATAGTGATAAAGATTTTTCTTTTAATAACTTATTATATTGATAAGGTCTCTTCTCCGTAGCGTGATGATGTCAGTTAAAGCTCGGGTGGCACTTCGATATTTATATCCCGCATCGATAGAGTGCGCGGCCTACAAGTAACTATCACACTAACTAAGTACCTGCTAACTACCCCGAACATTTCCTATAGTGCGAACACCTTTTGACCCTGAATAATATTGCCCCACCATTGACTTCCTGACTGGAGAGCTCTTGATTTCTCTGGTGTGGCACCACGGTCCAGTCAGAGTTCACAATCCTTCTTCCGTCAGGAGGAACTGAAACTTGTCTGCATGCTAGACAGTGTCCTCAACATCAGACGAACGAAGTGGCCAACTTCGTAATCGGACCTATCGCAGTAGCAGATATCACTCTTGGTTCCTGCGCTTAGGCTTTGGTCAGACTATCAATCGGGATAGTACCAGTGGCACAATTCTCTCATAGTCTTTCCTTTACGGAATAATCCTGAATGGCACTATGCCATTGGTGTGGGTGCGGTCATACTCTTATTTCATTCTAGAGTAGACACGACGAAAACGTCCCGTTACTTTAGTGACATAGTTTCCTGTGCCGTACCGCTATGTCTGTAACTTTATGCGATGTGGACCAATCTCGCCCAGGACACTTGCATAAGCTCGGGAAAGGTCTCCTCTGATACATCCTGCGAAGAGGATCCGGTTGGACCGACGGCAGCGACGTATATGGTGTTATGAGATCGTGTCTACTAATAATGTCCTTTGGTGTTGGGACACAACTGCAACATCATCTGGTGTTGTTCCACCGTCCCAAAGCCGGGGCCAGAGGGGGGTGTTAGCTTCAGAGGGTGAAGGTAGGGTAACCCCAGGGTATACAAAAATAGGTGGAAAAGCTACCCTTTTCACATATGCCTAACAGTTTCAAACTGTCTGTATAGCTACGGAGGTCAGCAGGGAGAAAAAGGCTGATACCTCAATGGGCAGATGTCAGCTAGGGTCAGGAAGAGTCTCATTGAAATCTGCTCGTTGAGGGGAATTGAACTGGATAGGTCTTGAAGCGTTCACATGCCTCTAGCACGCAGTAGCCATCGATTGGAATGTACCTACCAGAGAAACCAAAGGACACAAGTATGGAGAATGTTTTAACCAGAGGTCGGACAGGGACCAGACACCATGCGTTGGGATCTGTTTGGCAAGGAAAATCAAATGGTATAGGTTGCGAAGTGTCCGCATCACTATAGAGGTCAGTAGAGCAAAAAAGGCTGATAGGTCAGCAGGCAGATGTCGGCTAGGATGAGGAAGGGTCTCATTGGAATCCACTAGCTGAGGTGGATTGAATGGTCTATGGCCTACAGCATCCTGACATGACTTGTGGGAATCTGCTCGCAAAGGTAGATTGAACAGGGTTAAGCTGAATGGAAAGGCATACCTGTAGCTCGCTGTGCCTAGAAAATGCTAGACAGTTCTACAAAGTTGATGAAGAGGTGATGTGAATGAACATAGAAAGTCTTTGCAAGAGCTGGAACGAATGATGATATAAGGGGTATGTTGTGGGTGGTTACCGGGACAATAGCTGTTTACTCATCCTATGTTAAGATCCTTTTTCGTCTGAAAATCCTTTCCCTGATAGTGCAGTACCGGGAGTCTGTCGTGAGTCGATTCCATCAGGTGCAATGATTAGTGTTCATGACAGGGCCTCCAGGGCCCCGAAACCGACGGCCCCCTGCCCCGCCCAGGTCAATCCTCCAGGGCGAGGTGTTTGTTTTTTCACCCCTTGCGGCTGCCCCCCTCTAGGCCCCTGCCCCATTCAATGCCCCAGACAGCCTCTCGTCCATGAATTTTCCCTGCCCGGGGCCAGGCTTTTTCGAATATTCCCCTCTTGAACCTTCCTCTTTTGATACATGAAGGAGTAATTGTGTGAGCATATATCAAAAATCAGATATGTACTTTAAATTATATACAGAGATTTATTTGCATGGAATGATTCATACCATATGAACCAGAATAATTCACAACACCGATTGGACGTCCAAGTTTCCCAGACCAGTAATGTATATTGTCTCAGCAGGCCATATGCATAATTCATACGCCCAATTCATACACTATATTCACAGGTTCAAATCATATGCCCTATTCATAAGCCTTATTCATCCGCTGGTGCCATAAGCCCAAATCATATGTCCAAGCCATACGCTGAGGTCATACGCCCAAACCATATGCGCACGCCATATGCCCAAACCAGATGCCCAAACCATATGCCCAAGCCATACCCCCAAACCATACGTCCAAGCCATACGCCCAAACCAGACGCCCAAACCAGATGCCCAATTGATATGCCCAAGCCATACGTTCAAGCCATACCCCCAAACCATACGTCCAAGCCATACCCCCAAACCATACGCTCAAACCATACGCCCAAGCCATACGCCCAAATAATAACCATAGTCATGCTATGGAGTTACTGTGTTCAGAGTTTACAGAGCGAAATGGTGAGATTAAAGAAGGAGTGCATTTAGAACAATAAGAGTTCTATTAAAGTTGATTATGCTAAGTTAGGTGTGACTTGGAGGTTTGAGTTAGTCGTATAATTTGTGTAACAGTGAGAAAAGACTGCCCTGTCTCACCCACCACATGGGAACAACACCATAGAGTAATAGAAAACAACAAGAATGAAAGTCATAATAGTTGAAAAAAGAGGTGAATTAAGAGAAAGAAAAAGACAATCTCCCAATATCCTTAGGTGGTAGCGCTCCCAGCAGCACCAGCTCCTGCCCTCCCACCACCACTCCAGGAGCGCGTCGGCATCCTACCGCCACCACTGCTCCAACCACTCCCACCAGGGCCCGCAGAGCGCCTACGAGCCCCACTCCAACCACTCTAACCCTTACCACGAGTCGGCTGAAATGGCGTCTGCGGGGTACGACTACTAACCCTAGCCTCAGAAGGTCCTGTTCAGGTGCTGTGTGCAGGAGTGCCTCTGACGGCCCTAGTCACCACCCTACTACTACTGCCAACACCCCCCCTAGTACCCACATGCCCGGTATCATGGTCTCCCTGGGCACCTCTCGCACCACTTTTCTCACGACCACTTCCATCTCCCATACCACAACCCACACCCCCAACCAAATTTCCTTGTCTACCAACTCCCCCAGCACCCCCATAGTACCATGACCACCAGTCCAGCCAGTGCTCCCAGGGCCACCATACAAGCGATAGCGGACAAGTGGATGAGGATTATCACTATCGTCCCGCTCGCTGTTACTAACGTTATTGGCCGGAGGTCAGTGAGAGGAAGAAGCTCCCTAGCGACGGAAAGCGGCACCACGCCGAGGCGGTATACCCTCAGAAGGAGGAGGAGGGGGAGCGCACCCGCGAGGAGGAACACCTGCAGGACGAGGAGTACCCGCGGCACAAGGTGCACCCCCAGGAGGAGGAGGAGGAGGAGGAGGTGCACCCCTGGGAGCACCACCGTCCTGATTTAGATGACGTCTCATCTCTTCCCGAGTGGCACTATCTGGCTGGCCAGCAATAAGGTTCATGATATCCTCAACTAATCTCAGGTCCTGGACCATGAGGGTGACGCGACCAGCATGTGCCGCACCGAGGGCTCCAGCTATGAACAAAGAATTATTAAATCACATAATTATAGTAGAAGATGAACTCAACTTACCAGTCATTGTCATCACCTGGAACTCTTCCGCTGCCACATGCAGGTATTCAACTGTTAGGCAGATAATAAAAGCGTAGCTTTTCCACCTATTTTTGTGTACCCTGGGGTTACCCTACCTTCACCCTGTGAAGTTAACACCCCCCTCTGGCCCCGGCGTTGGGACGGCGCGACAACACCTGACGGCGTCGCAGTTGCGTCCCAACACCAAAGGACACTATCATTGGAACCTATCTTATAACACCGTATACGTCGCGGCCGTCCGTCCAACCGGATGCTGTTCGCAGGATATATGAGAGGGGACCTTTGGCGAGCTTATGCAAGTGTTCCGGGCGAAATCGGTCGACGTCGCATAAAGTTACAGACATAGCGGTACGGCACAGGAAACTATGTCACTAAAGTAACGGGACGTTTTCGTCGTGTCTACTCTAGAATGAAATAAGAGTATGACCGCACCCACACCAATGGTATAGTACCATTCAGGATTATTCGGTAAGGAAAGA
>Ga0307513_10004893_pt1 | contig 17778 bp, 11 predicted proteins | sample 15_EM_MG_FD_202174 | JGI IMG/M metagenome (GOLD analysis project Ga0307513, IMG submission 202174) | Populus trichocarpa ectomycorrhiza microbial communities from riparian zone in the Pacific Northwest, United States - 15_EM | ecosystem: Host-associated > Plants > Roots > Unclassified | place... | reverse complement strand
ATCAGTTATCGTGATGTGTATCTACCTCTCAGTTTTCAATTTAGTTTTTGAATATTATCAAACATGTGTTGAATTTTCATTTCATAATTAAAATATTTATACATGTGAAAAAAATTAATAGCTCCTGCAAATATATTTTTAGTGTTAGGAATTAACTTTTGATTTGATATGCGGCAGTGCAAGTAAACTGACCAGCACGGACCATGGTCCACAGCAAAATTCTTCACTCCTTCAGGCATCGAACCGTTAAGTAAAAATCTAAGAGGTGCGAGATTTTTACCATTGAGTCGGTGACCTATTTTGTATTTTTTAATAATTCATTTTGATTATAGAAATTTAATTTTGATTGAAGATCAATTACTTTTGATTTATAAGTCAATTATGAAATTAGAAGAAGATGCACCATAATGAAAAAGATATCAAACATAGGTGACGTGCTAAAGATTTCAGGAAAAATACACTTTAGTCCCGTTCAAGCCATTTTCAACAACCAAAATAGTTTTTGTTTTTTTTTTATGTCGACGGGTTCCATGGGATGATAGTTTTTTAGAACATTAACATTTCCTAAAATAATAGATTTAAGCAGAGAAAGATAAATTAAACTCGGTTTGATTTTGAGTTTTTGGGCTTCTTTTTCGATATTTTGAGTTGATTGACTGATTTGTGGGTGTTCCATGAATTTTAATGAAGTGTTTTTGAGTTGAAATGACTTGAAAATTGAGTTTTTTTTACCAAAAAAGGTGTTGCCCTGATTTTTTGGCTAGCACAGTGGCGAACGAAATTAAAGCTTACAGATAACACGTTGTCTGAATATTTTTTTCAAGAATAAAATAAAAAAAGAACCAAGCTTAGGTGCCCGGGCTTGAATACCTTCCCACATGCCTGCGCTTTTTCTTGTCTGGATCTTTTTTGGGCTTTTTTTTTTTCATTGTGTGTATAAAAGTTAAGTTTAAATTTTAAAAAAAAAATTTATTTGATTTGTTTGAGTCCATTATCAAGATAATAAGTTTGACAAGTTAAACTACAATACTCACACTTTTTTTTAAAAAAAAATTTTCTTGTTTTTATTGATAACTTTTTTAATAATTATTAAATTTATGTTTCAATTAACATTTAACATATGTGAATTTGTTATTTGCTTATTTAATCTTTTTTGCATATATATTTTTTTGACATTATTTTGTGTGTGTTTAATTTTTGAAGTGATTTTTCTGATTAATCTATATATATTTTTTCTTTTGTATAGATAAAATTTATTTAAAAAAATAAAAAAATTTATTTTCACATAATATTTCTAAAATGCGCAACCTTAAATATTATTTTTTTTCTTTTATTTTATTCAAACAATTTAATATGTGTCAATTTCTATTATTGCCTGATTGAATAAAAATGTTTAGCAAATATAACCGGGTAAATTTATGTTTCAATTAATATAACTCATATGTGAATTTGTTATTTACTTATTTAACATTTTTTGGATATATATTTTTTTAAAATTATCTTGTGTATGTTTAATTTTTGAAGTGATTTTTCTGATTAATCTATTTTTTCTTTTGTATGGATGAATTTTATTTTTAAAAATAAAAAAATATTTATGTTTATATAATATTTCTAATATGCGCAATTTTGCATAATATTTTTTTTATTTTATTCAAACAATTTAACGTGTGTCTATTTCTATTATCGTTTAATTGAATAAAAATTTTAAGCAAATACAACCGAGTAAATATCCCGTTTTGTGGGATTAAATATCTTGATATATATTTTTATTTTTATTTTTATTTTTATAGTTTTATTTTTAGTTATCATTAATTAAAAAAAATTATTTATTAGCATACATATATTTTTTTATTTAATTATATATATATATATATATATAATTTTTATTTACACATAAAAAAAACATTTTAGTTATAAAAATATGTTAAAAAAATTTGTATATATAATTGTTTTTATAAAAGATAAAAATATCTAATCTGCTGCCGAGCATGCATATCATAACCAGTGTATGACGATTGAGCGTTAAACCCCCTCGTCCAAAACTGACCACAGCCTTACCTCAAAATAAAACCACGCCCTTCCCCTTTAGGTAAATGTCAAAACCCGAACCCGAACCCGAACCCGAACCCGAACCCGAACCCGAACCCGAACCCGAAACCGAAACCGAAACCGAACCCGCTCTCTCGTACATTTCACTTCACGCATAAAACACGAAACAAACAAACACGCCCTCCAACCCTCAAAACCCTTCTTCTCTTTACTTCTCTCTCTAAAAATCCAAACAAACTCTCTCTTTTCCTCACTTATCTCTCTACAATGGAAGACGACGACGAGTTTGGAGATCTCTACACTGACGTCTTACGTCCATTCTCTTCGTCTCTATCCTCTGCTCCCCAACCTCTCTCCGCAACCTCTTCTCTCCACCGTCCGATCGATCTCAACGACGCAATCAAGGACGATGACGACGATATCCTCCACGTTGTTTCCCACCGTAACCCCTCTGCTCCCTCCAACCAAAATCCAATCGAAATCACCGCCTTTTCAGCTCCTCAAGTTAGGGTTTTGGGAGATGCAGAATCTCCGATTAAAGGTTCGATTGCCGAGGACAGAGATTTAAATTTTGATATCGAGGATGTTAATACTGGGATTCTTGAAGATTCGCGACCGATTATACCTGGATTGATGGAGGATGATTCTACAAAGATTGAAGCTTCTGCTGTGGTCAGTGGCGGCGGCGGCGGAGGGGATTGGGAGGAGGACGAGGAGAGTGACAGCGAGGATGATTTGCAGATAGTGTTGAATGATAATAGTCATCCTGGTGGGCCCATGGGGATTGACAGAGAGATTGGTGATGACGACGATGATGATGAGGATGGGGACCCGCTTGTGATTGTTACGGATGGGGATGGACCGAATCAAGCCATCGAGGAGAAGGATTGGGGTGGCGGCGAGGATGGGGTTGCTGCTGTAGGAGGTGGGGCGGAAGGGGAGAGGAAGGAAGGAGGAGAGGCGACAGGGAAAGGGAATGCAGTGGTGGGACCGAAGATTGGGTATAACAATCATGGGTATCATCATCATCCGTTTCATTCTCAGTTTAAGGTCAGTGTTGTAGTTGTTGATGTTATATGTTGAGCTTTAAAAGAAAGAAAGAAGAAAAGCAAGATAGGACTTTTGTAACTCTTGTACATATGATATGAGTGGCTTTTATACTTTTTTTCTTACAAATGTATGATTACTTGAAAAAGTTGAATGAGAATTCTTGAATTTACTTGATTATGTTTATGAATTTTATGTGGTTTTTTCATCGCATTACTTCTTTCTGCTGACTAAATGTGTTATCTGGATTCAAGGTTATGGATTTCCTAAATATTGCGAGCAGTTGAGTATTTAATTGGCTTCTTCACTCAATCCAATTGTTGATATTTCTCACCTAAGTTTTGGTGCCAGGGCAGCCTACACTTGAGAAGAATTGTGTAGTCAACTGTGAAACCTGATTGTCCTGGGTGAAACATCTCTGGGATTTTGTATAAATAATCACTCGCTAAATTCTTAGTTTAAATGCAAATGATAAGAAATTCGACAAGTTTTTTCTAATTGTAAGTACTCCTCGGATGCTCCTGCGATAGCATTAATGCCTGGGAACAGATGCAGTGCATAATAACGCTAGCACAAAGATTACATCCCGCGGACAATTTTGGGATGCCAACAAACTTTAGCATCGGTTCTTCCAAGATTTCATGATTTTCTTTTTACCTCCCCTATACATGTGTGAAGCGTTTGATTACGATGGGATCTTTTGCTGCATCATGTCAGAATGCCCTGAAGTCAGATTTTTTTTGATCCCTGTGGATCACAATAACAATCTCTGGTCATTGTGATTATCAGTTGGAAGAGGTGGATTCTTACGAGGATGAAAATGATCGAGATATCTTTATTGTTGATGCATGGAGAGCTCTTATAGCTAAGCATGTTTCGCAATGCTTGAACGTGTCAATTAAGCTCATAGTTGTAACTTTTATCTGGGTTGATCTATTGCATGTGTATAATAGGGGTACTGCTGTTACATGAACAGTCGAGAAGGTAAGTAATTGCTGGGGATATTTGGATAATTTTGCACCATTTGGTTATAGCCAATAAGATGTGCGTATAATTTTGCAAACAAATGGCATGCAGCCTATTGTTTATGTCGTGTGAGTCCCCCCCAAAAAATAAGTGATGCATCTAGCAATGACATAGAAATGCTTTTATTTCTCGTATTAGTTGGTCATGTAGTCATGAGCCATATTGAGCTAAACTCAGTTATTCCTCTTTGGTCATTGAATCGTCTAACTTAAATTCAACAATTCCACTGACATCTGTTACATTTTGAAATTGGAATCCATAAGTTTCGGGAGCCATTCTGTTGAACCTGCTTAGTGATTGATTTGAAAACTTGTAATAACCCCAGCAGTCAAATCAATGTGTGGTTTCTTGCTTGGTCTTTTTGAAAATATCCTTACCATCTTTGCTCTTACTGTTCCCTTCTTCCTTGATTCCAAGCTGTAAAGGTGCCTCCCTTACCTTCGGTTTCCCATCTTGCCTGTCTCTTTGTGCAATTTTTTTCATATTCTTGCAAAGGAAGAGGGTAGAATATAACTACTTTGCTGTTATGGATTCTATCTCGGGCTTGAATTTCACAACTAACTCTACGAGATGGCATGCTTAGCCTCAGAGTTTTTTTGTTTCTTGTAAGCAGGATGTGTTCTTTAATGCCATACAAATTCTAAAAAGATGAATTGGTTGACCTTTTCAAATGTTTTGATTTGGGTTAATTCTGTTGTTTGTTGCTAGCGTGATGGAAAGTTAGACTTTAATTTTGATATGGTTTATAATCATGAATTGAAAGGTTGATTTTTGTGAGCCATGCTTAACTTTTGCCAGCTTGTAGTTTCTCCATGAAAATAACAATCACTGTTGAGAAGTTAATTGTGTATGAAAAGTTTTCTTCACCCGCAATTGTTTGATGCCTATGGTTACTTTTGTTTTTAACTTGGTGGGCTTGCCACTTATTTCATTTCATTTCCTTGTTAACACTATGGTTTATTTTCTTTTTTCATGCAGTATGTGAGACCTGGGGCAGCTCTGATGCCTGCAGCTCCTATTGTTGGTCCTGGAGGAACTCCAGGTCAAGTTCGTCCTCCCATGAACATGAGTACTATAGCTGGTCGTGGTAGAGGTGACTGGCGACCAGTAGGAATAAAAGGTGGTCCTCAAAAGAACTTCCATCCAGGATTTGGAGGCCCTGCTTGGGGTGCAGGGCGGGGTTTTGGCAGTGGACTGGAATTCATGCTTCCTTCCCACAAGTAATTTTCACTTAAATTCTGCTGATGGTTTCTTTTTACCACTAAGTTTTGTTACATTGTTTTGTTTTTATGAGTATCTTGCATTAATTTGTTTGCTAAATATTTGCTTCATTTACTGGATTTTTGTAATGTCAGTACTGGTTGTATTAGTCAATGCTCTGTATGATCTCTGCAGTACCATCCTGGGCTTTCATTGCTTTCCTTACAATCTCTATTGTCAGCTTCTTTTTTCTGTCTTACCTGCATATTTGGATAACATAGGCAATGCTATGGACCTGTGGTCAAAAGAAAAGCACTGAGCCAAGAATTTTTTTTTATTGGGTATCAGTTGTTTCATCTTCTCATCTCTCTTTCTCTGTGTTTAACCCTCTTTCCTCTCTAATTTTTATTGTAAGAGAAGCATCTCTATGAGCTGTTACTTCATTGTCTGATACTATGTTTCATGGTGTTCTGGCTTACTATTTGCTAGAGAGGTTCAAAATTTCATGTTATAAGAGTAACAAATGACAACATCGTCGGCAATAGATCAAAGCCTTACATCTTTACATGGTTCTGTGTCGGTAACATTTAGTGTCCATCATTCGATCTTTTGGGCCCTACATCGGTCCCATTGATGGAAGGTAGGATGCCTTGGGTACAGCTGAATACGCTAATACAAATGAACGATTTGAAGACCTATTGGTTCTAACAGCTGATTGCAGAGTTGATCATTCGTTGAATAATTCTCGTGCTATAGATTCTACCTTGGGTTTGGTTTAGATATATGTGTTATTAAAGCCTTCACAAAAGAAAGACTAATTTAGATGAATGATTTTTAAAGTATTTTTCATTTCCCTAAGTTCCATAAAATCAGGTGAGCTGGAGCAAGTTCTAAGGCATTCTTGCATTACGTACTAGACAGATTTTTGGTTGTCATATGAGACCTGTCATGGGTTTGTAGATGACATCAACCATAAAATTGGATTTTTGGAGTGTTTCCCCATTCCAAAACAGCCTGTTGTTTTTCCCACACTCTCTCTATTAGATCAAGTATGATCTTGATGATGTTTCTTGAATATAGTGAAAATTGAACTTAACATTCATCTTTGTGGAACATAATATTTTCAAACTGATTAATGCACCGCTTCGTAAAACCTTTATGAAACACTGCTGAGGAACCCTGTACCCTATAATAATATGCAGGAAATTGGATTTCAAATCAGCTCCTTTTGCATGAGACACAGAACCTTTTGAGATGGTACAAAATGCAGGTGCTGTTTACATAGCCTGAAAGGCTGTTGACATTGCCCTTCCTCAAAATGAAAATTTTATAAATAAAAGAAATTTTGTTTTTAGTATGGCTCTAGCCTAAAAGGCTGTTGATGTTGTCCTTCCTCAAGATAATAATTTATTTTTAATATCTGTTAAGGCTGCTAAGATGAGCTGTTTTCCTACATTTATGTGTGTGGAATACCATTAACTGCAAAAGATATTAATTTTAAATTTGTACTTTGGTTAATCCAGATTCACTAATTAGATAGATTAATAAATCGGATGCTGCCTGGAAATTTGGAGATGTTTGAGATTCGACACCTTCTAATTGCCATCTGTGCATGTACTGTACTGCCTGAGTTTTTACCTCAGCAGGCTGTTTGTTTGGTCTATAATTGCATAAATTTCTTTGTGGAATGGCCGCTACAGAATGATCCTGCTCGTCAATCTTCACCTAATATGCTTTTAAAATCCTTGGCCTTGTCATGCTGATGTCTTTTTTAGTGAGTTCAAATCCACTATACTTGTGAGCTGATTCCCAAGATATGCTGTGTTTGCATGTCATGGCAAACCTGTTGTTTGCTCTTTAATTTGTGAATTGTCCATTCAGTATGGGACTACCATGCATTGTCCAATTGAGGTATAGTGTTTGTCCTGACTCCTGTTGAATGATTATAAAATTTAAATATTATTTTCAGGATGATATTTGATGTTGACATTGATGGCTTTGAAGAAAAGCCATGGAAATATTCGGGTGTGGACGTATCAGACTATTTCAACTTTGGTTTGAATGAAGAGAGCTGGAAAGATTATTGCAAACAGCTGGTATGTAACATATTTTAACTATATTATGTATTAGACAAATGAATATGTAAGACAATTTGATTTCAATTGTGCAGGAACAATATCGACTGGAGACTACAATGCAAAGCAAAATTCGTGTTTATGAAAGTGGGCGGGCAGAGCAGGTAATTGTATGCTTAGGCATCATGTGCTTGTTATATGCATGCTGTGGCCTATTGATATCCATGCATGTGAAATGAATGGTATTTCAGTTTTAACTTGATGAAGAGGAAAGTTTCTGATTTTCTATTGCATTCACTTTAGGAGTTTGATCCTGATTTGCCACCGGAATTAGCAGCAGCAACAGGTTTCCGTGATGCTCCAGCTGACAATTCAAATGCTGGAAAGTCAGACAACGCACAGAGTGATTGGACTAAAGGATCTGCTCGTTTCCGGGCCCAAATAGTAAGCTTTGACGTTTATTCTCCTTTTCCACGTATTTAGCATAAAGATTTGACTATTTATTTTTCATAACCAGAGATGAAATTCTGTGTCTTTTTGAGAAGGCTCTCTTTTATCATTCATCTATTGCCTGCAACTTAAATGGACCTGTTCTTGTTGTGTGGCCAGGGATTTATTTAACTTTTGTTCCTTTAAATGATTTGGTTCTTCCTTAATGTCCAAATGATCAAACTTAGTTTTCTATTGTTCCCAGTGGGGCATGTTGTTAAGACCTGGGATTTTCATTTGGAGATCTCAGATTAAATATTGGGAGGGGTGTCTTCAAGTGGGGACTTAGGAATTGTAGTAGGGCTATATTTATTCTGTAGTCCCAGGCCCATTGGCCTCCTAATGAACCAAAAAAACATTGCTTTCTGTAAATGTTTTAAAGATATCAGATCCTCAGATCTGTTGTCAGTTCCATATTGCTTTGAGGATTCACTGGCTGACTTTATTTGCTTTAGCCAACTGGCAGAGCAATACAAGTTGAAACTGGTCATGGTGAACGCATCCCTTCCATTGAAGGCCGAGCTCCTCGACTTCGTGATTCTGATGCAATTATTGAGGTAAACAAACATTTCTGTCTCTAATTGCTCTGATATAACTGTATTCCTATGACTGATATCTGCGCACTACATATGCAGTGTAGAGTAACTGAAAGTTTCTTTGAACAGATTATCTGCCAGGACTCTCTAGATGATTCCTCCACAGGAGATGGTGTCCAGGATGCAGCAAATGATGAACCTCAAAGAGATGACTTTAGAGGAAGCGATGTAGCCGAAGATGACATGGCGGAGACAGAAAATGAATATGCTGGTGATTTTCCACAGGCTTACAATGATCGAAAGGGTGGGAGAACACCTCACATGAATTCTGCCCGCAACATGCCTGAGGGAGATGGGGTTTCGCCCTTCCATCCCGAAGCAACAGCTCCATACCCCCATGCTGGTTCTAGGGGTCACCCTCCTTCGTACCCTGGTAGGGACTTTGGCACTCCTCGTGAGGAAAGGTATGAATAAGGCTATATCATATTCAATAATTCCATTATGGCAGTGTAGGATATGTTCAAGGAATGTGTATTTGTATGTTTTGTGATGGGCTGGGCTGGGGTTTGTTAAATTGGGAAATTTAGGGTTTCAGATTATTGTGGAATATATAATTGTTTAGGGTTATGCAAATGGTTGGAGAACAATGGAGCTTGGTGGCAAAATGGAAAAAATAAGCTGCAGGTGTTTCGGTATGGTGGTTAAATGTTAATAGATTTAGGGTTTCTTTTGAGTGGTTTAATGGGTACAGAGTTGAGAAAGAGTTGCGGCAAAGGTGAGTATTAGGGTGAAAATTAGGGTTGCACTGGTGTAATGATTGGTAGGGTGGCAATCAGAGGAAAGTTGGGGGCTGTACAATAATTATGGTAGTGGCAGAATTCAGAGAAGAATAAGTGTTCAAAACCAAAGGGGAGAAGTCTCATAGGAATGCCTTCCACTAAACCAGATACTCTTGATCTATCTTGTGCTGTATGTATTCAGCATCTGCTCATTTTCTCTATTTGTTTTAGTCTCTATATTTCAGATAACAAGAGATTGGCATTTGGACATTTGAAAGCATCTTAAAGAGATTATAATCTTGTTTTTAGAGAATGCACTTAGGATACCATAAATAATGAGTAGTGGTGCTAGCAGGAGCAGCTTGGCCAACTTTATATGCTTTAGTGAAACATGGTTGGAGGATTCAAAAAGATCACAAAAAATATTGAATTGTGAATTAGATGTAGACTGAGTCATGAATAGATGTAAACTGAGTTAATGATTTCTTATTAGAAAAACCAGGAATATGCACATTTCTATGGTCATAATGACACTGCTGTGTGATGCTGCTAGTTATAGTCATTTATTTGGACATTTCATTGATCACAATGACACTGTTGCGTGATGCTGCTAGTAGTTGTCAATTACTTGTCAATATGAAAACTCATATTTGTCTGCCCCATAATTTGGATTGCTTAATGGACCATGGATATTTTTGTCTTTAACCTATTCAGTTATAAATTGTTTTTTGTGATGGTTTTTTTTGTTGTTGGAGAATTTCTTTTAAGTTGTAAATGTCTAACAGACCAGAGACTGGCCGTTGTGAATGTTTTATGGGTCAAGAAATTATAAGTCGAAGTTTTCTATTAGTTTTGATGTTGGTTTAGCTTTCACTTGTTAAAACTGCACCTGCACTGCTGAAAAAATTCTAATTCTTTCCTCTTCTTCACAGGCAAATGCAGGGAAGATCCCGTGACAGATCACCTCATTTAACTCCTGCTCAAAGCTCATGTGACAAGAAATTTGTTGATAACGCGGAGGAAGAATCAACTGAAAGTATGGTTGGTAAACACAGTCTGCGGGTATCATCTCCCATCACAGTTCAGGATGCAAGAGAGTTGAGTTCTGAGAAAAAAGATGATCCTGAGCCTTTGCAAGCTGAAGGAAGCTCTAGATTGGGAAGGGATGAAATGAGTGAGAATGAAGAAACCACTAATGATACTCCCAAGGATGGAAATATGCACCATTCTACTAGGAAACAAAAAGTAAGTTCTCATGTAGAACAGCCTGCATTGCAACAGCTTGATGATGAGGAAGACTCAAAGGCTGCAAGAAGCAGTGAAAATAGCAAAGCAAGATCAGGCAGTAGCAAAGATTATCAAAAATGGAAGGATGGTGTTGAGGAGGAGGTTGTTCAAGGTGGACGTTCTACACGCTCAGGTAGCATCAGAAGGCACCTTGATGAAAATGAACAGAATTTTCGGAGAAAGGATCGTGATGTGAGACACGAGATGGAAAGAAGTCGTGTCATAATAAGAGGGAGGGAGGATTCTTATCCTCGCAGAGACTTGGATCCTAGCTTGCCCCATCATTTGCATATGAAACATGAGGGCTATGATAGGAGAAAGGAGCGAGAAAATTCTGACATCTCTTGGCAACAAAGAGATGAAGATCCACATAGTAGCAAACATAGAACTGAAGACAGGAAGAGGGAACTTGGAGATGAAATGGGATCTAGGCACCGGAGTAAGATTCGGGAGACTGAGAGGAGCGACAAAGATGAACATCTTCATCCAAGAAAACAGTTAGAGAATGGCAGCTACAGGATTCATCATGACAAGGATGGTAGTTCACAACACAGGGAAAGAGATGACAGTTTGAAGAGTAGATTTGAAATGGTAGATGACTACCACAGCAAACGGAGGAAAGATGAGGAATATATGAAAAGAGAATATGCTGATAAGGAGGAGATCCTGCATGGCCACAGAGAAAATACCAGTCGCCGCAGGCGTGAAAGAGACGATCAGCAATGGATTAGAGACAATCTTGATGACTATCACTCTGTTAGGCATAAAGATGAGGTCTGGTTCCAAAGAGAGAGGGGTGAGAGGCCGAGGGAAAGGGAGGATTTGTATAGGCTAAAACAATCCAATGAAGAAAACTTACCAAGACGGGAGAGAGAAGAAGGACGAGCTTCTGCGAGGAGTGGGCGTGGTGTGGATGACAAAGCATGGGCTGGCCATCCTAGGGGGAAAGATGAATATAAAGTTTCTGATAAAGACTACCAACTTAAAGATGCTGTTCGAAGCAGTGAACACCAGAAAAGAAGGGACCGAATGGAGGATGAAAGTCTTTCACATCATAGGGTGCGGGATGATGTTTATGCACGAGGAAATCAGTTTAGTAGTGATGAGAGAAGATCCAGGCAGGAAAGGTCAAGCACTCGCATCGATCGGACTCTGGATACTTCTGATAACCAGAGGGTGCATGAGAAGAAGCATAAAGAAAACACAAGGAAGAACAAAGAATCTGATGGTGGAGATCATGGCACTTTGGGCCCTTCCAGAAGAAACCAAGAAGACCAGAGTGGTCACAGTGATGAAATGGTATTTTTCACGCTTAGCTCTAGAAAAAATAATGAAATGGAGGAGTAGCAGATAGGGAAATCCTCCTTAAGATGTCAGGTCATTGATAAATGAAGTAATATAAAAAAACGTCTTATAAGAAAATTGTATTAGTGAAGGTAAAAACATTAATACGAGGACATGGTGTCCTTCTAATGACAAAACTGAGCTAACAGGAACCAACTAGGAACTATCCAAACAGGAGCTTCTCCCTCCCAAGAGCCCTTAAATAAAATGCACAACAGCTGCTTAGTAGATACCAATTCTCTAGACTGCTGTATCTCCAACTGCCAAACAATCCCACAGATACCACATGTCCACAATGTTTTCTCATCCTTTCATGCCCTAAACCCTTCAGGTGGATCAGAATGACCCCCACCCTCCACAAAATAACCTAATTCTCTCCAATCAAGTAAAGCCTGTTCCACATATCCCATGCCATAACCATGCAAAACAAAAAAAATAGTCTGCCTGTTACTGAAAGCACATACTAAGGAGAGAAAAGCCTCGTGAGGCCATATCACTTGAAGCAACTCTGATGATATATGAACTGATATCCAGCATATGCAAAAATACTCTTAAGATATATGTATGTGTTATCGGGTTATAGTCTTACACATGCTTCAGTATCTCATCTTACTAATGCAGGTATAGGGGAGATCAAGGTACATGGGCAGGTAGTGCTGCAAATTCTTAGGGTTATGCTTAGGCATGTCGAGCCGTTTTGACTGTTAAGATTTCTTGAAATTAGTTCACAATGGTGTGCTAGATTCAGATTTGATTTTCTTTATGGAAACTTATTTATTTTTAGATTCTTGAAATTAGTTCACAATGAGAGCTTAGACAGGGGTTTCATTTTCTTTAAGGAAACTATTTTTGTTTACTCTCAGATTTCCTTTAGTATATGTACTCTGTCCCATAGTAACTCATTCGGTTGTCGACTAGTTGGCCTCTTGCTGATTGATTTAGAAAGTGCCTTGAGCTGAGCTGGTGCTGTTCATCTTTTACTTTTGCTAGATTTTAAAACGCTCTCGTGCGCCAGGAAATGGAGACGCTGGGATCTCGATCCAACGGAACTCTTCCAAAAGGCACAAGGAAGATGCTTCCTCAGATGATGAACAAGAAGATTTAAGGAGAGGACGCTCAAAATTGGAACGTTGGACAAGCCATAAAGAGAGGGATTACAACATCAGCAAGTCATCAGCTTCCTTAAAGTTTAAAGAGATTCATAGGAATAGCAATAGCAATGGCAGATCCTTAGAAGGCAGTAAACTTCCCAACGAACTTCCCAAGAAAGTTGAGGTTGTTGAGAAGCGTACCAAAGTCGAGACTGTTGAGAAACATCCTGTGAGCGAAGAGAAAGATGTTGCTGAAGTGGTAAATAAGGATACTGATATGAAGCCATCAGAGGACCGGCACCTGGACACGGTTGAGAAGTTGAAGAAGCGGAGCGAGAGGTTCAAGCTTCCGATGCCAGGTGAGAAAGATGCCCTTGCAATAAAAAAGATGGAGAATGAGGCACTACCTTCTGTCAAACCCGAGACCCCTGCAGATTCAGAGATTAAACCAGAGCGGCCTCCTCGAAAACGAAGGTGGATCAGCAATTGAAAGCGAAGTTTGAGAATACATGTTCAAGTGCATTGCTTTATTAATTTTGAGGGCCTTGTTTAATCACCTTGAAGATCCTGTCATGATGTCATCTGCCAGTGATTTAAGATGGCTTCCAGGGATGGCCATGTGCCTCTGCGACTCTGCTAAAATCTCTGTAACCATGTTTTGGTTCCATACTTATTTGACATTTATGTGTACATACTGATAGATGTAACCTTAAACTGGTCACTCACTGATACTGGCCCACGAATTACTTTATAGTATCAATTTGAACTGCATTACTCAGATTTAACCTGCAGCGGGGTGAGGGTCAAATACCAGATCCACAAATGCTGTTAACACGATGGCCCTTGCGGAAGCCATTGCCCTTGAGACGAGGCACTAGTTCAATGTTGGGAATCTTCTGGATATGGCTATGGGCTTGAAAGAAATTTGTATGGAGCACTGGGGCAGCACTTTTGTATGCTGGTAGGGATTTTCACGAACTGGTGATATTACTATTATCTGCATCTTGTATGTTGATTAATCATTCCCAGCCTTTCTATTTGGGGGCAGGAACTGGGAATGCGATCAGAGATCCGTTTTTGTATTATAGGAATTGAGTTATAGGAGATGATCATCAAAGGAGAAGAGAAATAAAATATGAGTGGATGTCTTCACCTTTAATGACTTGTGTTTCTTGTTTGTGTTTTGTTTCAAAAGTGTTTTTAAAAAAATTTATTATTTTTTAATTTTTTTAATTTTAAATTAATTTTTTTTAGTGTTTTAAAATTATTTTGATATGTTGATGTTAAAAATAATTTTTAAAAAATAGAAAAAATATTATTTTGATGTATTTCCTAGTGAAAAGTATTTTGAAAAACAACCGCAACCATACTTCCAAACATGTCCAATCCTGCTTGTACGTGCTTCTTGCTAGAATCCCTGTAGCTGAACACAACATCGATCGCTGCCGTGTTAAGGATGCTACGAGTGTTGTTTGGTATTGATATTGTGAAATATTTTAAGATGATATTTTTTATTTTTTTAAATTTAATTTTGATATTAATATATTAAAAATATTTAAAAAACATCTGAAAAAATAAATTTATAGTAAAAAAAATTCAATTTTTTTTAAAATATTTTTAAAATATAAAAATAAAAAGATTTAGCAAGAAGTAGCGCGTGTTTCAGGTTGAGATTACCACTATATGATTCAAGTCTTTGATCTATCTTTAAAAATATTTCAAATTATGTCTATTTGTAGCAAGTGTGATCTTAATGGAGCCAATGTTAACTGGAAAAAATTGATTTTTAAAGTAAATTTTTTAGAAATATATTAAAATAATATTTTTTATTTTTAAAAATTTATTTTTAATATCAATATGATTCAAAATAATAATAAAAAAGCTAATATTCTCTTAAAGTCTTAGTTTAGGAAAAAATACAATTTATGATTTTCTTTAAATTTACTTTTTAAATCTAGAATCATAAAAGCTACCACTACACTAGGAGGTGTTTGGAAGTGTGGTAACGATTGTTTTTCAAAATGTTTTTCGCTCGAAAATGCATTAAAATAATATATTTTTTTATTTTTTAAAAATTATTTTTGACACCTCACATCAAAATTATCAAAAAATATTAATTTGAAACTATAAAAATAAAAATAAAATTAATTTTTTTAAAAGATACTTTTAAAATGGAAAAAAATAAATAATAATAAATTCAAAGTAAACAGTAACCTCCCAATTGGTAAGAATCCGCTTCTCTGCTAATATTTTTAATATATTAAAAATATTAAAATTGATTTGTTCTTAGGTTTTCTTTCTATACTCTTATAAATTACATTAAACAAAAAAAATTATAAAAAGGATGAAATGACCAAAATGGCCTCATATATTACGAATTAATCATCGCACACGATCACTCTCTCTTCCTCCCTCTCTCATCGCTCGGCACTCTCACCCTGTTTTCTACTTTCTCTGACTAAAACGAAGAACTGAAGTCGAAATCAACAAATCATCTGCTTTCTCTGATTTCCTCTCGTGTTGATTCCCTTTTGTGTCTGGAACTCAACAATCTTGGTCTCTCTCTCTCTCCCCCTCCCTCCTGGAACTCAAGAACACAGTTAAGAGTTTTCTTTTCGATCGAGACTTTGAATAATGGGTTTAGGAAATGTTTTTACCATTATATAACCTAACTAGGCATGTTTATATGGAAATTGATCAAAACCCTCAATTTAATTTCTGGGGTTACTGTTCACAGAACCATAAATACGATTCCTGCCTTTGTTTGTCCTTCATGGATGGTTTCTGAATATGGAACTTGAAGTTGAATGGCTTTGAAATTGTGTCTGCGTTTGTCTGGTTAATGTATGCTCATGAATTGTGTGAAGGCTTTGTCTGTTCGTATTTTTTAGAATCCAAAATAGAGGTTTGAATTTTAAGGTGTGTATGAATTTTAAGGTTTGAATTTCAAGACAACTACATGCATCGCATATTATCAGTGTGTGCTTTCCTGTTGAACTAGGATATGATATAGACACTGGCGTTACATTTATCTTTAGTTTCTCAATGAATCTATGTTTATGGTAGCATTTAACTTTTGTTCTCTTCTGAGCGTGGTTGAATCTTGCTTGCATATAAATATGGGTAGAAGATCATCCTCGTTTTCGTTTTGATTTGTTCATTTATTTCGTGGAGTATAGCTTCCTCTGTGCTTGTAGTTAGTAACAGTGGGGACAACATACCCCCCACCAACCCAGAAATAAAATAAAATAGACACAGGTTGGTCTTTTAAATGTTCAAGCTAGTCCAATTAGTTTATAAATTGTGCAATTACTAAACAATGGTTTTTGAAATTGCAGAGTGGTGCTGGCATTTTCTCTTCTCGACAATCTACCCAAACTACCATGCATTGAATATTATGGATAGGTGACTGTGATGTGAAATCATGTGTGTTTGTTTTAACTTTTTGAAGCAACAAGAACTTGGATAATGGCAAACTTAAATATTCAGATTTTTTTGTCTTTTTTGTTGAGGATGTAAAATGTTATTGAACATGTAAACCTTAGGATGTAAAGTGTAATTTATGAAAGTATGGAGGGAAAGTGAAATTTAGAGCAAACTATAAGTGGTTTTTTGTAATTATCCCTAACTTTTACCCAACATTCTGTAAATGTTGTATGTAAAAAGAAAGTGCACGCAAATAGTATACAAGGTGTTTGATCATTTGCCTCAGTGTAGTTGTGGATATTGATTTGGTTTCTTTATGGAAGAATTTTAGTGATTTTTGTTCTTTTTTCATTTGGATATCTTGATTAAATTTTGAATCTTAGTTTTGGGTTGTTAATGTTTTAGTGATACAATAGTTCTTGTGAATACTCCCAGTTTTTATGTTGGTTCCATGATGGGATGTGATGATAAAAGATTTCATACGATTGGAAGTGGTCTTTACATTATTTTTAAAAAAACTATCTGGGGTGGTTTTTGGTGATAATTTGGGTTTTATTTGTACTGGATGATGCTGTGGTCTTCAGGTGTCATTAATGACTGTGTGTTAAGGCCAAACTCAACTTGCATAATTTCGTGCTTCTTAGATGACTTAAATGAAAACTTCTTATATGCAGTTGTGTGCTTCTGTGGCTTTGGTTAATCCTTAATTATATTTTCCTTTTGGTTGTTGACTTCTTTCTCTATCCATCTTGATGTTATCCTGCACTTTGATGATAAATGGGATAAAATTTCAAATTTTCTTTTTTGTTAACTTCTTGTTGAGCACTGGTTGTCTAGATTCTAAAGTTTCTTTTGGATTTCAAACAGGTGAAAGTTTTGTGTGCAAAATCTTGAACGACAGCACACTTTCAATTTTTTAAGCCTCAATGTTGCTTCGGAAAGCACCCCTCCCTCGGATCCTTCTCGACAATGTATCGTGCATGAGAAATGCCCAGCAAATCTTGCGGCATGTAAATGTCTCTGTTCATGATGGTGGGGCGCTTGTACTGACAGGCAGCAACGGTTCGGGCAAGAGCACTTTTTTGCGAATGTTAGCTGGTTTTTCTAAGCCTTCTGCGGGTCAGATACTTTGGAATGGTCATGATGTGACTGAATCTGGAGTGTTCCATCAGTACAAGCTTCAGCTCAACTGGCTCTCCCTGAAAGATGCCATCAAGGAAAAGTTTACTGTACTTGACAATGTTCAGTGGTTTGAACTTCTTGAGGGCAAGCAAGGGAATTCTCTGCCTGCTATTGAGTTGGTGGGGCTTGGAAGATTAGCAAAGGATAAGGCAAGAATGTTGTCCATGGGTCAGCGGAAAAGGCTGCAGCTTGCAAGGTTACTGGCGATTGACAGGCCAATTTGGTTGTTGGATGAGCCTTCTGTTGC
>Ga0307513_10004892_pt1 | contig 17779 bp, 19 predicted proteins | sample 15_EM_MG_FD_202174 | JGI IMG/M metagenome (GOLD analysis project Ga0307513, IMG submission 202174) | Populus trichocarpa ectomycorrhiza microbial communities from riparian zone in the Pacific Northwest, United States - 15_EM | ecosystem: Host-associated > Plants > Roots > Unclassified | place... | reverse complement strand
CCTCGGTCACGGAGGTCACGGAATCGCCGCCGACGAGGGCCCACCAGGCGACGAGCCCGAAGGCGAGCGCGGTCAGCACGGTCGCGGGCCCGCCGATGTCGGCGTACAGGAAGTCGATCAACTGCCAGATCAGCAGCCCGCAGGCGACGAGGGCGCAGTCCAGTCCGGACGTACGGCTTCTGCGCACCCGTACGAGCCCGCGCAGACCGCACACCAGCAGCGCCAGCCAGCTGCCGCCGAGGGCCAGCAGCCCGATCAGACCCTGCTCGCTGAGCACCAGCAGGTACATGTTGTGCGGGGACAGCAGTGGCTGTTTGCGGTACGCGGCGCCCGCGCCCTCCGTGTCGCTGCCCGAGGACAGGGCCAACGAGGCGTGTCCGTCGCGGTGTTCGGGGAAGCCCTTCAACCCGACGCCGGTGAGCGGGTGTTCGCTCCACATGTCGGTCGCCGCCGCCCACATCGTGTACCGGTCGGTGACCGACTGGTCGGGGGCGTCGGCGACTTGGGTGATGCTGCTGATCCGCTCCTGGAGCATCGCCGTACCGATTCCGAGGCCGCCGACCAGGATCACCGCGGAGGCGGTCACCACCGCGCCCACCTTCAGCGCGCGCCGCATCCCGGCCAGGACCAGTTGCAGTGCGCAGGCCGCCGCCGTGGCGATCCAGGCGCCACGGCTGAAGGAGACGGCGAGCGGGGCGAACAGCGCCAGGGCGCAGCCGGCGGCGACGGCCCGCTGCCGGGCGGCGGCCGACCCGAGGGCCAGTCCCACCGCGCACATCAGCCCGAACGAGACCACGGTCGCCATGCCCATCACATCGGCGGGCCCGAAGGTGCCCACCGCCCGGATCTCCTCGCCCTGGTAGGAGGCGCCGGTCCCGGTCGCGTACTGGTGCACCCCGACCGCCCCCTGGAACAGGGCGAAGGCGACGAACGCCCAGGCCAGCACCCGGAAGTCACGCCGGTCCCGGACCAGCAGCACCACGGACGCCGGGACCAGCACGAAGATCTGGAGGTAGCGCCCCAGGCCCCCGATCCCGGCCCCCGGCGAGGACGCCCCGACGGCTGCGACCGCGAGCCCGACCACGGGCATCCCGAGCACCACGGCGGCCGTACGGGACAGGGGGCGCCGCCGCTCCCGTACGAGCCGGATCGCGCAGTAGAGGACCACGAGCCCGGAGACGGCGTCGGCCGGGGTCGCCCCGCCGTCGGCGCCCTGCGCGGCCGGCAGCGCGAGCAGGGCGACCACCAGCATGACCGGCAGCAGCGGGGCGAAAGAGGCGAGGGGCACTCGGTACGGGAACGGCAGCGCGGGGCTGTGGCTCACTGCGCTCAACTTCCTGTCGGTCGGACGAGCGCGGCGGCGGTGCGCAGCAGGATGCAGATGTCCTGCCACAGCGACCAGTTGTCGATGTAGGCGTTGTCGAACCGGCAGCGGTCCTCGATCGAGGTGTCACCGCGCAGACCGTGGATCTGGGCGAGCCCGGTGATCCCGGTCTGCATCCGGTGGCGGGCCGCGTAACCGGGGTAGGTCTGGCTGAACTTCCCGACGAAGTACGGGCGTTCGGGCCGCGGCCCGACCAGGCTCATGTCGCCCCACAGGACGTTCCACAGCTGGAGCAGCTCGTCCAGCGAGGTCCGGCGCAGGAAACGGCAGAACCAGTTCATGCGCCGCTCGTCGGCGACGCTCCAGCGGGTCGCCGCCTCCATCTCGTCGACCGGGCGGTGGGTGCGGAACTTGAGGAGGGTGAAGGGGCGCCCGTCCATGCCGATGCGCTCCTGCCGGAACACCACACCCCGCCCGCCGGTCAGCCGCAGCACGACCGCGCACAGCAGCAGCATCGGCGAGACCAGCAGGAGGAGGGTCCCCGAGACCACCACGTCGAGCGTCCGCTTGCCGATGCTGCCCGGCCGGTCCGGCACCATCGCGAGCCGTCGGCAGGAGAACCCGGCCAGCCGTTCGGCGCTCTCGTACGAGGGCGACTCGGCGTCGATCTCCCACACCGTGCAGCCCGACTCGGCCAACGCCCGCAGCAGCGGCCCCTGTTCGGCCCGTACGGAGGGATGGACGGCGAGCACGGTCCGGACGCCGTTCTGGATCAGCGCCCGCTCGACCTCCTCGCCGGTGGTCAGCACGGGCAGGCCCGCGCCGCCGTCCGGATGGTCGGTGACGAGTCCCACCGGCCGCACCCCGCACGCCGGGTGGCGCAGGAAGGCGGCGGCCACGCGCCGGGCGGTGCCGGCCGGGCCGATGACGAGGGCCATGTGCGGGCGGCGCAGCAGCGCCCGGCGGCGCCGCCAGTGGACGGTCGCGCGGCCCGCGGCACTCGCCGTCATCTGAACCGCGCAGCCCAGGAAGAGGGTCCGCGCGGACAGCGCGTCGGCGGGCGCGTACGCCCCGACCACGGCGGCCAGCGCCAGCCAGCCCATCGCGATCCGGCCGCAGACGGCGGGCAGTTCGTCGAGGAACGCGGGCAGCGACTCGGGCCGGTAGAGCGAGGCGCGCGTGTTCAGCACGACCACACCGAGCAGCAGCGCGCCGACGAGAAGGGGGTGGCGCTGGGGCTCGGTCAGCGCCAGGACGCCGAGCAGGGCGGCGCTGCTGTCGACGGCGAGCAGCGGCAGCGGGGAGGCCGGCCGAGGCGCGGGGCGCCGGCCGGCCGGGAATCTGAAGCCGCCGGCCGACCCGCGGGGCGGGATGACCGAGACGGTGGACGCAGATACGGCGGACACGGTCGAGAATCCGTGCTCCCGCGGCCCTCCGCCGGGGGAGGGGACGGTACTTTCCGCAGTCACGAGTGGATGGACTCCCTGTCCTCGGCGCGCACGGGCGGCACGGCGTGCGCGGTGATCAGCTCGCGGTACACGCCCGCGACGGCCTCGGCGGTGTGCCGTACGTCGTGTGCGGACAGGACGTGCCGACGCCCCAGTTGCCCCAGCGACTCACGCAGCGGCGGGTCGAGCAGCAGTTCGGTGACGGCCCCGGCCAGCGCGGCGGGGTTCTCGGCCGGGACCAGGCAGCGCGGTGCGAGAGCGGCGGGCAGACTCTCGCGCCCGCCGTCCACATCGGTGACGACCACCGGCCGCCCGCAGGACATCGCCTCCAGCGGCGCCAGTGCCATGCCCTCCCAGCGCGAGGGCAGGACGACCAGATCGGCGGCCCGGTACCAGGGGACGGCATCGGCGACGGCCCCCGCGAACAGCACGGAGTCCGGGGCGAGCGCCCGCAGCCGCTCCGCGTCCGGCCCGTCCCCGACGAGCACGAGCCGCGCCCCCGGCACCCGTTCCGCGACCTCGCCCCACGCCCGGAGCAGCACGTCCTGCCCCTTCTGCCGGCACAGCCGCCCCACGCACACGACCAGGGGAGCGGCCGGGTCGGCCTCCGCGAGCAGCGGAATCCGGGCCCGTACGGGGTCCGCGTCCGCCGGGTGGAAGCGCTCGGTGTCGATCCCGTTCGGGATCACCCGCCACTGCCCGGCGATCCCGGCGCGCACCCCGGTCGCCCGCTCGGCGTCGCTCACACACACCGTCCGGGAGGCCCAACGCGCCCCCCACCGCTCCCACTTGAGCGCCAGAGCGGCGGTGGGCCCGCCGACCGCCTCGAACGACCAGGCGTGCGGCTGGAACACCGTCGCCACCCGCCCCCGTACCGTCAGCCGGGCGGCGAGCCCGGCCTTAGCGCTGTGCGCGTGCACGACATCCGGCCGCACCGCCCCGATCAGCCGCCCGAGCCGCCGCACCTCCCCGGCCAGCGAGGGCCCCGGCGCGCGCGTCGCGTGCCAGGGGCGTACGCCGGCGCCGAGCGCCCGCAGCCGCGCCGGGAGTTCACCGCCGTCCGGGCAGGCGACCGTGACGTCCAGACCGGCGGCGAGCTGGGCCCGCGCCAGATCCGTCACGACCCGGGCCACCCCGCCGTCCACCGGCTGGGTGATGTGCAGGACCCGTGGCCGGGGGTCGGGTGCTGACAGTTGCATGCGCGGTTTCCTCGCTCACGGGTGGCGGTGCCGGACGCACCTCGGCTACTGCCGGGCGTCGACGGCCACGAAAAGTGCGCCGGCCCACGCCGCGTCCCGCTGGGAAACGAGCCGGAAGGCCAGCTGGTCACCGCCGTGCCGCAGCGCCGTACCCAGTTCGAACACGTCGGAGTCGTAGCCGAGGGTGTTCGCGTACGCCGGAACGCGCTCCGAGGCGGCTCCGCCGATCGTGGAATTCAGCACGTCGTCGAGGGGGTTGGCCGCGTCCCCCAGCACGGTCGTACGCCCCGCGACGGACACCGTCAGGGAGTCGCCGGGGCTGCCGCGGTCCCCGTTGTAGGCGACCAGGCCCGCCCGTCCGTTCGCGCCCGCCGGGAACTTCAGTTCGGCCAACCGGACCAACGGAACGTCACCCTTACGGGATTCCAGCGTGTCGAACCCGTCCCACACGGCGAGGTGCCGCAGCGGCTCCGCCGCCTTCTCGTACGCCACGACCAGCGTCCAGCCGCCCCACGCCCCGGCCGCCGATCTCCCCATCGCCACATTGATCTGCGCGACCGTGTACAGCCCCGAACCGCTCTCCCGGACCAGCTTCGTGACATCGGCGGAAGCCTGGAACGCGTCGGCGCCGCGCGCCACCCGGTGCCCGACGACCGAGTCCGCGAGCAGCTCCTTGTACTCGCCGCCGGGCTCGGCGATCAGCACCCGCCCGTTGTCCTTCGGCGGCTTCTGCTCACCGACCTTGAGGTTGCCGCCCCAGTACAGCCGCGCGTACGAGACCCGCCCGCCCTGCGGCACCCGGACCTCCGCGCGGCTGGAGTTGTACGTGTTCGGATCGCTGTCGACATCGACGTAGAACATGTCGAAGTCACCGTTGACGGCCGCCTTCGTGCCGCCGGTTCCGCTCGCGAGCCGCTCGCCCTTGCGGACGCCCGCGCAGGTCCCGAGGGTGGCGCGGCAGCTGATGGACGCGTTGGCCGCGCGGACGATCCCGCCGTGCTGGAGGGCGCGGTAACGCGGGGCGAACGCGAGGCGCGCGGCCTCCTTGCCGGACTTCTCGGCGACGGGGGGCGCGGCCGTCGCCGTACCTCCCGGAGTGCAGATCGCGGCGAGGGCAAAGACGCCCACCATCGCACGGCGCAGCAGAAGACCCGGGGAGATACGCATGACCGGCGTTGCCCTTTCGAGGAAAAGGTCGTGGACCGACGGACAGAAAATGTGGACATCACTTATGTGCCGCATCCGCCCCCGGTCTGTTTCACGCGACGGATTCCGGGTGGCGGTCGACCTTTTGGGTGGCTTTGGGGCGGCTGGCGGAAGGTGAGTCACTCTAGCCGCTATGCGTATTTATTGGTGATTCATGGCGACTGTGTCGGAATCGTGTGCCCGAGCGATCCGAGAGATCACCCCATTGGCGGCACAACCCGGGCGCGCGCCACGCGTTGACACAGCGCCGGGCATCCCCGCCCGGATGTTTGTGACAACTCCCAAGGAGCACTTCTCCATGTCGCGTATCGCGAAGGGCCTCGCCCTTTCCTCCGTTGCCGTCGCCGCCGTGGCGGGTACCGCCGGTGTCGCCGCCGCCGACAGCGACGCGCACGGCGCCGCTGCCCACTCCCCGGGTGTCCTGTCGGGCAACGTCCTTCAGGTCCCGGTCCACGTTCCGGTCAACGTCTGCGGCAACACCGTCAACGTCATCGGTCTGCTGAACCCGGCGTTCGGCAACACCTGCGTCAACGACTGACGTCAGTCGTAGGCGCCCGACGCGAGTCGGCGCGGACCCTTTGCCGGCCGCTCTCCCCTCAGGGGAGGGCGGCCGGTTCGCGTTCCGGGTGTTCGCTCGAAGCGTTTGCTCCGAATGGCGGCGGGGACGGCCGGACCGGTTGCAGGTGGCAACGGTGGATCTGACGGTTGACCTGAGGCGGACTCATCCGTCCGCACACATCACCGCACCACAGCACACCGAAAGGAACCTCCATGCGCGCTCTGCCCGCACGGCGTATCGCGTCCACCGCTCTCTGCGCCACCCTCATGCTCGGAATAGGCGCACCGGCCGCCCTGGCGGACGAAGGCGACGCGGCCCGTGAGCGCGGCCACGCGGCTTCCCAGGCTCCCGTCCCCAACGCCGACGCGCTCCTCGCGCAGGTCAAGGCGCTGGGCGACCTGGGCGGCGTACTCAAACCCGTCACCGATCTGCTGAACGCCGTGCTCAAGGCGGACAACGGCCAGTTGCCGCTGGACGAGGCGACGAAGCTGGTCGACGCCGTGAAGGCGGCCATCGCCGCGGCCACACCGGCGGCACCGGCACCGGTACCGGCCACCCCGCCGGTGGACCTGCCGGCGACCCCGGAGGTCCCGGCCCTCCCCACGACCCCGGCCCTGCCGACCACTCCGGCGCTCCCCACAACTCCCGCCCTGCCGACGACCCCGGCGCTGCCGACGGCGCCCACGTTGCCGGTCTACTCCACGCTTCCGGCGCCCCTCACGGACGGGAAGGCGGTCAAGGGTCCGCTCGACATCACGGGCGACGCGCTCGCCGCGCTGCAGAAGGCGGTCGACACGCTGCTCACGGCGGTCACGTCCGGCGATGTCGCGAACGTCGTGCCGGCCGTCACCGGTGTGGTGACGAGCCTCGTCGGTCTCGTCGCCGCCACGCTGCTCGGCAGCGGACTGCCGGCGCCGGACCTGGCCGGCCTGCCGCCGCTGCCCAAGCTGCCGGCGGAGGTGCCGCCGCTGCCGGTCCCGGTACCGCCCCTGCGGCTGCCGGCCAGCTAGGGGTCCGGTCCCTTCCCAGCCGTCGCGTCGGCCTCGTCGGTCGGCGCGGCGGCTGTTCTTTTGCCCGGGCTCCAATTCCTTTTGTGCGTCAATCCAATTTCTGCACACAGGGTTTCCGCCGCGACCGGGGCTCGTTAGGCACGGCGACGGAATTCCCTCTGGTGACATGAGTTGCCGAAGAAAGGAACACGATGAAGTCCCTGAAGGCTGCCGCTGTTGTTGCCGGGTCCCTGGTCATCGCCGGAGCTGCCGCCCCCGCGTTCGCCTACGACACCGCCGACCTCACGCCCACCAGCCTCAACGGCGCTGTGAACACGCTCACCAAGGGCCCCATCGACGTGGATCAGGTGCAGCCCCTCCAGCACCAGTCGAACGCGCTCGACACCGAGAACAAGGAGTCGGTGCTCAGCACGGTGAAGGGCGCGACGACCGCCCTCAACTCGAACGGCGGGCTGCTCGGCGGCCTCCCCCTCCAGGGCTGACACGAGTATCCGCATGGGTGGCGAAAGGACCGATTCCGACGCGCGGAATCGGTCCTTCGCGCTGTTCGAGCCCCGTCCCTCTTTCGTGTGGATACCGACGGGAAATCCCCCGGTCGAGTGAGAACGCGGCAGGACGCGCCAATTCCCGTCGATAGGGTTCCGCGGTGACCTCAACCTCAAGCGAAACGCGCCCTTTCCGCATCGCCGACCTGGGCACGCTCGTCGTCATGGCCTGGAGCGGTGACGCCCCCGACGGCGACATGCCCTACCTCCTCGCCTACTCCCTCGGGGACGGCGAGGGCGGCCCGGAGGCCTCGGGCGTCGCCGTCGAGCAGCTCCTCGCCAACACCGGTCTGCCGGTCGGCGGCGACATCGTCGACGGCTCCACCCGTCCGAGCCTGCCGGTCAGCCTGCTCGTCGAGTCCGGTGCGGCCGTCGTCAACATGCCGCAGCTCAACGCCCAGTGCACCCCGCCCCCGGAGTGGCTCACCGCGGTCGGTGAACGGGGCTTCGCCTACCTGGTGTTCACCACCCGCCCCTGGCCCGAGGCCCAGCCCGGCAAGGCCGTCGAGCCGGAGGCCCTGGCCGCCTTCGCGGGCGCCGAGGAGACCCTCACCGCCGCGGCCCACGTCATCCTCCCGGCCCGCAGCCTCCGCGGCTGACGCCAGACGACAGACGACCGAACGGCGAGCGGCGAAAGCGGGTGCCGCTCTCCGGGCTGATCTGACGACTAATGCACCACTCGGGGGAATCTTGAGCTGATGCGGTTCTCAGGATCGTTACGCGGTACGGACGAACTCCCCCGATTCCTGTAAAGGACCGTACTTGCCATGAAGTCGACCACTCGAACCCTTGCCGCCGCCGTCCTCACCGGCGTGGCGGCGGCGGTGGGCGCCGCGGCCCCCGCCGTCGCGGCCGACACGGTCCCCGTACCCGTACCGCTGGACGGCGTCGAGAAGTCCCTCAACGTGAACCTGCCCAAGGTCGGCGGCGAACTGCCGCTGCTGATGCCGGGCGTGCCCGAGGGGCCGCGCTACGTCGAGGGGCAGATGATCCCGGCCAGCGCGCTGCCGCAGGTGCCGCTCGGTGCCGCGCTGCCCGGTCTGTCGGCCGAGACGCCGCTGCCGCAGGTGGTCGGCAAGGGCTTCGACGAGGCCTCTGTCAAGGTCCCCGCGGCCGACCTGCGGACCCTGACCCCCGGCCTGTCCGTGGAGACCCCGCTGACCGCGCCCAACCCCGACGTGTTCGGCCTCCCGATGCTCGGGGAACCGCAGGCCGCCGTGCTCACCCCGCTGCTGCAGACGGCCCCGACGGGCGCCCTGGGACTCGGCTCGCTGTAGTCCACGGGCTGACGAACCGGACGCGCTGGCCACCGGGCGGTCGCATCACCGAACGAACGGAACCAGGAGAGAGGCGAGAGTCTTGTTCGTCAGCAGAGTGCCGCAGGGCCCGGCGGGTCCCCCCGCCCGTTCCGGAACGCGGCGGGACGCGCTGCGCGCCCTGTGCGTGTCGGCCCTCGCCCTGGCCGTGGTCCCGGTCGTCGCCGCCGCGTGGCCCCGACGGGAGCCCGGCGGCGACGACATGTCGTCCTTCGACGAGACCTACCGGGGCCGTCGCCTCCGTGGCGCCAAGGCCGGCGGGGAGCACCTCGACCACATGGCGCAGGCGATGCGCGCGCCCGGCGGCGGGCGGTGGCACGTCACCGTGGACGGGCGGCCCCTGCATCTGATGCGGCGCGCGGACGGGACGTATCTGAGCATGGTCGACCACTACCGCTCGTACCCCACGCCCCTGGAGGCGGCCCGCGCCGCCGTCGACGAGCTGGGGCCCGGGCGGCAGCTGACGGTCGAGGGCGGGGGAGGGGGCGGTCGTGGCGTACACGCGTAAGGACGTCAGCACGCTGACGCGGAGCGAGCGGCGGCGGTTCGTCGGGGCGCTGATGGAGGTCAAACGGCGGGGCGAGTACGACGAATTGGTGCGCACCCACATCGAGTACTACGTCTCCGACGGCGAGGACGGGCTGCGTACGGCCCACATGGCGCCCTCCTTCCTGCCCTGGCACCGGCGGTTCCTGCTGGACCTGGAGGAGGCGTTGCAGCGGGTGGACCCGTCGGTGACGCTGCCGTACTGGGACTGGACCCGGGACCGTACGGCGGCCGGCACGCCCTGGAGCGAGGATCTGCTCGGCGGGACCGGGCGGGCCTCCGACCAGCGGGTGATGAGCGGGCCGTTCGCCTACGACCACGGCGACTGGACCATCAAGGAGAGCGTCACCGACGGCGAGTTCCTCACCCGGGACCTCGGCCGCGCCCGTGAGCCGCTCACGCTGCCGACCAAGCAGGACCTGGACCGGGCCCTCGACGATCCGGTCTACGACGTGTCGCCGTGGAACTCGACGTCCGCGAAGGGGTTCCGCAACAGGCTGGAGGGGTGGGGGAGCGGGCGCGGCCCGGGTTCCTGGCGCAACCACAACCGCGTCCACCGGTGGGTCGGCGGGCACATGGTCGGTGGCGCGTCCGTCAACGACCCGGTGTTCTGGCTGCACCACGCCTTCGTCGACCTGTGCTGGTCGCGCTGGCAGCGCCGGCACGGGGCCGGTGCCCGCTATCTGCCTGCCCGGGCGCCGGGGTTCGGCGACGCGCAGCGCGGCCGGGTCGTCGCCCGGCACGAGTCGCTGCCGCCGTGGGACGTGACACCGGATCAGCTGGAGGACCACAGCCGGATCTACCGGTACGCCTGACAGGCGGGCGGTGGACGCGGAAGAGCCCCGACGGTGGGACCGTCGGGGCTCTTCCGGTGCTTGCGTACGACGGGTCAGCTGCCGTAGCCGCCGGGGCCGGGGTTGCCCTTGTGGTCGTCGTCGCTGACGTTGACGCAGGTGTTGCCGAAGGCCGGGTTCAGCAGGCCGATCACGCTGACCGAGTTCCCGCACACGTTGACCGGCACGTGGACCGGGACCTGCAGGACGTTGCCGGACAGGACGCCGGGCGAGCCGACGGCCTCGCTCTGGGCACCCGCGTCGGCCGAGGCCATACCGGCACCGCCGAGCACCACGGCACCGGTGCCGAGAGCGGCGACGGTTGCCTTCGCGATGCGAGACATCACGTTCTCCTTTGGTTCGATGAGCACGGGCACTCGACTCGCGCCCGCACTTCCCCTACAACGCGCCCGCTCACGCCTGGTAACGGCGTTCAGCCGCTCGTCACCCTTTTCGAAGAGCACGGGTTAACCTCAGGCATGGCATCCGACCTGGCCGACCAGAACAAGCGGCAGCAGACCCAGAACGTGTTGCGGACCTTCGTAGGGGCGGACGGCCGTCTCGCGCGGCTCCCCGAGCACTTCGAGACCGGGGTGGAGTATCCGGAGAGGCTCGTCGACGAGCGGCTCCGGGTGTGGTGCGAGGTGGACGCCGAGGCCGCCTGAGCGCTCCAACTCCGTTGGCCCGCTTCCCGGATGACGGGGGAGCGGGCCTTTTCGCGCCCGACGGTATGCCGAATGTATCGGGTGCATAACTGTCGTGGACCCGTTCGCGAATGCTGTGTGAAGGTCTCCAAGTGAGCGTAAGCGGAACCTTTTTGACGCTCTCTTGACTGCTAAGATCATCCCACTTTCAGTAGGCTGAGGCGTGCCGCGCGCACGGGGGACAGTCTCTAAGGGCCCCATCGCGAAGGAGTGGCTGAGTTGGTCCGCCGGTAAGGTTCGCCACCGGGCTGGGCCCGTGTTCCAGGCCGGACCCAACGGACTGCAACTGCTCCTGTCGCAAGGCGACTTGAAGAGAGTCTCATGACGTCATTGATCCAGGATCCACTGCTGTGGATCTTGCTCGTGGTCTTGGTCGCTGCGGTCGTCGCAGTGATGCGGGCCCGCAGAACCAACATGGCCCTCCGCAGGAAGAGCAACGACCTGCAGAGCGCCCGCGAAGCCGCGCAGAGCGACCGCGACCGCCTCTATGCGGAATACACCCAGCTGAACGCACAGCACGCCGGCGACCTCGCCGCGGTGCGCAAGGATGCGGAGGAAGACACCAAGGCCGTCCTGAAGTCCGCGATGCGGACGCTCCAGGTACTCGCCGACGAACAGCAGCTCATCATCGAGAAGTCGCAGCGCCGCTACGGCGACGACGAACAGGTCCTCGGCGACCTGATGATGATCGACCACACCAACAGCCAGTTCGGCCGCCGCGCCCAGGGCATCGCGGTGCTCTGCGGCGGCTGGCTCGGCCGGCGCGAGTCCACCGCCTCCGTGTACGACGTGGCCCGCAGTGCCCAGGGCCGCATCAAGCACTTCGACCGCGTCACCATCAACACCCAGGTGAACGTCTCGGTGGCCAGCCGGGCCGTAGAGCCCATCGCGGTCGTCCTCGCCGAACTGCTGGCCAATGCCACCAACTACAGCGCGCCCGGCACCCGCGTCGACATCAACATCCAGGCCGTACCCACCGGTGTCTGCCTGATCATCGACGACGCCGGCCTCGGTATGAACACGGAGGAGAAGGCGCGGGCCACCGTGCTGCTCTCCCCGCAGGCACCGGTCGACATCACGAGCCTCGGCGACCCGCCGAAGTTCGGCTTCGCCGTGTCCGGGATGCTCGCCACCCGGTACGGCTTCAAGGTCTCGGTCGATTCGGTGTCCCCCTACGGCGGCGTACGGGCGGTGATTCTCTTGCCAGAGAACCTGTTGACGACGGACGTTCCCGAGCCCGAGGGCGGCGCCGCGAAGGCCGAACCCCAGGCGCCCGAGGCTCCTTCGGTCGCTCCGCAGCGGCTGACCCCGGTGGCCACGCCCGGCGGACCGCCGCGTCCGATCGGTACGACGGCGGGCGGCCTGCCCAAGCGGCGGCGGCGCGGCAGCCCGGTCGCGGTGGTGCCCTCGCCGCCGGAGCCGGCCCAGCCGGAGCTCAACACAGAGGTGACGGCTTCACGTATCGGTGCGTTCCAGCGCGGAACGCTGCTTGGGCGGGATACGACCACCATGGAAGGACCACAGGACCAGTGAATCCCGATCTGTCGTGGGTGCTGAACGACGTGCTGCAAGTCCGCGGCGCCCGTCACGCGATCCTCGTCTCGGCCGACGGCCTCCTGCTGGAGCGGTCCAGTGACATCGAGCGCGACGAGGCGGAGACCAACGCCGCCGCGATGAGTTCGATGCAGTCCCTCAGCCGGGCCGTCGCCCCCTTCGTCGGCTCCGGACGCGGTCTGTGGAAGCAGACCCTGATCGAGTACGACGGCGGCTGGATATTCCTGATCGCCGCGGGCAGCGGCGCCTACCTCGCCGTGTCGGCCGCGCTGGACGTCGACATGGAGGCCATGTCGTTCCGGATGCAGCAGCAGGTGGGGGCGCTCGGCAAGGCGATGACCACCCCGCCGCGTCAGAACGCCGGTGCGGACGCATGAACGCCCACGGCGAGGAAGCTCCGGTCACGGTCACCAGCGACTTCGTCCGCTCGTACGTCATCACGGGCGGACGGCGGCTGCCGACCGCCGACGACCTGTCCCTGCACACCCTGGTCACCCTGGCCCCCGACCGGGAGGTGCCGCTCGGTGCCAGCCCCGAGGTCCGGGCCATCTGGGACCTGTGCGGCGGTGGCTACCTCTCCGTCGCGGAGGTCGCCGCGCACCTGTCGCTCCCGGTGGGCGTCGCCCGACTCCTGCTGACCGATTTATTCGAACAAGGTCATCTCCTGCGCCGTGCCGCGCCCCCACGCGCCCAGTCCGTCGACAGAGGAATCATCGAAAAGGTGCTGCATGGACTCGAATCCCTCTACGGCTGAGACGATCTACGTCTCAGACGCGGTGACCACCACCGCGAAGATCCTTGTCGTAGGGCACTTCGCGGTGGGCAAGACCACGTACATCGGCTCGCTGTCGGAGATCACCCCGCTGCGCACCGAGGAGAAGATGACCCAGGCGTCCGCCCACGTGGACGACCTGAAGGGTGCGCCGGACAAGGTGACGACCACGGTCGCGCTGGACTTCGGCCGGCTCACGCTGAGCGAGGAACTGGTGCTGTACCTCTTCGGTACGCCCGGTCAGCAGCGCTTCATGCAGCTGTGGGAGGACATGGCCCGCGGCGCGCTCGGCGCCCTGCTCCTGGTCGACCCGTCCCGGCTGGCCGAAACGTTTCCGGTGATCGACCTGGTCGAGAAGTACGGCCTGGAGTACGCCATCGCCGTCAACACCTTCGACCCGGAGGGCGGCGAGTTCGACGAGGACGAGATCCGCGAGGCCCTCGACCTGCTGCCCGACACCCCGGTCGTCTACTGCGACGCCCGGGACCCGAAGTCGTCCGCGAGAGCGCTGATCGCCCTCGTGCAGCACCTGCTCGCCCGCGCGGCCTGAGCCCCGGTCCCCCCTCCGTCCGGCCCCTCCCCGCACAAGGGGACCGGACAAGGGGCCCGGGCAGGGACGTCCGGGCAGGGGCCCGGACCATTCGGACCAGGGCCCCGTACAAGGTTTTTCCTCACCCCTGTCCCCCGCCCCCGAGGCGCGGGGAACCCAAAGGAACCTCCATGGACATACAGCACGCGGGTGCCACGTCGAGCGCTCCCGCCAGATGCCCCATGCACGGCGCCGACTTCGCCGCCGATCCGCAGGGCATCTACGACAAGTTGCGCGCCCACGGCCCGGCGGCACCCGTCGAGCTGGCACCGGGCGTGGACGCCACGCTCGTCGTGCAGCACGAGATGGCCCTCAGGGTGCTCCAGAACACCACCCTGTTCGCCCGTGACTCGCGTCGCTGGGCCGCCCTGAACGAGGGCCGCATCTCCCTCGACAGCCCCGTGCTGCCGATGATGGCGTACCGGCCCAACGTCCTGTTCACGGACGGCGCGGTGCATCTGCGGCTGCGCAAGGCCGTCACCGAGAGCCTCGCCAAGCTGAACATCAGCCGGATCCGGCGGGACGTCGAGCCCATCGCCGACTATCTGATCGACCAGTTCAGCGAGCGGGGCCGGGCCGACCTCCTCAACGACTACGCCAAGCTGATCCCGCTGCTGCTGTTCAACAAGATGTTCGGCTGCCCGGCCGACATCGGCGACCGCCTCAACACCGGTATGTCCGCCATGTTCGACGGCCAGGACGATGCCATCAAGGGCATCGAGATCGTCGCCACCTGCCTCCAGGAGCTGATCACGCTCAAGCGCCGCGAGCCCGGCGACGACGTGACCTCCTGGCTCATCCAGCACTCCGCGGGCCTCAACGACGAGGAACTCCGGGACCAGCTCATCGTGCTGATGGGCGCGGGCCTCGAACCCCAGCGCAACCTCATCGCCAGCTCCCTGCTCCTGCTGCTGTCCGACAACCCCTCGGAGCGCGGCAGCGGCATGCTGGTCGAGGAAGCCATCGACCATGTGCTGTGGAACAACCCGCCCATCGCCAACTACGCGACGCACTACCCGATGCAGGACGTCGACCTCGGCGGCGTACCGGTCGACGCGAACACCCCGATCGTCATCAGTTTCGCCGCCGCCAACAGCGACCCGGCCCTCAACGAGGCCCGGCAGATGGCCAGCAAGGGCGCCCACCTGGCCTTCGGTGCGGGCCCGCACGCCTGCCCGGCGAAGGACCCGGCCCTGGTCATCACGCTCACGGCGATCGAGAAGGTCCTCAACGCGCTGCCCGACCTGACCCTCGCGGTCCCGCAGGACAGCCTCATGTGGCGCCCCGGCCCCTTCCACCGCGCGCTCGCCACACTGCCGGTGCGGTTCAGCCCGACGCCGGCCACCCGGATCGCGGCGGCCCTGCGCAACCAGGCCCCGCTGCCCGCGGCGACGGACCCGGCCCACCGTCCGGCCCCGCAGCCGGCGGCGTCCCCGGCGGCCCGTCAGGAACAGCGCAAGAAGGGATTCTGGAGCTCCTTCCTCGATGTCTTCCGGCTCTGAGAGCTCCGACGGTCAACTGCCCACCCACTTACGCCGGTTGATACGAGCGCCCTGTGTCCGAGGTCCAGCCTCGGGGACGGGGCGCTCAGCGCGTTTCGTCGGGCAGTTCCGCGAACTCCGTCAGGGCGTGGGTGAGCCACTGGGTCCAGAAGGTCTCCAGGTCGATGCCCGCGCGCAGGACCAGGTGCTGGAGGCGGTCCTCGGGGTCGGTCGTGCCGGGTGGGAAGTCGTGCTTCTCGATCTCCTGATACTCCGTCAACTGACGCTGGTGCAGGGCGAGGTGGCGGCGCAGGTCGGCCTCGATGCCTTCGGTGCCGACCACCGCCGAGGCGCGCAGGCGCAGCAGCAGGGTGTCGCGGTACGGCTTGGGGTCCTGGGGTGCGGCGGTCCAGCGGGCCAGTTCGGTGCGGCCCGCGGGCAGGACCTCGTAGCTCTTCTTCTGGCCGCGGGTCGGCTGCTCGGAGGGCAGGGCGCGGATGTGCCCCTCGGCCTCCAGTCGGCCCAGCTCGCGGTAGATCTGCTGATGCGTCGCCGACCAGAAATAGCCGATCGACCTGTCGAACCTGCGGGTCAACTCCAGCCCCGAGGACGGCTTTTCGAGCAGGGCGGTGAGGATCGCGTGCGGGAGTGACATGCCACGGCTCCTAGAGGGTCGCTGCCAGTTCGGTGCCCTGCTTGATGGCGCGTTTGGCGTCCAGTTCGGCGGCCAGGTCGGCGCCGCCGATCAGGTGCGCGTTGTGTCCGGCGGCCAGCAGGTCGTCGTACAGGTCGCGGCGCGGGTCCTGGCCGGTGCACAGGACGACGGTGTCGACCGGCAGGACGGTGCTGGTGCCGTCGACGGTGAGGTGGAGTCCGGCGTCGTCGATACGGTCGTACCGGACGCCCGGGGTCATGGTGACACCCCGGTGCTTGAGTTCGGCGCGATGGATCCAGCCGGTGGTCTTGCCGAGGCCCGCGCCGACCTTGGTGGCTTTGCGCTGGAGCAGGTGGACGGTGCGTGGCGGGGCGGTCCGCTCGGGGGCGGTGAGGCCGCCGGGGGTGCGGTGGTCCATGTCGACGCCCCAGGCGCGGAAGTACGCCGCCGGGTCCTCGTGCGTCTTGTCGCCGCTGTCGGTGAGGTACTCGGCGACGTCGAAGCCGATGCCGCCCGCCCCGAGGATCGCGACGCGGTCGCCGACGGGGGCGTTGCCGCGCAGGACGTCGAGGTAGCCGACGACGCTCGGGTGGTCGATGCCGGGGATGTCGGGGGTGCGGGGGGTTACTCCGGTGGCTACCACGATCTCGTCGTAGGCCGCCAAGTCGTCTGCGGTTGCGCGGGTGTTGAGGCGTACGTCCACGTCGTGGGCGTCCAGCTGGTGGCGGAAGTAGCGCAGGGTCTCGTCGAACTCCTGCTTGCCGGGGACCTTGCGGGCGACGTTCAGCTGGCCGCCTATCTCGGGGGAGGCGTCGAAGAGGGTGACCTCGTGGCCGCGTTCGGCGGCGGAGACGGCGCAGGCGAGTCCGGCGGGTCCGGCGCCGACCACCGCAATGTGCTTGCGTCGCCTGGTCGGTGAGAGGACCAGTTCCGTCTCGTGGCAGGCGCGTGGGTTGACCAGGCAGGAGGTGATCTGGCCGCTGAAGGTGTGGTCCAGGCAGGCCTGGTTGCAGCCGATGCAGGTGTTGATCGCCTCGGGTGTGGCGGCGGCGGCCTTGTTCACGAAGTCCGGGTCGGCGAGCATCGGGCGGGCCACGGAGATCATGTCCGCGCGCCCTTCGGCGAGCAACTCCTCGGCGAGTTCCGGGGTGTTGATGCGGTTGGTGGTGACGAGGGGGATGCCGACCTCGCCCATGAGCTTCTTCGTCACCCATGTGTACGCGCCGCGCGGCACCGAGGTGGCGATGGTGGGGATACGGGCCTCGTGCCAGCCGATGCCGGTGTTGATGATCGTGGCGCCGGCGGTCTCTACGGCCTTGGCGAGCGTGATCACTTCGGCCAGTGTCGAGCCACCGGGGACCAGGTCCAGCATCGACAGGCGGTAGATGAGGATGAAGTCCTCGCCCACGGCCTCGCGTACCCGGCGGACGATCTCGACCGGGAAGCGCATGCGGTTCTCGTAGGAGCCGCCCCAGCGGTCGGTGCGGTGGTTGGTCTGGAGGGCGATGAACTCGTTGATGAGGTAGCCCTCGGAGCCCATGATCTCGACGCCGTCGTAGCCGGCCCGGCGGGCGAGGAGGGCGGTTCGGGTGTAGTCGTCGATGGTCTGTTCGACTTCGGCGTCGGTGAGTTCGTGTGGGGGGAAGGGGCTGATCGGGGCCTGGAGGGGGCTGGGGGCGACGAGGTTCTGGTGGTAGGCGTACCGGCCGAAGTGGAGGATCTGGAGCGCGATCCTTCCGCCCTCGCGGTGTACGGCGGTGGTGATGGCGCGGTGTTGTTCGGCTTCGGTGTCGGTGGTGAGTTTGGCTCCGCCTTCGTAGGGGCGGCCGGCGTCGTTGGGGGCGATGCCGCCGGTGACGATGAGGGCGGCTCCGCCTCGGGCTCGGGTGGCGTAGAACTCGGCCATGCGGGTGAAGCCGTGGGGGGCTTCTTCGAGGCCTGTGTGCATGGAGCCCATGAGGATGCGGTTGGGGAGGGTGGTGAAGCCGAGGTTCAGGGGGCTCAGGAGGTGGGGGTACGGGCTCATGGGGGCCTCCGG
>Ga0307513_10004890_pt1 | contig 17779 bp, 20 predicted proteins | sample 15_EM_MG_FD_202174 | JGI IMG/M metagenome (GOLD analysis project Ga0307513, IMG submission 202174) | Populus trichocarpa ectomycorrhiza microbial communities from riparian zone in the Pacific Northwest, United States - 15_EM | ecosystem: Host-associated > Plants > Roots > Unclassified | place... | reverse complement strand
ATCAAAAAGAGGAAAAGAAACGGGACGCGCGGCTCCACCCGGAACGTCTTGTCTCTCCCCATGACAGCAACATCCTCAGATCACAACCCTCACTTGAACCGGACCCCACCCCCACCTTCATTTCGACTCTATGTCAATGTGCGAGCTCGCGAAGCCTTTCATGACATCCTTTCAGCCTTGCGTTCTGGGATGAATCCCACGTGGCGATTTCCTTTTATGGAACAAAGAAGTCCTTTGTTAGATTCGCTGGCGACCCTTGACGACGACGAACGCCTGCATCTCCCAAATCGTCCTAGAGCGTGTTCGTCGGACTGTACGCTCCAGCATATTGCGGCATTATGCACCCGACCCTCGGGGTCCGAGGATGGTAAATTGCGATGGTTGCTATCCTCTGTATTCCTTCCACTGCCCTCATTCTTGTTGACTTTTCCCCGCTCATCGCATCACCTATCTGACTCAGTCGAGGACGATTCTATCAAATATTAATCGCTATTCCCATAACTGCAGAACAGGGTCTCAAAGCGCGCTTATCTGCACGTCCACGCCTGGTGTGGTTTCTTTCACTCTGCCCATTCGTAACCTGTTCAACTGTGCGGCGCTGCATGTTTCCCGAACTACGATATCTCAGCTCTCTACTCTGCCACCGTACAGCAACACGACTGCCCTTATGTGACCGCTCTTGCGTGATCTACTCTATTCCATATCGCCCCCTGACTTAGTGATGGTTCATCTGTTGGCAAATGTGTAGAGCATGTGGATACGGTGAGCCCTTGTGACAATGTGTGGCTTCTGCATGTCCATCCGTCCGCCAACCGGTGCTCTCTTTCATACTGGGGGGTGGACGGGTTTTTGGCCATATATTTCTTGCATCAGACGCACTGTCGGTGAAGAGGACGTTCCGTCGTGCCCCGTGGTATATAACCGGGCCCCAACCCGCCTGTCGGAGTTGCACCAGTTGAGTTCTTCCCTTCGACGGTATCGATAGCCTATCAAAGTCAACATGCCTGACGCCCATATCCCTGGGCCCGGGTGGATCAACTTTGACAGTGATATGGAGGGGATCGCGGGATCCGGTACGTGTTTCCCCTGTACCTTGATCTAGACCAAGGGATAGTTGACTGACCCTTATTATCATCGCCAGAACGGGAGGTCTTAAGCCGTTTGAGTATGAGTCCCTCCTATTATACACGGGGGACGATCACCAATGATGAGGGCCGGTCGTGGTGGAGCGGTCCCCCAAATCCAGATTTTCAGGCTTTCAATTCGTTTGGTACGTACTCACCGCATCCTATGAAGCTTGATCCTCAAATGGCCCTACTCGTTGATCAGTACCGAGGGTATCGCCGGAGTCACATCGTAACAGGTTGGCGGGCACGGTGAACGTGGTGTCGGTGTGTCGGTATCCGGATGTGAATGATTCGTTGAGTTTTTATCCCCGGAAGCCCCCGCCAAAGCCGAGATCGAAGACGATCCCGCTGCCTCCGGTCACCCATAGTCACAATGGCTACGACAACCCCTTAGGTGGTGGGGAGAATATCCACCAGCCTACCCGCGAGTGGGCAGATGCTTCACCCCGAGATGGTGAAACATCCATGAGCTTGGCTGTCACCAAGCCCAATAATACAGAGAACGGAAACCAGTCGGAGGTAAGCAACTTTTTTTACCCCGCTAGATCGCGTGCTCAGTACTAATGGCCTTGACGATAGTCAAGCACTCCGGATGCCCGAACCACCAGGCGCCTTTCCCAAATATGCGAGGCGCTGGAGATTCCTTCGACGGGAGCCGAACTCCTAACCCTCCAGAGAAGTATGTCAGCTTTTCCGAGAAGGTTTTTCGACGCTTGCCTGATCACCTATGATGCTAGTTATTGTGTTCTTTGGAGGTATAGTTCCCAGTTGGATCACCAGGGCTGACAGAAACAGGATGAAGGAAGCACGCCGTGCGTGTTACGAGGAGTTGTGGAGGTTGGTCGGACCCCCGACTGGGAGGCCCGCCAGTCTTCGAGTGCTTGACAGCGGTACGTGGTCGTCACTTCCATGGGAAGTTCGGCGGTCTGATTCTCGTGGGTCTGTAGTTTTGGCGAAGGTGACGTCACAAGATAACGGAGCGCTGGACCGCGGGGTGAGGCGCCAACCGTATAGGATGGTTCGTCTCGGTGATTGGTGAACGAGCCGAACACCCGTGTGGTTGGGGTTAGTAGCGAGCGGTGCGGTGTGTATGGGGATTCTTGTGAAAGCTCTCCTTTTATACGGTGGATCTGAAACCTCCGCATGGACCTTGGAGATGTAGCTGACCCCCCTATCTCCTCCTTTCCAGCTTCACTCCCTTTCGGCCGCTCGCTTTGACCACCCACCGTCTCACAGCCGTGCACGGGGTTCACGGACCTCTCACCGCAGCCCAGAACGTTTAAGACGCGACCTTGAGCGCTTACTATTGTTTCTCCGTGGTCGGCCCCGACTCTCTCACGACCTTTTCTTTCCCTTCCGTTACTCGTCCGCCTTTATTTCCATTGTTTTTCTTCTCTTGTACATGAATCCCGCATACGATATGGACCCAACACCATCGCCCTCAGCACTATCTTCGGATTCATCCCTCGCGTACATATTTATTGTCGCGTCGATCGCGTTTTCTTCTCTCCCTTCAAGTATGCTTACCTCCACTTCCGACTCCTCGTGATATGATGTCTACACACGCAATTTTGTACACTAGTGGATACGCTACACAGGTATACGTACATGCCGTGCCGTCCAACCTGGTCCCTCTTCCCGGCGACTTGACTTGGCCTGGAAACCTTCGAGCATTGCTTCATGGTAGGTCCCGACGTCGATGAGGCTCCGAGTAAGAACGGTCGGAAAGGCAGAGAACAATAAGGTTTCCAGGTCAACCGTGAGCGCGATGGTCCGGGGGCCCACGCACATTTCGTGCAAGGATCGGGCGAGGGTCCACGCAACAGATGCGTAGTAGGCGCTCAAACTCGACACAGTACGTGGTACTCAGTACGTCGGCATGTTGAATTGCAACGTCCCCACTACCTTGTTCAAGTCCACGACGAGCCGGACATAAAAACAAACGATGAGGGGTCACAACGTGTATCCATTGTTATCGTGAACATAGAGATAAAAGAAAAGAATGGTTAAGATTACAACGTGTATTCGAACGTTCTCAACTCCCCAGTAACCCTAGCACACACGCTTCCTACAAATTCGCCTAGCTCAACCTCGGCAACGCCGGGACAATCTGCGAAATCCACCCAATGATCTGAGGAGACTTGATCGTTATCTTGCATCCCGTAGCGGTAGCCTCGCACGTCGAATTCGCTTGAGTGTCGGTATGAGAGAAACTGCTGCTGACGCTGAACGGTCCCCATCCGACGCTGGCGCTTCCGCTCGTAGTAGAGGTATGGAAGTGGGTTTGGATGTCAGACGTGTCGCCTTCGATCTCCAAAACGACGTTTGCGGCGAGGAGGAAGGCTGGAAAAAATAGCAGAGGTTTAGAATGGATCGCTAAAAGGAATGCAATACACACCTGTGGGGTACATCGGGAATAGGTCGTATCTGGCCAACTCTTGTTCACGGTCGAGTTTGGCAATGTCGGAACTAACGATATACGACTCGGGGTCCATCAAACTGGCGAGGGTTACAGGTCCCGGGCTAACACTATAAAGTATAAACCAAATCAGTATCCCATCGCACAAGGGGAGGGAGGGAAAAAAGGGGGGGACTCACTAGTTTCCAGCAGCAACCCTCAAATCGTCATCATAGAACAACTCGCCCCTCAACCAGCTCCTCGTAATATCCACCCTCATACATTCAAACGAAGCCTTAATACTCGAATTCGCCATCTGCTTCGCAGCGTCGGCGGTAGCATCCGAATGAGACACACCACCTCCAACAGACCAAAGTCCCCAGCTGGCTCCACCGCCGACAGAGAAGGAGTTGGCAGAGGACGAGGATTGCTCCGCGGAGTAGCTCGAAGAAACTTCGACAGTGATGGAAGTCCAGTAATCCGCTTCGATGGGAGTTTTTGGGTCCGTGTTGGATGGGACGTCTGGAGCGGCGGGTGGGATACCAGCGCTGATCGCGAAGGTGTCTTGGAGGTCCCCAGCCGAATCCTGGGTACTGTCGAGCTTCCTGAGTTGTTCTTGGTAAGCGGAGATTTGGGCCGCGTTCGCTTCGACTTGTTTCTTGAGCTGTTCGCCTTCGTGGGCGAAAAGAGCGGCTTGAGCGGCAGTAGCGGACTCGTTGAGTTTTGCGACGTTGCTCTGGTCGATTTCGCCGAAGTAGGCTGTCAGCTTATCACGAGCATCATTCATTTCCTTGAACTTGTCGTCGAGGCCCTTCCTGTAAAAAAAACCCCATTAGAAAAAAAGGTTGATGAGGGTGAAACCCGAGAAAACATACTTGTCTGGTTCGGTTCCAGAGTTCTCCTTCCTGGAAACGGTTAGAGTCAGCATTCATTCTCTACCCTGGGGATGTCATGCAAAAACTCACTTGGACTTTTCACTAAAGAAGTACATAAGTAAACACCAAGAGGTGGGGATGGTGAATGGTACTCACTACTGAGCAGAGGCGTTCTGGTACGCTTGCAAGGCCTTGAGGAACGTCGCAACAACACCGTTCACGGGGTCGGGAGGAGTTGGGCCAGTAGAGGGAACGGGCGGTTCACTTCCATTGACAGAGCCCGGATTCTGGCATGCGGAGCATCAGCATCAAGTGCTGGCAGAGAAAAGTAGGGACGGAGACGCCGCGCACCGTGATCATGGCATTGAGGACGATGTTGATCTTCTCGAGCCTCGAAATCTTCCAAGTCAGAGACTCTACGGTCTCGCCCTTCGGTCCACTTTCAGCTTTCTTCTTCGCAAGCCAAGCCCAGTTCGAAGGGGTCAACGAGACTTTGTTATACTCGGTCGAACCATCAACATCCGAGATGATAGCAGCGCGCATCGCTTCCTACAGACGGAAAGGGCAGAGACATAAGAACAGAAAGGGGTTCATGCGTTAATGAAGCGACGTACCTTGCTGGCTTCGACCCTGGACATAGCAGAATCGTTGTCGACGATGGCGAAGTAATATTCAACCTCCTCCTTCTTTCCGAGAGTGACCCAGTCCATATATGCGGCTTGAACGTGATTGTTATACGTCTTATGGTTCTCTCCGACCCATTTATCGTATGCCGCTCGTTGAAGAGAAACTGTGTTATTGGCGGGATCCTTCATGGCGCGATCCAAAGCGTCATCGAACGCCTTAATCTTACGTTCAAAGGCATCGGTGTACTTTGTCTGCTTGTCTCTGTACAGATCGATACGCGTCTTGTCGGTATTGGGACCGGCAGGGGCGGTCAACCAGTTCATGGCGGCCTGGTAACGCCTCTCAGAGTCATCAAGGACCGCGGTGTCTATTCCGTCGTCGACGCCGGTGGTGTGGCCTGCACGACACGTAGGGTAATCAGCACGGAAGCTATGGGTGCGATATCGGTTACTGACCGGCTGGACAGAGTTTGGTGAGAGTAGCAGCGTAACTCCTAGAGACGGATCTGCCGGTTGGACCGAGCTGAACGCCAGACAAGGCCGGCATATCATCGCACAACACAGCCTGAGCGAGTTGGACGGAGTTGGGGGGGAGGGGAGCTGTTGCCTTCCCCTTTGAATCGAAACCCTCGGTAAAGTCCTATAAGATGACGGACCCCACATCAGCGTCCGACTCGATGAGAACATGTGGGGAGGGTGTGGAACTTACATCGAAGTTAAGGACTTTACCGGGGACCATCATGGTGAAGAACTGTTCGGCGGGGGCTGGAAGAGCATTACGAACTGCTTGACGAACGTCCATGGAGATCTGGGCAATTCGCGCAAGCTCTTCTATGCTCTGTTGTTTGATCTTGTCCTTTCCGGAGGTCGCCATAATATCGAAGAGAAGTGGGGCCTGTGAGAGTTGAACTGTCGGGGTGTGGTTGCTGAACTCCTTCTCTCAAGAGTCCATGGTTTTTATAGCATTTCGGATGGAGTATTTGAGTACCCCGCTAACTAGAATCGAGCCGGTTTTTGCGTTTGCACTGGTGATACGGAAAATGGGTACCCCACGCTGTCAAGAGTCGCGGAGACAGTACGGAGCGCGGAGCCCCAATCGCAGATTGGTGGGCAGAATCATTCGGGGAGGTGGGAGTAGCGCGAGGCACTGGAAATAAAACATAAACGATCCAGACGCGTATGCACCGGTCACAAGACGATCCCCGTCACCCAACCTTTCTGAACGACTCGCCCGCAGTTTTGAAATCTCCGAACAGAATGCTATCGATCAAGAGGGGTAATTCTCGTGTTCCCCTTTTCCTATGGCCCGCAAGAGTCATAGAGGGAATGGAGCGTTGGAATCGATGATGGGTGTGCCTGGTCAAGAGGCTCGATCGCGTTGGAGAACACGGCTGGTCACTGCCGCGCGATGCGCCCGACCCTAGAATTTTACGGGATCGCGCACGTTTGTCTGGACCGGAGCAATCCACCCCCGGAGAACGTTTTTCCCCAGTTCTCGAGCGTCGGAGGACATATCTATGTTTTTCTTCGTGAGTTTGTCGCGGCCGATAGGCGAGGAGGCCTCACTCTCTCCGAAATGACCCCTACCCCTGACCCCGCTCACTCGAAGACGTTTATTCTCATCCGGTGTGACAGACCAGTTGACGGAACAAATTACTCTGCATGCAGACTGGACGGAGATAAGAAGTCGCCGGGTCCGAGCCACTGCCGACGAGAAACATTATTCCAGCAGCGCCGACTCTCCGGTTAAGCACCCCCGCATCACCCCGCTCATGGACTCGGCAACGATACAAGCTGAACGCGAACGCACAATCCTGTGGCCCAATGAATCAAAACCGACTGGCGATCGGGGGTTAAGAGGCCGTTTCGTGTATCTACTCGAGCGGTGACACGCAAAGAATGAACAGGCCACCGGGTCAGGTCAAGGCACCCGCCTCGCCTCAGCCGACCCCGTGATCCCTCCTGTGCGTCGTACATTCCCGCGCCGTGATCTCCATTCCAATACGGAAAACATCTCCGTGTTATGTCCTTTCCCCGAGAAACTGAGGGGCAAGTTGATCGATGATTGACCGGGCTCGGCGGCGAGTTCATCACCGGAACCGTGCCTACAGGAGCTTTCTTAATCCCGGTGCCATCGCGCAAATGCTACGAGATTACATCCACCTATACATGAGACTATCCCCGCACAATGCGTGTCGTCACTTCCAGCATCTTCTTCGCAAAAAGCACCGGGAGCAAGTGTTCTACACGCGCCTCAAACGCGTCTCTATCCGTCTCGGATGCAGCTATCACCTTCAACTTGAACGAACGTGTGGTGAGGTATTTAACCAACACCCCATCCAGGGCCATCCATTGGGCGTACACTGCGGTCGAAAGTTGAGTCTCGGCGTTTTCACGCGCCGTAATGTCACCTGGCATATGGAGCGTTATTTCCTTTAGGTGGGAGGACTTGATGCTCTCGACCGCCGCCGTGATCCAGTCGACGCTGAGATTCGCCGCCCCGCATCGAAACACGATTGACTTGAGATATACAGCGAACGAGAGATCAAGTGGATGCAGCGTAGTTCCTTCTACCAACAGAGTGAGCCACAGTAAACCGATAGAAACAAACGTAAACGTACGTTTGGTGTGATTCAAGACTTGAAGGATCTCAAGGGAACCCGAACACACGTAAATCAAATCCATCATCGAAGGCATATCTTTGTCGCAGATCCAAGGAAGGATCAACTCCCGGAAATGTATTCCACCGGGGAGAGTCAACAAATGATCCACCATCGCCCTCATCTCCATAAAAACGGCCAAACAAAGACTCCCGGAAAACGTGGGTGACGTCAAAGGGATAAATTCCGCGTCGGGCGCCAAGGGCATGCCGGTGAGCAAAAGGTCATCGAGGAGCGGGAACGAATACACGAGGCCCAGGACGTCGTTGAAGGGTAATATGGGGAACGTCATATGGAGCGACTTGAGGAGCGGCGTGAATCCATAAAGCTGCGCGAGGGGGGCGGGACATCGTTCGACGGGGTGTACATGCAAGAACAGCCGAGTGACGTTGCAAAAAGAAGAGAGGTGGTTTACCGGAAAGCCTCTACGATGGTTCATGATCAACGTTAGAGCGTGGTGCGCGGGCGAGTTGGAGGGGTCCGCAAACACGTTCTGCCAAGCCACGATGTCGAGATCGCCTTTGAACTCGACGGTGGAAAAGATGTGTTTTCGGCTTCGAGCGGTCCACGATTTCGAAACGATGGAACATGCCTTGAGCGCGCCTGGCTGGTCGCGGAGCTGGTCGATGATGGAGTCCCAAAGCTCCGGAGGGAGCCTTGAACTGGCGGACATCGTAGGCGATGCACAACATCAACCCGTTCGAGCGCCCGCGGAGATGACACCGCTAGCGCCGGAAATACTGCTAAGTCCTTGAAGAAAAACTAGAATATGTCTGTACACTGAACGGTGTCTGTCGTTTCTGCAATGACACCCATGGTGTTTGACCAGATCGATTATCCCCCCTCCCTGTGATTCCCGGTAATAAACATCCAATACAACCTCTCAGATCTCGTCCCTTGCCCATTACTCCCCTCAGCGCGATGCATACCCTTACCACCCACAAAAAAACGACCGACAAGAAATCTTTGGATCTCGGACCTGGCAGCGGGATCCCTACTGCGGGGTGTCCAGTTCAATTATCCCTCTTGCCGTCATCTCTGGCAACAATTCACCCACGCGCTTACACCACCCCACCGCCGCGTCATACACAATCCTCGGACGAACCGCATGCAACTCCAGAAACCCGACAAGAAGACGGTCGAGCTCCACCCAGTCCCCATAGATCTCTTCTCCGACCGCTTGTCTGACGCTCGCAGAGTCGCCGGTGACGACGACAAATCGTGGGATGTAGATCGAGATTTGTTGGAAATCCCGATGTTTAGATGTAATGGTTTCGAGTGCCATGACGATCCACCTGACACGCAGTGTTTCACATCGGAACGCGACATTTTTGAGTTTTGTCATCTTAGAGAGGTCGACACAGGTCGGCCGCCCGGGGTCCTCTGCTACAAATAGAAGTTCAAGTAAGGCACAGGTCCCAATGCAGGAGCCAGAAAGACATACAATATAGGGAATTCCTGATATCAAAACATTTGAGGGTATCAAAACACCGGGCCACTAAAGCCATAATCCACCCAAGGTCTTCCTGGGAACACCATGTCAACACGAGTTTCCGGAAGTGAAGGTCACCCGGCAGGTCCAACAACCGTCCCACAGTAGGCCCCATCCTGTGAGAATCAAGTTCAAGGGTTCCAGTCAACGGGAGCGATGCTGAAGGTTGAAAATCGATGCCGCTATAATCGGTGTCGTAACCGGAGAGTTCAAATAGACCCAGGTCCTCGAGGAGAGGCAGGGAGCAAATAAGGTTGAAAACTCGCGAGCGTGGAACGGGGCAGAATACCACTTGGAGGGATTTGAGGGCCGGTGAGAAGTTGTGGAAGGGGACAAGAGAGAGCTTCGAGTCGTCAAAGGTAGTACCCCGCACCTCCAACCGCACAACGCGAGAAAACGTCCGAATCCAACCCCCCTCTTCCGCGTCTGCAGCTGTGACAGACTCAGGACAACCAACGTACAGTGAATGGGTATGACGCGCAGGCGAGACCTCGGGATCCGGGAAGGTCTTTTTCCATGCCTCGAGGTCCCCCGTACGGGAGAAACTGATATCGGCGAAAAGATGTTTTCGTGCGCACGGGACCCATGATTTTGAAACGAGACAGCACTGCTTGAGTGTCTCCTGTTCGTCGTGTAGGAGATCGGTCACGTAATCGAGGATTTCTTGTGGGAGGTGTGGAATCGGCATCGCGGTTGTTGGCCAGCTGATGGAAGGCGATAGCACCCCTTTTGACGCCAGTTTGGTCGTTTCGGACCGCCCCGGAATGTCATCTTGTTCGAAGTGTCATATTATTTCGAGCTCATGTAGGGGCTTCTGGAATGCGCGATTTGCAGGATAGGAGATGCTCTGCGAGAGCCTGTGATCACCAGGGAAGGGTACTTCCCCCTATCGTACCTATTGTAAAGAATATTCAAAGACTGACTACAACAACCTTAGGATGCCAGTAAACGGATGCTTTAAGCAAATCCGAACGCGTACATTGGTGTGATTCGAAACGTGAACGCTCTCTAGGGAGTGCGAACACGCGTAACTCAAATCCATCATCAAAGGCGTGCCTTAGTCGCAGATCCAAGAAAGGATCAACCCTCGAAAATGGATTCCACCGGAGAGAAACAACAAACACCATCGCCCTCCGTCATGTCGGATCACGGGCAGCGCGGATCTTTGCTATTGGCACCGTTCTACGATGTTTAGAGATATCTCTAGTCTTACGGATAATCACCCACTCACCAAATGAACGACGATAAGTCCTCAGATCTCGGACCTGGCAACAGGGTCCCTACCGCCAGGTGCCCAGTTCGATTATTCCTCTCGCTGTAATCTCCGGCAACAATCCACTTATGTGCCCACACACCCATTTCTCCCCCCTCGCCATTACGACATACACAATCCTCGTACGAACTGCGCGGGACTCCAAGAACCTGACAAGAAGACGATCGAGGTCCACCCACTCCCCATAGGTCGCTTCTCCAACCGTTTGCCGGATGCTCGCAGGGTCGCTGGTGACAATGAGATGGTATGGGACGTAGATTGAGATTCGTTGGAAATCTCGATGTTTGGATGTAATTGTTTCGAGCGCCGCAGTGATCCACCCAACATCCAGCATTTTGCACCGGAACGCGACGTCTTTGAGCTTTTCCATTTTGGAGAGGTCGACCAAAGCCGGCCCCCCGAGGACCCCTGGTGCAAATGGAAGTTCGAGTAAGGCACTCATCACATTGCAGAAGCCAGAAGGACATACGAAATATGGTATTAGTGATATCAAAACATTCGAGGGTATCAGAACATCGTGCCGCCAAAGTCATAATCCACCGAAGGTCTCCCTGGGAACACCATGTCAACACGAGTTTCCGGAAGTGAAGACCACCCGGCAGGTCCAACAATCGTCCCACAGCGGGTTCCATCCCTTTAGAATAAAGTTCAAGGGTTCCGGTCAATGGGAGCAAAGTCGAAGGTTGAAAGTCGATCCCGCTATAGCTGGTTTCGTATTTGGCGATTTCGAGTAGATATAGGTCCTTGAGGAGAGGCAGGGAGCAAATAAGGTTGAAAACTCGCGAGCGCGGAAGGGTGTAGTACATCACTCGGAGGGTTTTGAGGACCGGTGAGAAGTTGTGGAAGGGGACGAGGGAGAGGTCCCGGTCGTCAAAGGTAACGACCTGTATATCCAATCGCACAACGCGAGAAAACGCCCGAATCCAACCCCCCTCCTCCGCATCTGCAGTTGTGACAGACCGAGGGCAACTAATGCGCAGTGAATGGGTATGACGTGCAGGCGACTCCTCGGGATCCGGGAAGGTCTTTTTCCACGCCTCGAGGTCTTCCGTAACAGAGAACCTGATATCGGCGAAAAGGTGTTTTCGTGCGCACGGAACCCATGATTTTGAGACGAGACAACACTGCTTGAGTGTCTCTCGCTCGGCGTGTAGGAGGTCGGTCGTGTAATCGAGGATTTCTTGTGGGAGGTGTGGAATCGGCATCGCGGTCATTGGCCAGCTGGCGAAATCGTTGCGGGTCGCTCCGGGACACCATGCCGCCCGAAGTAGTTAAATAAGTAAATAAAAAATGCCACCCGAAGTACCGCATTCTTTGAATCAGCTAGAGCTCACGTAGGGGCCCCCGGAACGCGTAACCCGCAGGATAGAAGATGTCGGCGGGAGCCCAGTGTGATCACCAGGGAGGGATAGTTTCCCCGAGCATACTTATTGTAAAGAATATTCAAAGACTGGTTCCAACAATCTTAGGATGTCAGTAACGGATACTAGAAGCAAATCCAAACGCATACATTTGACGTGATTCAAAACGTGTTGAACGCTCTCAAAGGAATGTGAACACGCATAAATCAAGTCCTTCATCGATGGCACGCCGCGGGAAGGATCAACTCCCAGGCATGGATTCCACCGGAGAGACAACAAATAGTTCGTCATCGCCCTCATCTCCCGAAACACGGCCAAACAAAGACTCCCGTAACAGGTCGATGATGCCAAAGAGGTAATCTTCGCGTTGGACGCCAGGGGTATGCCGGTGAGTAAACAGACCGTCGAGGAGCAGGAACGAATACACAAGGCTCAGGATGCCGCCGAAGGGTAGTATGGTGAACATCATGCGGAGTGATTCGAGGAGCGGCGTGAGGGAAACGAGGTACCCGTCGACAGGGCGTACGTGCGAGAACAACTGAGTGACGTTGCGAAACGAAGAGGTGGTTTTCCGTGAAGCCCCTACGGCGGTCCACGTGCGATGATCAACGTTCTAAATACTGCTTAGTCCCTGGTGAAGAAAAAAAACTAGAGTATATATATGTACACAGAACGGTGTCTGTTGTTTCTGCAATGAGGCCCGTGGTGTTCGGCCAGGTCGATTATAATACCCTCCCTGTTATTTCCGGCAATAAACATCCGATACAATCCTCAGATCTCGTCGCTTGCCTGTTACTCACCTCAGCGTGATGCATACTCACCGCCCACCAAAAACGAGCGACAACAAGTCCTCGGATCCCGGATCCTGCAGCAGGATCGCTACCGCGCGGTGCCCGGTTTGATTATCCCTCTCGCCGTCATCTCCGGCAACAATTCACCTATGTGCCCATGCAACTCTTTCTCCCCCATCGCCTCCACGTCATACACAACCTTCGTACGAACTGCGCGCGACTCCAGGAACCTGACGAGAAGGCGATCGAGGTCCGCCCACTCCCCACAGGTCTCTTCTCCGACCGTTTGTCTGACGCTCGCAGGGTTGCCGGTGACAACGACAGAACATGAGAGGTAGATTGAGATTTCTTGGAAATCCCGATGTTTAGATGTAATTGTTTCGAGCGCCGCGGTGATCCACCTGACATGCAGTGTTCCGCAATGGAACACGACATCTTTGAGTTTTTTCATTTGAGAGAGGTCGACCAAAGCCGGCCGCCCGGGGTCCCCTGGTGCAAGCAGAAGTTCAAGTAAGCCACAGGTCCCAATGCAGGAGCCAGAAAGACATACAATATGGAGAATGCCTGATATCAAAACATTCGAGGGTATCAGAACATCGTGTCACCAAAGCCATGATCCACTCAGGGTTTTCCTTAGAAAACAATCGCAACACGAGTTTCCGGAAGTGGAGGCCACCTGGCAGGTCCAACAATCGGCCCACCGTAGGTTCCATCCCAAAGGTAGAAAGACTAAGGGTCCCAGTCAATGGGGGCGAAGCCGAGGGTTGAAAGTCGATCCCGCTATACTTGTTTTGGTATCTGGTGATTTCGCTAAGACCAAGGTCCTCGAGGAGAGGGAGGGAACAAATGAGGTTGAAAATTCGCGAGCGTGGAATGGGGTAGTAAACCATTTGGAGAGATTCGAGGACCGGTGAGAAGTTGTGGAGGGGAACGAGAGAGACCTCCCAGTCGCCAGGGGCCAAGGCCAATACCACCAACCGTACAACGTGAGAAAACGTCCGAATCCAACCCCCCTCTTCCGCGTCTGCAGCTGTGACAGACCGAGGACAGCCAATGACCAGCGAACGGGTATGACGTGCAGGTGAGTCCACGGGATCCAGGAAAGTCTTCTTCCACGTCTCGAGGTCTTTTGTACGGTAGAAGTTGATATCGGCGAAAAGGTGTTTTCGCGTACGCCGAATCCATGACTTAGAGACAAGACAACACTGTTTGAGCGTCTCTCGTTCGTCATGTAGGAGGTCGGTCGTGTAATCGAGGATTTCTTGTGGGAGGTGTGGAATCATCGCGGTCCTTGGTCAACCGATGGAAGGCGATAGCACTCGTTTTGATCCCAGTTTCGGATAGCCCCGGAATGCCATTTCGTTCAAAGTGTCGTATTATTCCGAGCTCATGTAGGGCCTCTGGATGCGCGACGCAGGATAGGAGATGTCCGCGAGAGCCTACAATCACCAGGGAAGGATAGCTCCCCCGAGCTTACTTACAGTAATGAATATTCGAAGACTGCCCGCGATCTTAGGATGCCTGACGACGCTTTATCCGGACGTTCCTTCCAGGGTAGGCTGAGGTTCCAGCTGCTAAGGGATTTTGAGTTACATCGTGAACGTATTGGAATTAAAAGATACTACGATCTCTCCGAATCCAGGCGCTCAATCATGCCTTTCATGTGCTCCAAGATGCCTTTACAAACGAGGCAACTCACTGTGCTGAATCTATTTTCAAAGAAGGCCAGGAGGTCCTACATAGATGTTTTGAATGGTTGGTTACAATAGTCCTCGTTTGTAATAATGGGTTTTCGATGACGAGCTCAAAAGAGGTCACACAACACCCCGGGTCAGACTCTGTGGTGGCAAATCGTCGTCATGAATAGTGATGACCGATTAGATGACGAATGGTTTCCGACATGTAAATAAACAACAGGGCTGGTCACCGATGGGTGGGATGTGCCATGGAGCAACGTCACCACAGGTTCTCGCCGGTAGTATCGACTCCGATCCTACGAGTCGCGCGATCTGGAGGCCCATACGTGGGCTCGAAAGAATACAACACTCCGAACGGCATGGCATCCCGGCGCGGGCCGAAACGATTCCGCCTTCCGCCAGCTGGCCAACGACCGCGATGACGATTCCACATCTCCCACAAGAAATCCTCGATTACGTGACCGACCTCCTACACGACGAACGAGAGACACTCATGCAATGTTGTCTCGTCTCTAAATCATGGATTCCGCGCACACGAAAACATCTTTTCGCCGATATCAGCTTCCACTGTACAGAAGACCTCGAGACATGGAAAAACACCTTCCCGGATCCTGCGGACTCGCCTGCACGTCATACTCGTTCACTGCTCGTTGGCTGTCCTGAGTCTGTCACAGCTGCAGACGCGGAAGAGGGGGGTTGGATTCGGGCGTTTTCTCGCGTTGTGCGGTTGGAGGTGTGGGGTACTACCTTGGGCGACCGGGAGCTCTCTCTCGTCCCCTTCCACAGCTTCTCATCGGTCCTCAAATCCCTCCAAATGGTTCACTGCCCCCTTCCACGCTCGCGAATTTTCAACCTTATTTGTTCGTTGCCTCTCCTCGAGGACCTGGGTCTATCCGAACATACCAGATACCAAAGTGATTATATTGGGATCGACTTTCAACCTTCGACTTCTCTCCCATTGACTGGGACCCTTGAACTTTATGCCCCAGCGATGGAACCCACGGCGGGACGGTTGTTGGACCTGCCGGGTGGTCTCCACTTCCGGAAACTCGTGTTGACGTTGTGTTTGATGGAAAACCTTCGGTGGATTGTGGCTTTGGTGGCACGGTGTTCTGATACCCTCGAAAGTTTTGATATCAATAATGCCCTGTTTTGTATGTCCCTCTGGCTCCCACATTGGGAACGGCGCCTTACTCGTTTGCACTAGGGAACCCCGGGTGGCCGGCTTTGGTCGACCTCTCTAAAATGAGAAAGCTCAAAGATGTCGCGTTCCGGTGCGGAACACTGCACGTCAGGTGGATCACCGTGGCGCTCGAAACCATTACCTCCAAACATCGGGATTTCAAACAAATCTCAATCTATATCCCACACAATCTCGTTGTCGCCGGGGACCCTGCGAGCGTTATACAAACCGTTAGAGAAGAGATCTATGGGGAGTGGGCGGACCTCGACCGCCTTCTTGTCCGGTTCCTGGAGTTGCGCGCAGTTCGTACCAAGATCGTGTATGTCGTAGAGAAAGGGGGGAAGGAAGAGGCGCGTGGGTACATAGGGGGTTTGTTGCCGGAGATTACGGCGAGAGGAATATTCGAAGTGGTCGACCCACGGTGGTAGGTCCGATGACTCTTTGCCACTCGCATTTGGTCCTCAAGGGGTGACCTAGCCGGACGTGTTTCTGGATGATACAAGGGCTGTCGAGACGTCACGTCCAGCCCAGGAGACATTGGCCGGGTACACGCTTTGTATTACACGGCGTCTACAGCTTTTTTCTCGACAAAAATAGTACGGCGGAGCCAGAATTGGTTCACTACCAATCGAAGTGTAGAGAACGGTGTTCCAGGAGCGGAAGCACCCGACCTCCTCTTCACTCGAAACATGATGTCGAAATAGTATCATCCTCCACCAGAGATACTCAAGTAATGTCATCCCACCTCACTCACTCGAGTATCGGCGGGCCTGTCTGATGCAAGCTGGCTGCTGAGCCTCCACAAGGAAGGGGTACGCCAGGTGGAAGAAGCTTTGGGAATTTTCCCGCGGCTTGGCGACATGGCGGAACAAGCATGGTGCTCGAATAACCTTGCTCGACTGTTGAACGTTGAATGATGACGAAAAACTTGACGCTGCAGTGTGTCTACGACGGTTATGTCGTAGGGATCTCTCAGATGTTTAAGGTCTTGAGGGGAGGTGTCGGCGTCGTTGTGGATGCTCGTCACCGGTCTAGTCGCACCTCGGCCCTCCTCTTGTAATCGTAGCGGGATGATCTTGGTGGTGGTGTCAACGGTCGCGTTGTCGTGTTCGGAGGTCGATCTATACATGTCCTCAAACACCCAGATTTCACTTCTCTCTGCCCAAAAGCTCTTCGAACTTTGCCCAGCATACTTACTCATCGTGACATCTCATACACACACATCCATAATGCGGATATCGTCTTCATTCATTCGAGAGTTGCAGATGGCGCAAAACAAAACCGCTTTACGCATGCAGTACAGAAAGCCGGCAATAGATTGACAGAGACGATAGTCGATAACAAGGGAGGCGAGGAACGAGGGAGAGGGAGGGACATAAAACACTAGTAAATGAATAAAAGTACGACGTGTGGGACTGGAGAACATCTACAGAAGAAGCTTGGGTAACATATTACCGGTCACCGTCCATCGGTCTCTCAGCTATCCTAATCCGTCGTTCCTCGTCCTTATCCAGACTCGAGGTTAACAACCTGGTCATTCCCGGCCTTGTCATTGAGCTCGTCCGCAGTACGGTCCTTGTTCAACTTGCCCCGTTTGCTCCTCGTACGGGTCTTGGGTGGTGCACCTTGGTTGCTCTTCGTGGGGGTCTTGGGTGAGCTTGTGCGGATCTTCGGAGTCGGCCGATCGAATGGCACGCCTGAGCCGGTGGCTGTGCTGGATGTCGGGGGTTTTTTCGCCGCAAAGATCTCTTCGCGCATCATCTCGCTAACTGGGGATATGACAGCAGCGCTAGTCCCACCGTGGCGGACGCCAACACGAGCCATTCGGTGGCGTTCCTGGTCATCCCCAGCATCGAAACCAATGGGGTCCAGAGGGACATCCGGTTTCTCAGTACAGACCCCCATAAACTGAAGAAGGAATTCTCGGTCGTATCTAATCAAACGCGTCAGCAAATACCAGGAGAAGGTATTAGAACCGAGCTCACACAAACTTCCCCTTCTCCGAATTCACGTTCAGTTCTGGTTTGGGGCCATTAACTCCCTCGGGGTATGGGGTTCGGTCCGGATGTTCGATCATCCTGGCCAACTTCAAGGCAGAAGGGGGAGAAGCAACCATGTCCTCTGCTACATCGGGGGGATCGAGGAGACCATCGTGGGTCCCTGTGGCGGAGGTGTCGAGGGACGGAGGTTCTCCGAGGGAATCATGTGGGGCCTAACGGGACATTGAGTTAACGTCGGAGCTCAGCGAGAAGACTCATCCGACCCACCCTATCGACAATTGCCGCAGATTTCTCTA
>Ga0307513_10004888_pt1 | contig 17784 bp, 15 predicted proteins | sample 15_EM_MG_FD_202174 | JGI IMG/M metagenome (GOLD analysis project Ga0307513, IMG submission 202174) | Populus trichocarpa ectomycorrhiza microbial communities from riparian zone in the Pacific Northwest, United States - 15_EM | ecosystem: Host-associated > Plants > Roots > Unclassified | place... | reverse complement strand
CACCCGTTGGCGAAGTTGCCCGGGGTGAACTCGTGCGGGATCAGCCCGATGTTGCTCGCGATCTCCTGCGGCGACTTGAAGGAGGTGCCGACCATCCAGACCAGCGGGTAGAGCACCACTGCCAAGATCAAGACCAACGCGAGCGTACGGGGCCAGCGGGGCATCAGTGCTCCTCGGCGTCGGAATAGTGGACCCAGAACCGGCCGGTGCGAAACAGCACGACCGTGATCAGCCCGATGGCGACCAGGAACACCCAGGCCATCGCCGACGCGTAGCCCATGTTCAGCTCCACGAAGCCCTTGATGTAGAGGTCGAGGGTGTACATCAGGGTCGAGTCGACCGGGCCGCCGGTGCCGTTGCTGAGCACGAAGGCGGCCGTGAAGCCCTGGAAGCCGTGGATCGTCTCCAGCACCAGGTTGAAGAAGATCACCGGCGACAGCATCGGCAGCGTGATGAAGCGGAACTTGCGCCAGTTGCCGGCGCCGTCCACCGAGGCGGCCTCGTAGAGCTCGTTCGGCACCTGCTTGAGGCCGGCCAGGAAGATCACCATCGGGGCGCCGAACTGCCAGATGGCCAGCACCATCAGCGTCTCGAGGGCCCAGTGCGGGTCGTTGACCCAGGGCGCCCCCTCGATGCCGAACAGCGCGAGGAAGGAGTTGAACGCCCCGTCCCGGTTGAACATGTTGACCCAGACGATGGCCAGGGCCACGCTGCCGCCCAGCAGCGACGGCAGGTAGAACAGGCCGCGGAACAGGCCGACCGAGCGGAACGAGCGGTTGAGCAGCAACGCCACCCCGAGCGCCGCGGCCAGCTTCAACGGCACGGCGATCAGCGCGAACGAGACCGTGACGGTGACCGCGTGCCAGTAGGACGGGTCCGTGGTGAACATCTCGCGGTAGTTGTCCCAGCCGACCCACTGCACCTCGGACAGTGGCGTCAGGACGTCGTAGTTGGTGAAGCTCAGATAGAGCGAGAGCACCATCGGGATGGCCGTGATCGCCATGAGGCCCAGCAACCACGGCGAGAGGAAGAGGTAGGCCGCCGTCCCCTCGCGACGCCGGGCGACCCCGGGGCCCCGCCGGTGGGCGGCGGGGCTCCGGGGGCCGACGGGATCCACCGGGCGGGTGGCCGTACGCACCGTACTCACTTTTCGCGTCAGCTCTGCCCGATGGCGGCCTTGGCGGCGACCACGAACGCGGTCGCACCGGCGGCCGGCGTCATCCGGCCGTACTCGACCTCTTCGGCGACCCGGACCAGCTCACTGCGCACCTTGCTGTGGCCCTTGAGCGGGACGGCCGGCGCCGGGCCGAACGTCTTGCCGAGCTCGTTCTCGAAGGTGATCGTCTGCTTCATGTTCGGGTCGGTGACGCTGTCGGCGACCAGCTTGCGGATCTCCAGGTTGGAGGGCAGGCCACGGTCGGTGCCGAGGATCTTGCCGGCCTCCGGGTCGTTCTCCAGGAAGTTGATCACGTCGACCGCGGCGTCCTTGTGCTTGCTGCTGCGCGACACCGACAGGTACATCGACGCCCGGGCCCACTGCGAGCCCGGCTTGCCGGGGTAGGCGATGACGCCGAGCTCGTCCTTGGTGTTCTTCTTCAGCTCGGGCATCTGGTTGGCCCAGACCCACGAGGTGGCGGCCTTGCCGGTCACCACGAGCTGCTTGCTGATGTCGGTGGCGTTGCCCTCGTGGATGACATCCGGCGTGGGCGTGGCACCGCGGTCGCGGGCGCCCTTCCACAGCTCGAACCAGGCGGCGACGTCCTGCTCGGTGAAGCCGATCTGGTTGCCCGCGTACAGGTCCTTGCCCTGCTGCTTCAACCACAACCAGAAGGCCTGGTACGACGCGCTGGGGTCCATGGTGCCGGGCACCTTGGCGGTCTTGGAGACGTTCTCCGCCCAGGTGATGAAGTCCGCCCAGCTCATCCCGGTGGTCGGCTCGGGCAGATTGAACTTGTCCAGCAGGGTCTTGTTGTAGACCAGGCCCTGGGTGTTCTCGCCGAACGCGGCGCCGGCGAGCTTGCCGTCGACCACGCCGTACTTCCACAGGCTCTCCGGGAACTTCGACACGTCGAGTTTCCCGCTGTCCTTGTACGGCGTGAGGTCCAGGGTGACGTTGCGGGCCGCGTACTCGGCGATGAAGTTGTCGTCGATCTGGAAGACGTCCGGGGCGTTACCGCCCGCGGTGAGCGTGGCGAGCTTGTCGAAGTAGCCCTGGTTGGCCTGCCAGGTCTTCTTGAACGTGACGTCCGGGTGCTTTTTGGTGTAAAGCGCGAGCGCCTGGTCGGTCAGGGCGGCGCGGCCTTCCGCGCCCCACCAGAAGATGGACAACTCGGTCTTGCCGCTGTCGCCCGAGTCGCCACCGCACGCGGCGGCGCCCAGGAGCAGCGGAACGGCCAGCGCGGCGGCCAGCAGGCGGCGCCGCCCGGCGTGTCTGATCGGGTTCGTTGAGCTGGCGGTACGGTGACCACGCGTGGTTCGCGCGACCGCCGCCGGGGTCGTGGTGGGGTGCATTGCGCTCACTCCTTGGAGTAGGAGGCGACAGCGTCGGGGACGGGAGCGACCACGTCGCCCGGGTCCGCAGGGCAATGCGGGCCCGGGCCCGGCCCCGTCGAGTCGCGGATGACCAGTTCGGTCTGCAGATTCACGTGTGCGTTGGTGCGGCGGTCGTCGCCATGCGCGAGAAGCATGTCGACGGCCGCCCGACCGGCGGCGGCGGTTGGTGTCGCCACCGTGGTCAGCTTGGGGCGGGTCAGGCGGCTCAGCGTGATGTCGTCGATGCCGACCACGCTGACGTCCTGCGGCACCCGCAGGCCGAGGGCGTACAAACCTTCGATGAGGCCGATCGCCATCAGGTCGTTGTAGGCGAGCACGGCGGTCAGGCCCGCGGCGCGCACCTGCTCGGCGACGGCCATGCCGCCGCCCTCGGTGGGCAGGTTGGGGCCGATCACCGACAGCTCGGCCTGGGCCGCGCGCGCCGCCGAGCCCGCGGCGCGCCGGATCTCCCGGCTGGTCCACGAGCCACGCGGGCCGGCGACCAGCCCGATGGCGCGGTGCCCGAGGCCGGTCAGGTGCTCGATGGCCAGCCGGGCGCCCTGGGCCACGTCCATCACGACGGTCGGCAGGCCGGCGACCTGCCGGTTGACCACGACCAGCGGGACGTCCCGGCTGAGCTGCTCGATCAGGCCGTTGCTCATCCGCGGGCTGCACAGCAGCACGCCGTCGACCTGCTTGGCGAGCGCGCGGACCAGCTCCTCCTCGACGGCCGCGTCCTCGTTGGTGTCGGCGACGAAGATGAGATGGTCGTGCTTGCGGGCCTGGCTCTCGGCCGCCTTGATCAGCGGCGGGAAGAACGGATTCGCGATGTCGGCCACGATCAGGCCGATGTTGCAGGTGCGGCCGGTGATCAGCGCCCGGGCCGCCCTGTTCGGCCGGTAGCCGAGCTGCTCGGCACAGGCCAGCACCCGGGTGCGGGTGTGCACGTTGACCAGGTGCGGCGCGGAGAAGGTGCGCGACACCGTGGAGATGTGCACACCGGACGCCCGCGCGACGTCGCGAATCGTGGCTGGCACGCTCCAGCCTCCTCTGTGGTGTGCGCCGAGATAGTGGCGGCCGTCACTGTGTGGCCTAATTAATGCAAGCGGTTGTATGCCTGTCAACGTCGATATGTTGCGGCTGGGTTTCAACCGGCGACGTTCAACGTGGTGTTATCCGGGTACTCCCCTGCAAACCTCTCCATCCGGCGAGCCGCTGTTGACGCCAGGACATCGACGTCGTTAGTTTCTTTGCAAACCTTTGTAGGAGTTGCGGCGGACGGAGGCTCGGATGGCAGGCATCGCCCCGGACGGCCGGCGGCGGTACGCGGTCGTCGGCACGGGAGCGCGGGCGGAGATGTTCGTCCGGGCGATCACCGCGGCGCACGCCGGCACCGCCCAGCTGGTCGCGCTGGCCGACGTCAACCAGACCCGGATGGACACCCACAACCGCTGGCTGGCCGCCGCCGGGCAGCACCCGGTGCCGACCTACGACGCGGGTGACGTCGCCACGATGCTTCAGCGCGAGCAGGTCGACGAGTTGGTGGTGACCAGCGTCGACCGCACCCACGCCGAATACATCGTCACCGCCCTGGAGGCCGGCTGCGACGTGCTCACCGAGAAGCCGATGACCGTCGACGCCGCCGGCTGCCGGCGCATCCTGGACGCCGTGCGCCGCACGGGGCGGCGGGTCTCGGTCGCGTTCAACTACCGCTTCAACCCGCTGCACGAGGCGGTCCGCACGCTGCTCGCCGACGGCGAGATCGGCGAGATCGGCTCGGTGCACTTCGAATGGCTGCTGGACGTGCGGCACGGCGCCGACTACTTCCGCCGCTGGCACCGCGACAAGGCGAATTCCGGCGGCCTGCTGGTGCACAAGTCCGGCCACCACTTCGACCTGGTCAACTGGTGGTTGGCCGCCGCGCCGGTGCAGGCGTACGCGAGCGGGCGGTTGTTCTTCTACGGCGAAGCCGGCGCTCGGCACGGCTATGCCCGCGACTACGAGCGCGCGCACGGCAGCCCGGCCGCCAAGGACGATCCGTTCGCCCTCCGGCTGGCCGACAACCAGAAGCTGCGCGAGCTCTACCTGGACGCCGAGGACGACGACGGCTACCACCGCGACCAGAACGTCTTCGCCCCCGGCGTGAGCATCGAGGACGACATGGCCGTGCTGGTGCGCTACGACAACGGCGCCACGATGACCTACCACCTCACCGCGTACGCGCCGTGGGAGGGCTACCGGGTGATGTTCAACGGCAGCAAGGGCCGGCTGGAGCTGGACGTCGTGGAGAGCGACCACGTCCGGCTGGACGGCGCCGGCGAGCTCAAGGGCGAGGCGATCCACGGCACGGCCGCGGCCGTCGAGAAGGGCTCGGCCACGATCACCGTCCGGCCGTTCTGGGCGCCGCCGCGCGTCGTGCCGGTGCCGGGCCGCTCCCGCGACGGCCACGGCGGCGCCGACGCCCGGATGACCGCCGTGCTGCTGGGCGGGCAGACCGACCCGATGGCGCGCTCGGCCACCGCCCGCGACGGCGCGCTGGCGCTGCTGACCGGGCTCGCCGCCAACCGCTCGATGGCCTCCGGCGCCCCGGTGCGCATCGCGGACCTTGTTGATCTCACCCCCGACCCGAGCTGACCCCGAGCCGGGCTGACCCCAGCCCGTGCCGATCCCGACCCGAGGTGACCGTGAGCGACCTGTTGTTCGGCACCGAGGCCCGCGCGCGCGACATCGCCCGCGAGCTGCACACCCTCGTCCAGGACCTGCCGCTGATCTGCCCGCACGGGCATGTCGACCCCGGCATCCTGGCCGATGACGTGCCGTTCCCCGATCCGGCCCAGTTGCTGATCGTGCCCGACCACTACGTGACCCGGATGCTGCTCAGCCAGGGCATCGCGCCGGCCCGGCTGGGCGTGCCCGGCCGCACCGGCGAGCCGGTGGAGACCGACGGCCGGCGGATCTGGCGGCTCTTCGCCGACAACTGGCACCTGTTCCGCGGCACCCCGTCGCGGCTGTGGCTGGAGCGCACCTTCGAGACCGTGTTCGGCCTCGGCACGCCGCTGCGCCCCGGCACCGCCGACGAGGTCTACGACGCCATCGCGGCCCGGCTCGCCGAGCCGGCGTTCCGGCCCCGGGCGCTGTTCGAGACGTTCGGCATCGAGGTGCTCGCCACCACCGAGTCGCCGCTGGACGACCTGTCCCGGCACGCCAAGTTGGCCGCGGACGGCTGGGGCGGGCCGGGCGGCCGGGTGATCACCACGTTCCGGCCGGACAACGTGGTGGACATGGAGTTCGCGGGCTGGGCCGGCGCGGTCGAGCGGCTCGGCGAGATCACCGGCGCGGACACCGGTGGCTACGACGGCTATCTCGATGCATTGCGTACGCAACGGCAGGCCTTCATCGCTGCCGGCGCGACGTCGTCCGACCACGGCCACCCCACCGCCCGGACCGTCGCGCTCAGCCCGGCCGAGGCCGCCGAGCTGTACTCGCGGGGCCTGCTCGGCACGGCGACGGCCGCGGACGCCGAGCAGTTCCGGGCCCACATGCTGCTCGAGTTCGCCCGGATGTCGATCGACGACGGCCTGGTCATGCAGCTGCACCCTGGTTCGGTGCGCAACCACAACCGGTGGCTGTACGAGGCGCACGGCCGCGACGTGGGCGGCGACATCCCGCAGGCCACCGACTATGTGCACGCGCTCGCGCCGCTGCTGGACGCGCACGGCAACGACCCGCGGCTGCGGGTGGTGCTCTACACCCTGGACGAATACACGTACACCCGCGAGCTGGCCCCGCTGGCCGGCGGCTACGCCGCGCTGTATCTCGGCGCGCCCTGGTGGTTCCTCGACTCCCCGGACGGGTTGCGCCGGTTCCGGGAGGCGGTGACGGACACGGCCGGCTTCTACAACACCGCCGGCTTCGTCGACGACACCCGGGCGTTCTGCTCGATCCCGGTCCGGCACGACATCGCCCGCCGGGTCGACGCCGGCTACCTGGCCGATCTGGTGACCCAGGGCCGGCTGCCGTTCGACGAGGCCGCCGAGACCATCGCCGACCTGGCGTACCGGCTGCCGAAGAAGATCTTCCGGCTGGACGGGGGACGGGACTCGTGACGCGGATCGTCTCGGTACAGGTGCACGACGTCAGGTTCCCCACCGCGGCGGCCGGCGACGGCTCGGACGCGATCAACCGCGGCGACTACTCGGCCACCTATGTGGAGTTGCTGACCGACGGCCCGCTGACGGGAACGGGCTTCACCTTCACCAACGGCCGGGGCAACGAGCTGACCTGCGCCGCGGTCCGGGCGCTAGCGCACCACCTCGAGGGCCGCACGCTCGACGAGCTGATCACCGACCCGGTCGGCTTCTCCCGCTCGCTCAGCGCCGACGTGCAACTGCGGTGGCTGGGCCCGGAGAAGGGGGTGATCCACATGGCCACCGGGGCGCTGGTGAACGCGGTCTGGGACCTGCGCGCCCGGCGGGCCGGTAAACCGCTCTGGCGGCTGCTCGCCGACCTGCCGACCGACGAGCTGGTGGCCTGCGTCGACTTCCACCACATCAGCGACGCGCTGACCCCGGGCGACGCGGCGGCGATCCTCGACAAGGGACTGGCCGGGCTCGACGAGCGGCTCGCCGAGCTGAGCCGGGACGGCTTCCCGTCGTACACCACGAGCGTCGGCTGGCTCGGCTATCCCGACGACAAGGTGCGGGCATTGGCCCGCGAGGCGTACCGCGACGGGTGGCGGGCGATGAAGATGAAGGTCGGCGGCGACATCGACGACGACGTCCGGCGGGCCGGGATCATCCGCGCCGAGATCGGCGATGACGCGCTGCTGATGATGGACGCGAACCAGGTCTGGGACGTCGACGAGGCGATCGCCAACATGACCCGGCTGGCCGCGGCCCGGCCGTACTGGATCGAGGAGCCGACCCACCCCGACGACATCCTCGGCCATGCCCGGATCCAGCGCGCGGTCGCGCCGATCCTGGTGGCGACCGGCGAGGTGGCCGCCAACCGGGTGATCTTCAAGCAGCTGCTGCAGGCCGAGGCGATCGGCGTGCTGCAGATCGACGCGTGCCGGGTCGCCGGGGTGCCGGAGGTGCTGGCGGAGCTGCTGCTCGCGGCGAAGTTCGGCGTCCCGGTCTGCCCGCACGCCGGCGGCGTCGGCCTGTGCGAGGTGGTGCAGCATCTGGCCGTCTTCGACTACCTGCGGGTGGGCACCTCGCTGGACGGCCGGATGGTCGAATACGTCGACCACCTGCACGAGCACTTCCTCGATCCGGTACGCACCCGCAACGGCCGCTATCTGCTGCCGGAACAGCCCGGCTACAGCTCCGCCCTGCGCGCCGAGTCGATCGCCGAGTTCTCCTTCCCCGACGGGCCGGCCTGGCGGTGACCGCGATCCCCCTGCTCGGGCTCGCCAGCCTGCACCGCGTGCCCGAGCAAAGCCGCCCGCTGCTGCTGCCCGGCGCGGTGCCGACCGGGATCGTCCATCTCGGACTCGGCGCCTTCCACCGGGCCCATCAGGCCGTCTACACCGAGGACGCGGTGGCCGCCGGGGGCGGTGACTGGGGCATCGTCGGGGTGGCTCCCCGCTCGGCCGCGGTGGTCGCCGCCCTGCAGGCGCAGGACCGGCTGTTCAGCGTGACCACGCTGTCCGGCGCGGGCAGCAGCACCCGGGTGCTCGGCGTGTTCTCCGGGCTGCGGCACGCGGCGGCCGACCCGGCCGGGGTGGTGGCGCTGCTGGCCGACCCGGCCGTGCGGGTGGTGACGCTGACGGTGACCGAGAAGGCGTACCGGCTCGACCCGGTGACCGGCCGGCTGCTGGCCGACGACGAACTGCTGGCGGACCTGAGCACCGAACGGCCCCCGGTCACCGTCCCGGGCCTGCTGATCCGCGGGCTGCTCGCGCGGTGCCGCGCCGACGCCGGCCCGGTGGCCCTGGTCAGCTGCGACAACCTGCCGGCCAACGGGCGCCGCCTGCACGGGCTCGTCGACCGGGCGCTGCGCCAGGTGCGGCCGCAAGCCGGTCCCGCGATCCTCGCCTGGGTCGCCGGCAACGTCACGTTCCCCGGCACGATGGTCGACCGGATCGTGCCGGCCAGCACCCCGCAGACGCTGGCCATGGCGGCCGAGGCCCTCAACGCCCGGGACCTGGCCGCGGTCTACGGCGAGCCGTACCGGCAGTGGGTCATCGAGGACGACTTCCCGGCGGGCCGGCCGGCGTGGGAGCGGGCCGGTGCCGTGCTGACCACCGACGCCCAGCCCTGGGAGCGGCTGAAACTACGTACGCTCAACGGGGTGCACTCCGCCATCGCCTACCTCGGCGCGCTCGCCGGGCGCGAGACCATCGCGGATGCGCTCGAGATTCCCGGAATGCGCTGCGCGATGCGCAGCTTCATCGCCGACGACGTCGCGGCGAGCCTGGTCGCGCCGGACGGCGTCTCGGTCGTGGAGTACGGCGAGGAGGTGCTGGAGCGCTTCGCGAACCCGGCGATCGGCCACCGCACCGTGCAGGTGGCGATGGACGGCTCGCAGAAGCTGCCGCAGCGGGTGCTGCACACGATCATCGACCGGCGCGCGGCCGGCGCCGAGCCCCGCTGGGGGGCGCTGGTGGTGGCGGCCTGGATGCGCTACACGCTGGGCGTCACGGACGACGGCCGGCCGCTGCCGCTCGACGATCCGCTGGCCGACACGATCCGCGCCCGGCTCGCGGCGGCGCCGGCCACTCCGGACGGGACGGCGGACGCGCTGCTCGGGCTGGACACGGTCGTGCCCGCCGAACTTGCGGCCGACGAAACCGTGCGGGCGCTGATCGTCGAGTGGCTCACGGCATTCGACAAGCACGGCGTCGAGGCGACCCTGGCCGGGCTCCGGTGACCCCGGCCGTGGCGCTGATCGGCGCCAATGGGCATGGCCGGTGGCATCGGCGGCGGATCGCCGCCCTGCAGTCCGCCGGGGTGCTGCGGCTGGTCGCCCTGGCCGACGTGCATCCGATCGAGCCCGACCCCGACGCTCCGGCCACCGACGTCCCGGCGTTCACCGACCACCGGGAACTGCTCGCGGCGACCCGGCCGGACGCCGTGGTGATCTGCACTCCCCCGCACACCCATCTGCCGATCGCCCTGGACGCGCTGGCCGCGGGCTGCGACGTGCTGCTGGAGAAGCCGCCGGTGCCGACCCTCGACGACCACCGCGCGCTGCTCGCGGCGGTGCGGGCCGGCGGGCGCGCCTGCCAGGTCGGCTTCCAGGCGCTGGGCTCCACGGCCTCCGCGCTGCTGACCGAGGCGATCGCCGGGCACGCGCTGGGCCCGGTCACCGGCATCGCGACAGTCGCGTCCTGGCGCCGCGACGACGCCTACTATGCCCGGTCGCAATGGGCCGGCCGGCGCAGCGTCGGCGGCCGCCCGGTCGTCGACGGGGTCCTGGTCAATCCGCTGGCGCACGCGCTGATGCAGTGCCTCGTCGCGGCCGCGGCCGCGGGGGCCGGCGCCCCGGAACGGATCGAGATCGAGCGCTACCGGACCCGGCCGATCGAGGTGGACGACACGGCGTTCGCCCGGATCACCTTCGCCGGCGGCCTGCGGGTGACGTCGGCGGTGACGCTCGCGGGCGAGGACTTCATCGCGGGCGAGGTGCTCGTCGGCGGCACCGCGGGCCGGGCCGAACTGGAGTATCCGACCGACCGGCTGGCCCTGCCCGGTGACACCGAACGCCGGACGGTGCCGGGCCGGGAGGACCTGCTGGAGAACCTGCTGGCGCACCGCGGCCGGATCCGGGTTATCCGAGGGATCAACGCGGTCCTGCGGCAGGCGGCCGGGGCGGCGGCCCTGCCGTCGGAGTTCGGCGTCGAGTGGGCGGCGCCGCCCCGCACGATCGAGATCGAATCCGGTGTTTCGTCTCATTCCTGATAGTTCCGGACGAGGGGCAGGAAGAGCTCGTCGACGATCGACTGGATGCGGGCGGGCTCAACGGGCTTGAGGTCCATGAGCATGTCGTGTCGCACCAGGTCGAACGGCATGGCCAGCACGGCTGACGGGACGCGCGCGAGGTCGAGTTCGCCCCGGTCCTGGGCGCGCTGGTAGATGACCCGGACGCGCGGCAGCTGCTGGGCGTCCACGATCTGGTCGCGGGCCTGCGCGGGGGTGCGGCCGGTGTCGGCCAGCAGCCCCGAGAAGGCGGCGGCCGCGGCGATGGCGTAGAAGCCGGCCAGGGTTTCGCTCACGGCCGTCAGGTAGGCGAGCAGGTCGCCGCGCAAGGCGCCGGTGTCGGGGACTGCCACCGGGTTGGCCTTGCGGTGGTGCTCCATCGCGGCGAGCACGAGCTGGTCCTTGTTGGCCCAGCGGCGGTAGAGCACAGGCTCGCTGGTGCGAGCGCGCACGGCGACCGACTCCATCGTCAGCCGGGCGTATCCGACCTCGACCAGTTCGTCCCATCCGGCGACGAGCAGCGCGGACTCGAGCTGCTCGCCGTGCCGGCGACGGCGGACGGGTTTGGACACCTCGGTAACCACCGTCACACGATAGAAAGGCTTTCCTTTCTTCGCAAGGGTCCCTAGTTTGGATAGAAAGAGATTCCTTTCTTGTACGGGGGGATGAAATGACCGAGACCACGAAGCTGCCGAACACGCTGATCGTCGGGGCCGGCCCGACCGGGCTGACGCTGGCCTGCGAGCTCGCCCGCCGCGGCGTCTCGTTCCGCCTGATCGAGGCCGCTCCCGGCCCGCAGCCCGGATCGCGCGGCAAGGGCATCCAGCCGCGTTCCCTCGAGGTGTTCGAGGATCTGGGGATCGTCGATCGCGTGCTCGCCAACGGCCGGATGGCGATGCCGATGCGTTCGACCGCTCCCGACGGCCAGGTCACGCTGGGCGGCACCGTGCCCGAGTCGCTGATGAATCGCCCCGACATCCCCTATCCGGCGAGCCTGATCACGCCCGAATGGCGGATCGAGGAAGCGCTGCGGCTGCGGCTGGCGGAGCTCGGCGGCGCGGTCGAGTTCGGCACCGCGCTCGGCAGCTTCGAGCAGTCGGATGAGTCCGTGTCGGCAGTGGTCGTCAAGGGCGGCGGGGCCGAGACGGTCGCCGCACGCTGGCTGGTCGGCTGCGACGGCGGCCACAGCATCGTCCGCAGGCAGGCCGGTATCGCTTTCGAAGGCGAGACCCTCGATGCGCTGCGGATGATCGTCGCCGATGTCGAGGCCGACGGCCTCGATCGCGGCGCCTGGCACATCTGGCGACATGCGGAGGGCTTCTTCAGCCTCTGCCCGCTACCCTCGACCAACGCGTTCCAATACCAGGCCAGCATCGCGCCGGGGCAGGAAAGCGAGCTCAGCCTCGCAAACATGCAGGCGATCCTCGAGCGGCGCAGCGGCCGCACCGACATCCGGCTCCACGAGCCGCAGTGGTCGTCGCTGTGGCGCGCCAACATCCGCCTCGTCGACCGCTATCGCGCGGGTCGCGTGTTCCTGGCCGGCGACGCGGCGCACATCCACTCGCCCGCCGGCGGCCAGGGGATGAACACCGGCATCCAGGACGCGCACAACCTCGGCTGGAAGCTCGCGGCGGTCGCCAACGGCGATGCCTCGCCGGCGCTGCTCGACAGCTACGAGGCCGAGCGGCGACCCGTCGCGGTTGGCGTGCTCGCGCTCTCGAACGCACGCCTCCAGCAGGCGATCGAGCTCAACGGCATCCCCACCCGCCGCGATGCGAGCACGATCCAGCTCGACGTGGGCTATCGCGGCTCCGCCTTGGCGCACGACGACCGCGACGAGACCGCAGTGCTCCGCGCCGGCGCGCGTGCCCCCGACGCCACCAAGCTGTCAACGGTGGACGGCGAACGCCGGCTGTTCGACCTGACCCGCGGCGGGCGCTTCACGTTGCTGAGCTTCGGGGCCATCCCCGCGGTCGAAGCCGCCGACCTCAGGGCTCTGCATGTCGTCGGACGACCGACCGGCCCCGACGACATCGCCGACGCCGAAGGCCACCTTGCCGACGCCTATGGCGCGGCCGACCGCACCCTCGTGCTGATCCGTCCCGACGGCTATGTCGCGCTTATCTCCGATGCCGGCGACCTCTCGGCGGTGTCGGACTATCTCGCCGGGATCAGCTCGCGTTGAGCGCGGCCCGGATCCGGTCGCGGGTGAGCACGCCGTCGGCCACCAGCACGCTCAGCCGCCGTTCCAGGGTGCCGCCGGCCGGGATGGTCAGCGGCTCGCTGAAGGCCAGCGCCGCGCACACCCCGACATAGTCGCCGGTCCGCACGAACCACCGGTCCTCGCCCGCCAAACCCCGGAACACCAGCGTGTACGCATCGGCCACGGTCACCGCCAGCCACGGCTCGGCGCTGCCGTTGGACTTCTCCTCGCCGTCCTGGAGCTCGGTGAAGGCGTGCGCCGGGCCGGCCGTCGCCCGCCAGAAGAAGCCGCCATACCCGGCTCCGCCCGGCCGGCCGTTCGTGGCCGGGCTGCCCAGCGTCACGTCGCCGGCCGCGGTCAGGGCGTACCCGAACGACAGTTGCCAGCCCTCCGGCGCCGGCGCCGCGGCGACGGTCCGGCGTTCGGTCAGCAGGGTGTCGCCCCTGGGGCCGAGCCAGGTGAGCTCCTCGGCGAAGCCGTCGGCGGCCGGCAGCCAGCCGGTGTGCACGATCCGCCCGTGATCGTCCCGCCAGGTGTAACCCACGTCCCGCACGTACGTCCGGCCGCCCCAGAGGTTGACGTCGTTGACGTCGGCCATCGCCACCGAGACGCCCAGATGCCACGGATGGTCCTGCGGCAGGGTGTCGGTGACCGGGACACCGCCGAGGGTGCGCACCGGATGCAGATACGGCCGGGGGCCCACTCGGACGTCCAGCTCGGGCTCCGCCTCGTAGGACGCCACCTCGACGTCGCCGACCCGCAGCCGCATCACGGCAGCCCCGGCACCACGTGGGCCTGGAAGCCCGCGATGGCGTCGGCCAGCACCTCGGCGCCCGGCCGGGCCCAGACGTCGGCGTGGAACACCTCCACCTCGACGAAGCCGTCGTAGCCGGTCGCCTCCACCGCCTCGGCGAACCGGCGCAGCTCGATGCACCCCGTGCCGGGCAGGCCCCGGCCCAGCAGCACGCCCTCCGGCAGCGGCGTCAGCCAGTCCGCGACCTGGAAGCTGGCGATCCGCCCTTCGCGGCCGGCCCGCTCGATCTGCGTCCACACCTGGTCATCCCACCACAGGTGGTACGTGTCGATCGCGACGCCCACCGCGGCGGCCGGGTACGGCGCCGCCAGGTCGAGCGCCTGGCCGAGGCTCGACACCACGCAGCGGTCGGAGCAGAACATCGGGTGCAGCGCCTCGATGGCCAGCCGCACCCCCACCTGCTCGGCGTGCGGCACGAGCCGACCGAGGGCCGCCCCGACGTGCGCGCGGGCGGCGTCGATGTCCCGGCTGCCGTCGCCCAGGCCGCCGGAGACCAGCACCAGGCACGGTGCGCCCAGCTCGGCGGCCTCGTCGAGGGCCCGGCGGTTCTCGTCGTACCAGTCGGGCTTGTCGAAGAAGCCGCCCCGGCACAGCGAACTGACCACGAGCCCGGCGTCGCGGACGAGCCCGGCCGCCTTCTGCAGGCCGTACTCCTGAACGTCCTCCCGCCAGAGGCCGACCGCCCGGACCCCGGCCTCGGCGCAGCCGGGCACCAACTCGTCGAGCGGCCAGTGCTTGGTGGTGGCCTGGTTGAGTGCGAACCGGTCCCTCATCGGCCCAGCCCCACCGTGGTCAGCCAGGCCCGCGCCCGGTGCGCGGCCAGCTCGGCGTCGGGCAGCACACCGGCCGCGTCGGCGCGGCGCAGCAGCTCGGCGAGGTGCCGCGGCGACCGCCCGCTCTGCAGCCCGCCCACCATCGTGAAGTGGTCCTGGTGCCCGGCGATCCAGTTGAGGAACGTGATGCCGGTCTTGTAGTAGTAGGTCGGCGCGGCGAAGGTGTGCCGGGCCAGCGGCACGGTCGGCGCGAGGATCCGGTCGTACGCCGCGAAGTCGCCGTTGTCCAACGCCCCCAACGCGGCACCGGCGCTCGGCGCGATCACCGCGAAGACGCCCAGCAGGGCGTGCGAGAAGCCGTGCTCGTCACCCTTGATCAGCTCCGGGTAGTGGAAGTCGTCGCCGGTGTACATCCGCACCCCGGCCGGCAGCCGCCGGCGCAGGCCGATCTCCATCGTCGCGTCGAGCAGCGACACCTTGATCCCGGCGACCCGGGAGCGGTGCGCCTCGATCAGCGCGACCACGGTGTCGGTCGCCGTGGCGATGTCGGTGCTGCCCCAGTAGCCGGCCAGCGCCGGGTCGAACGACTCGCCCAGCCAGTGCAGGATCACCGGCTGGTCGGCCTGGCTCAGCAACTCGCCGTAGACGGCCAGGTAGTCGTCGGCCGAGCGGGCCGCCGCGGCCAGGTGCCGGCTGCACATGAGCACGGGTGTCGCGCCGGTCTCCTGGACGTCGTGCAGTTGCTCGGCGTACGCCTTGCGGACGTCGTCGAGGCCGGCCGGCCCGGCCGGCAGCTGGTCGGTGGCGACACCGGCGACCAGGCCGTGCCCGTCCCGGCGGGCCTCCGCGGCGGTACGCCGGATCAGCTCCCGGGTGCTCGGGTAGTCCAGGCCCATCCCCCGCTGCGCGGTGTCCATCGCCTCGGCGACCCCGAAGCCGTGCGACCAGAGTTGCCGCCGCAGCCGCAGCGTCGCCTCCCAGTCGACGACGGCCGGCGCGCCGGGCACGTTCTCACCGAGCGGGTCGGCGACCACCGGCGCGGCCGCGTACGCGGTCCGGGAGACGAACTGCGGTCCCGGCGTGGCGTACTCGGCGCCGGTGCCGGTGAAGGTGAACGGCCCGTCCGGCAGCAGGATTGTGGCGGTCACCGGCGCAGCTCCGGCACCTCGAGGCGGCGGCCCTCGCGCGAGGAGCGCAGCCCGAGCTCGGCGAGCTGGACCCCGCGGGCGCCGGCCCACAGATCCCACGTGTACGGCACGCCCTCGACGACGTGCCGCAGGAACAGCTCCCACTGGGCCTTGAAGCCGTTGTCGAACTCCGCGTTGTCGGGCACTTCCTGCCACTGCTCGCGGAATCGGTCGCTGGTCGCGAGGTCCGGGTTCCAGACCGGTTTCGGGGTGGCGGCGCGCGGCTGGATGCGGCAGTGGTGCAGCCCGGCCACCGCACTGCCGTGGGTGCCGTCGACCTGGAACTCGACCAGTTCGTCACGGTTGACCCGCACGGCCCAGGAGGAGTTGATCGCCGCGATGATGGTCGAGTCGGGGCCGGCCACCTCGAACAGCCCGTACGCCGCGTCGTCGGCCGTCGCGTCGTAGGGCTCGCCGTCCTCGTCCCAGCGCTGCTCGATGTGCGTCGCCACCCGCGCGGTCACCGCTGTCACCGGGCCGAAGATCTGCTCGAGTACGTAGTGCCAGTGCGGGAACATGTCGGCCGTGATGCCGCCGCCGTCGGCCGACCGGTAGTTCCAGGACGGGCGCTGCGCCGCCTGCCAGTCGCCCTCGAACACCCAGTAGCCGAATTCGCCGCGAATGGAGAGAATCCGGCCGAAGAACCCGCTGCGCACCAGCCGGTCGAGCTTGCGCAGTCCGGGCAGGAACAGCTTGTCCTGTACGACGCCGTGCTTGATGCCGGCATTGTCGGCGAGCTCGGCCAGCTCGACCGCGGCGGTGAGGTCCTCGGCGATGGGCTTCTCGGTGTACACGTGCTTGCCCGCCTCGATCGCCATCCGCAGCGCCTTGCTGCGCGCGGAGGTGACCTGGGCGTCGAAGTAGATCTGCACGTCCGGCCGGGCCAGCGCCGCGCTCAGGTCGGTGGTCCAGTCGCTCAGGCCGTGCTCCTCGGCGACGGCGCGCAGCTTGGCCTCGCTGCGCCCGACCAGCACCGGATGGGGCCAGAGCCGGGAGCCGTCGGCCAGCGGCAACCCGCCCTCCCGGCGGATGGCGAGCAGCGACCGGACGAGGTGCTGCCGCAGGCCCATCCGGCCGGTCACCCCGTTGAGCACGATTCCCACGGTCGTTCTCGTCATGCTTGCATATCCTCTCGGCGGCAGCGGCGTACCAGCAGTTAGGGAGGTAAGCGCTTTCCCAGAAACTACTGGGGCGCCAGGCGGCAGGCAAGGCCGGGTTTCCCACAGGAGGCCCCGGGTTTGCCGTAGCGGCCGGTGCGGCGGGCGGTATCCTCGCGGGCGACCGCGCCGCCGAGCGACCCATCCCGAGAAGGACGACAGCCATGTCCACGTTGGCAGACGTCGCCCGTCGTGCGGGTGTCTCCACCGCGACCGCGTCGCGCATCATCAACGGCAGCCCCAAGCCGGTCGCCGCCGCCCTCCGGGAGCGGGTGCTGGCGGCGGTCGCCGAGCTGCAGTACGTGCCGAACGCCCAGGCGCAGATGCTGGCCCGCTCGCACCGCAGCATCGTCGGGGTCATCGTGCACGACGTCTCCGACCCGTATTTCGCCGAGATCACCCGCGGGCTGCAGCGGGTCGCCACCCAGCACGGCCGGCTCGTGATCATCTGCAACACGTACCGTGACCCGGACCGGGAGCTGGAGTACATCGAGGTGCTGCACGCCCACCAGGCCGCCGCGATCATCCTGGCCGGGTCGGGATACCACAACGATGCGTACGCCGCGCGGGTCGGCGCCAAGCTGGACGTCTACGAGCGGACCGGCGGCCGGGTGGCGGTGATCGGCCGGCACGAGCACGCGGGCGACGCCGTGGTGCCCGACAACGAGGAGGGCGGCTTCCTCGCCGGCGACCATCTGTTCTCCCTCGGGCACACCGAGATCGGAGTGATCGCCGGCCCCCGGTTCCTGACCACGACCACCGACCGGCTCGCCGGCCTGCGCCGCGCCGCCCGCAAACACCGGGTCAAACTGCCGGCCCGGCGGATCGTGTACGCCGATTTCGACCGGGACAGCGGGGCCGCGGCGGCCGGCCAGCTGCTCGACGCCCACCCGCAGTTGACCGCGATCGCCGCGCTCAACGACTCGATGGCCGTCGGCGCCCTGGCCTGCCTGCGCTCGACGGACCGGCGGATCAGCGTGACCGGCTTCGACGACATGCCGATCGCCCGGGATGTCACGCCGACGCTCACCTCGGTGCGGCTGCCGTTGGCCGAGATGGGCGCCCGGGCGATGGCGCTGGCGCTGGCCGACGCGGGCACCGAGCCACGGGTGGAGCGGATCGGCGCCGAGCTCGTCCGCCGGGACAGCACTGGGCCTGCATAGCGGCGTTGTCAGCTCGGGCCCGCACAACGGTGC
>Ga0307513_10004887_pt1 | contig 17784 bp, 17 predicted proteins | sample 15_EM_MG_FD_202174 | JGI IMG/M metagenome (GOLD analysis project Ga0307513, IMG submission 202174) | Populus trichocarpa ectomycorrhiza microbial communities from riparian zone in the Pacific Northwest, United States - 15_EM | ecosystem: Host-associated > Plants > Roots > Unclassified | place... | reverse complement strand
TATTAAGCATTAATCAAATACTGTGATATTTGTTTAAGATTGTGATAACATCATAAAAAAAAAAATTGAAACAAATTATGAAGACCAATTCAAAAATAACCCTATGTTAAAAGATGAAATTGAAAAAAAAATAAACAAAAGCCAAAATGAATTCAATCGTAAGAAAAAAATTGGAAGATGGAATTAAAGAAAAACAAAAAAGGAAAAAAAAGGGCCCCAACCCAACATATCAACTTTGAAATCTCTCGACTCAACTCCTTGCCTAACTTGCGTTTAAAATCGTTTTGTGTAGGGGTTGCTCCGACGTGACCCAGTTAACTTGGTACGTCTAAAGACAACTCAAATGATTAGTAAAAAGCGTGGTTTGACTTTTAAAAAAAAAAAATTCAAGAAGACAATTTTTTAATATTAAGACAGTGACAAATTTGATCGACTAGACTTCACGACTTAACTTGTCAAACCTACGATCCAGATCATGAACTCCACTGGTTTAACAATTTTATTTTTTAACTATTGTTTACTTAATGATATGATAAAAAAAAAACAAGCACTTACAAAATTAAGCACTAATCAAATGTCAGGATTTTCGCATGTGAATGCGTAGCGTCGGGAGTCGCTACCTAGTTGTTTGGTTTAAGGTTGCTAGGAAACCCGAGTATATTGATCTTATTAGAAATTTCAAGAGTAAGAGATTGATTATGGTTCAGAAAGGTATTATCACCCCTAGCACACCTTCTTGGCGTAAGCTGGATTGTGTGATCTAAATGTAGTTTAAAGGTTTTGATGGGTTTCTAATCGATAGTCTGTCATGGCTCAGGAAAAAGATATATTCTTACGAATAAATCTAGTATTTTGAATTTATTATGGGTTTGAGTGCTCAAATGAATTCTTATGAAAATGGTTTCCATAATTCATATATTGCGGTAAAAAATACTTCAAATTAAAATTGGTGAATATCTAAAATAATTCTAAGAATTCTCTGGTCAACTCCTAATATTTAAATATTGGCCTACTTGTAGGTCCAACATTTATACCATGATATTGACAATTAATTTCATGAATTAAAATTTTAGGGGTTATTGGAATATTGGCTAAATTATCATGGATTCAATAAACTAGTTATTAAATCGAAAATACATGCAAATATATATTTTGTAAAAAATGCTAAAACACAAAATGGATATATAAATAAGACAAATAATGATTTTTGTATTTTTGAGAGACTTGGACATGCGCAACACGAAAAGAAAAAACATTTCTTTATATACTATTACCATTTTTATATTTATTTATTTTTTTGTATTTTTACAAGGCCATATTTGGCACAAAAAAAACCAAATTTTTTTGAAATAAAACTATCCAAAAGAAGGCTAAAGTGTGTTTGGCAAACACACTTTTAAACCAAAAAAACCTTAACAAAAATTGTTGTAAACCAAACAGGGCCTAATAACTGACCCGATTCTGACCTGATTGGGTTGACTCGAATAGGATGACCCGAATGGGTTGACCCAAAAACAAATCAAAATAAACACTCAAACCCAAAACAGATTCAACAAAGATCAAAACATAAACATTCAAAAATTTCTCAAGAAAAACAAATCAAACACAGAAAGAATGAAGAACACCAAAAACATTCAAACCTAAACCGAACAACATGAACATCAAGCCATACAATATTTAAAATAAAAAGTTTTATTCACAATCATACATGGATCAAGAATCAAGCGTTAGTTTACTTCGATGATCACTCAAACATCATGATTTTAGGAAAATGAGTTTCGGTTCAAAACCAAAATCCTAAGATTAAAAACCAATTAAAATGTGTTGTTGATGACAATGAACACCATATTATTGCTTAATCATGCATAAAGAAGGTTTATGTGTAAAGAAATGAACACAAAATGTCCAAATCAAGGGGCTAAAAAAATGTTTTTTCTAAGAACACGAAGAACACTGCCTTAAACCCAGAAAACCTAGCCAACTGTCCAAACCTAGAATGACCATTTTTAACCTCTAAAACAAGTTTTCTTAACTCTAATAAGACACATTATCAAAACCAAGCATACTTGAATCAAAAGACTAAAAAAATACAACAAATAATCATAAAAATGCATCAAATTTCATTTGCCAAAAGCAACCTACATATTCAGGCAATGTAGGATTCAAAATATCTTTTTAAACCTTCAACAAGAACCAAATAACACTCAGAAACCCAGAAACATGCATTAACTAAACTAGAAGAACATCATAACCTTGTTGCCACATTTGGCAAATTTCAAATCAAACTCAAATGTAAACATAACGTATTAAGGCAATCATCAACATACCAACACATTCAAAACATTGCATTTAAATAATAAAAATTAATCTAGTAGGCCTCATCGACTCCATTTTCAAGGTTTGCAAGGATATACCTTCAAAGCTTGAAATCTTCAAATAAGAATGGATTTCTAATGTTGCCTTCCTTTTTTCTTATCTCCAAACCAAAAACAAACTGAATCCTTGATATCATAAACTTGATTGGATTACTTAAACCTCAATCAAAATTGTTTTCCCTTTACTTTTCCTTCATTTCTTCCTCTCAATGAGCTCATGATTCCCTCTTTTTATAGTTAGATTTGAGAGCTTTTAGATGAGATTGTTAGGGTTCTATCAAACAAAAACTAGGTTAGTTTTACCACAAGATCAATAGTTTTGGATTTAGGTGGTTTTGTAACAAACTTGGAGGCTAAGGTGAAGTGTTTTTGGCCTTTTGATCTTGAGAGAACGGTTTTAAACCCTTAAAAAGAACCCTATAGGATTTTTTTAGGTGTGAACACACAAAAGAGTCGGGTGGTTTTGTGCAAATAAGTGTCTTAGTTAAGGCTTACCGAGTTGGTCACTTTATGGCTTTGCTAGAGCAACTCCAACGTCTACATTGCCTGAGACCACCTAATCATGGTTAAAAGGGTGTATACCTTTATGTTGGATCCAATCTTGCTTAATTTGGAGATATGTAGCTCTGCATTCATTCGTTTGAAAGTGCCAACCCGATCGGCATAGAATCTGAAAATGCAGCGGTGACTGATCGTAGAAAAGATGTTTTTGAGATCATTGGAGAAAATGGAACGTAAATGTTTGATTTCATGGAAATAGAGTTGTAAAAGGGGTGTTTCTCAGTTGAATAATGGTGGTTACAGCCTTAGAAGTAGTAAAAAATGGCACATTCATTCACTTGAAAGTGCCTACTGGATCAGCCAAAACTGCCGAAGAAGAAGATGTATAGTAGTCGAACGATGTCTCCTAAGCTAAACCCTACAAATTAGGGTTTTTAATTTGGGACTTGACAAACTTTAATTTAATCCCTATTCTTCCAATTTCTTTTAATTCCACCTGTAAGTTCCTCTTGAACTCCTAATTTCATACAATTTCACCCTCTCAAACTCAATTACCTGCCCCCGAATTTGAGCGTCTTTTACAATTTGATCCTTAATTTTTGATTTGTTCAATTGGACTCCTAATTGACCATCAAAATTTTATTTTTTTAAATTTGGCCATTGATTTCAACAATTTCAAACCCTGAAGTCTCTTGATTCTTACAAGTTGGTCTTTGATTTTGGATTTCTTCAATCAAGTTTCTAATCGCTCATCAAACTTCAATATTTATGTATTTAAACCTCTAATTTGACCAAATTAACTCTTAAAATTTGTAATTCGACCCTTGCACTTTAATTTCTTCCAATTAAAGCCTAAATTGACTTCAATAATCAATTTTTCTTGCAATTAAGCTCTCAATAAATTCAATTAAACCTTGAAAAATTCTAATTGAGTTCTTAAACACACAATTTAGAATTTTCCTGCTCAAAATTGAATTTTCTTTGCTAATAGAGTCTTTATTAGTTCAAAATATGGTGTCATATTTTCAAATTTTATATATTTTGATCCTCTTCAACTAGTCTTTAGCAATTTCCTTAGCGTTTTGGTGTGTTCTTCTCAATTAAACTAAAATGTTGCCTTCAACTCAATTAACCTAAAATATCAATCTAGAGATCCCCTTTAACCAGAACTTTGGTATTTGTCTTTAGCTCAGTTAACATGAAATCCTAATTTGGTGATTCCCTTTAATCAGAACCAAAATGTTACCTTCAACTCGGTTAACCTAAAATCTCAATCTAGAGACCCCTTTTAACAAGAACCTTGGTCTTCATCTCGGTTAACCTGAAATACTAATCTAGTGATTCCCTTAACCAAAACCAATATGTTGTCTTCAGCTCGGTTAACTTGAAATCTCAATCTAGAGATCCCTTTTAACAAGAACCTTGGTCTTTGTTTTTAGCTCGGTTAACCTGAAATCTCAATCTACCAATTCCCTTTAACCAGAACTAAAATGTTGCTTTCAGCTCGGTTAACCTGAAATCTCAATCTAGAGACCCCTTTTAAACAGAACCTTGGTCTTTGTCTTTAGCTCGGTCAACTTGAAATTCTAATGCAGCAATTCCTTTTAACTAGAACCAAAATATTGCCTTTAGTTCGGTTAACCTGAAATCTTAATCTAGAGACCCTTTTTTAACCAGAATCTTGGTCTTTGTCTTCAGCTAGATCAACTTAAGATCCCAATTTAATGATTCCATTTAACTAGAACCAAAAACTGAAAAACAGCTCAGCTAACCTGAAATCTCAATCTGGCGATTTTTTTAACCAAAACCAATAGCACGGTCAAACTGAGATCCTAATCTTGCGATCCTCTTTAACTAGAACCAAAATTTTTATCTTCTTTTTTTTAGCTTAGATGAACTGAAACCTTGAATCTCTATGATCCCCTTGAACTAGAGCTTTCTAAAGACTCTTTCTTTATCAGTCTTTTGACTTATGTAAGTTCGATTACAATAATGTTTTATGTAAAATAAAACTTGTGCAATGTTTTGGGGTTAAATTCGCATTCTTACCTGGTTTGGAAACATAGGTCCCACCCTTTCTTTGGTTTCCTATAAACTCTTTTTCCGGTGTGAGCTCGTTCATATGTTAGAAATTGTATGCTTGAGTTGGATCCGTTTCTTGTGCTGCCTTTCTTACCCATCATATTCTTAGGAAAAAGTCTCCAGCTTTTTTTTCTTATGAGGCCCTTTCTTACTCCATTGAATATATGTTTTGACATTGCTTCTTATAATGCTCTTGTCAATTCTTTAATTTTGCCTTTTCATTTTAAAGGCTTTTTGGTTTTATTTCAGCACAAAAATCTTTTTCAATAAGAAAATATTTTAATGTAGTTCTATTCATGAGAACTAAGATTTTCAATGTATGTATAAAAAAAGTTCTTTAATCAATTCCTTTGAGGGTTTTATCAGATTTTAGAATGTAGGTCGTCTTTAGGTTAGGCTTTTACCAGAGGTGACCTTTTGCTTCAGTTTTTTTTTTAAATGTTTCAGTCAACCTTTTGCTTCAGTTTTTTTTTTAAATGTTTAGTATTTACTTGAAGAAATTTGTGTAGAATAAAAGTTTTGTCTCATGTTAGAATTTATATTTTTCTTGCATGGATAAAAATGGGTGACTACTTATTTATCCCTTCGTGTGAATAGTAAGATCAATATTTATAAACCCAGGTTGTGTGCACTTGATTAGAAAGGACTTCTAAAGACACGTAATGTAGGTTATAATTATGGGCTATGAAAGAAATGGATGTTTTTTAGGCTCAAAAGGTTTTTAAGGGCTTAAAGACTCAAGATCACTTTTCTTCAACCTCTTTTTCCTTGTGAAATCATCTTATGGATTTCGTTTGGATATACTTTTTTTTTTTAATGAAGAGTCTTACTTCGAGATCTTTGCCTCAGTCTTAGAGTGTCATCAAACCATCATTTTCCTTCTTTTTTTTCTTTCCTTTACTTCTTTCTTTCCTTTTTTTTTCTTTTTATATATTTTTTGTTTCCTCTTTCTTGTCTTCCCCTTTTATGATGATGCCCTCTAGTGTTAGGTTCTGACTTTCATAGATTCATGTATGCATTTTAGCAGTTTGCTCCCATTTTCTTTTTGCCCCCGATGTGAGGTGTGGTCCTAGTCAGGGTTTTTGTAAAGAAAAACTTATCTAGGTTCAAATTAAGACAACATGGGATATATTTTTAGAAAGTAAAGGGATAGAAAAGATGACCTTTTCTCATTTCAAACATTCATCATTAGTATTGATAAACCTCATCCTTATCCTGAAAGAACTTGCGGGTGATTATAAAGTGACTACCAACCATTTATCCATGCAATTCAAAATGTTATTTAGAGACAAGGTTTTATCTCATAGTTGGCTTTGGTTTGGTCACCTTTTAATTAAGAATTTCTTAAAAACTTATCTTGAACATTTTTATGATCCATTTCTCGTTCTTATGCACAAAGCCAGTTCTTTCAAGATCTTTCTTTTAGGAAAAGGGATTCTAAATGTTGTGAGATCATGCAATTAAAAAAACAAGAAAAAAAGGTTATTTACATGAAGAATTCATGGCCAAACTTTACTTTTATTGACTTGAGAGGAAATGAACAAATTATATATAATATCTTTTTATAGAATCATAATTCACAGGTCTAACTAGATCTTCTCCATCAATTTTAGACAACCTTAAAACATCTCATGAGAAAGCCTTCTTCATTACATAAGAACACTTATAGTTTGGCACCCATTTGCTCTAATCTTCTCCTAGTAAAGACAGTATTTTCTTCAGTACTAAATTTCCTTCCTGGAACATTAAAGGTCTAACCTTCTTATCATATGCTTTAGCCATCATTTTCTGGTAAAGTTGGTGATGACAAATCACAACTATCCTCTTCTCACTGATCAGGTTTAGCTGTTTATATCTCACTTTGGCCCATTCGACTTCTTTTAGCTCAGAATCTATCAATACTCTTTGTCACACCCGGACATCGCGACGACCTATTAAAAAAATTATCTGAATAATGAAAAAAGAACAAATATCTGACATCTTATTCTTTTAGGGGAAAATGTCTTATTTCAAGAAGTCATCACCTAGTATTATGGTCACTAGGAACCCTAACTGGTCAACAGAGATTCTATGGTATGAGACTGGTTACGCGAAAGGGAAGATACTGTCACCCCTTAAGTGTCCTACCTGAGGCAAGCTGCATTGCTAATTTTGTCTAAAATTGCTAAATGTTTGTTTGTGTTTTGTTCTTATGGTCATACTATAATATTCACGACTCTAGCATCAATGAATATTCACTTATGAATATTTCCAACTCTGGCGTTGGTAAATATTGTGCAATCCACAAAATACTGTATTCCTGACTATGGCATCAGTAAATAAACCCATAAAAAATCTGGATAAAAAATTATTTTTTATTGTGTTTGTTTTTTTTATTTTGGATGGGTCTGACCCAGCCTGCATGGCTGGGGAGACCCACCTCCCCGATCTGGTCACTGGCCTAAGCCAGTGACCTGGTTAAGTAGCAGGCGTGCGTGACAACGCACGCCTGCTACAGGAACAAGTGAATTATAATTCATAGCTACATGAATTATAATACAGGAAGGGAAACAACTCACTAGCGATGGCTGGAGCCGCGGCCAGAAGAGAAAAGAGGAAGCTGACCATAGTGGGGCAAGATCTTCCCTCGATCGAAGAGCTAGTGGACGCTGGCTGGAAGAGCATGGTGGGGAGAGAAGAGTGCCTGTTGGAGCTTGTAGTCTGCTAGACTTGCTGGAGCTTTTCCACTGCTGCTGGATTAAGCTCGTTCATGGTTGTTGGTGCGAAAGAGAGCTTTTAAATGTTGCTTCAATGGAGGCTGGGAGAGTGTGCAATTGCTGTGCTGCTGCTGCTGCTCACAGTGTTGTATCATTCATGGCTGGAACAGGAGATCACGATGGGGCTACATGCTAGTTGGCTGTTGTCACGGGGGGAGAAGAGAGATGGAGCAGCATCGGCCAAGATATAGAGAAGCCGGTCACAATGGAAAGGAACTTCTCATAACTAGGTTGAGGGTGTGCCATTTGCCGGGGAGTGCCATTTGCCGAGAGTGTTGGCCGAAACAGGAAACCACCGTGGGACAACTGAAGACTTTGTTAATGTAGTGTTGCTAGGGTTGCTCTGGGTGCTGGACTAAGAAGAAGAGGCTATTGCCGGCTTACCCATCTATGATGGTTGAAGAAGTGCAACTGTTGGTGATTGTTGTGTGCCGGTGCAGACGGTTGAGAAGGAGGAAATCCTCTACTGGCGAGGAGACAAACTCTGTTATGGTTGAGGTTGGCATTACGTTGCTGAGGGAGGATGAAAAAGGAAAAAAGCCGAGGAGGGGGAAGGTATGGCTGGTTTGAGACCAAGGAAGAAGAGAGGAAAAAGCTGGGGGGAGGGGGCAGCGGCGGCTACTCTAGGATTCGGCTGCACCCCCTCCTTCTTTTTTATGTAAATGTCCTTTTTTTTTATATAGGGTTTCTAGTAATGGCCTTCTTATAGGGTTTCCTCCGCTTTTAGGGTTTCTCTCTCTAATTGTCCTCCCTTTTTTCTGCGTACACTATATCAGTATTTATAGTGCAAGAGTCTCATCGCTTGCGAGAAGTAAAGTCTTAATCAAACTCATTCTCTTTTTTGAAGTTCGAATTAGAATCGAATTCGAAAGCAGACAACTATCATTATCTTGAAGGTAAGGATTATCTTGAAGATGAGGATAGAATGAAAAAAGCACATTGTAGTCCCTAGTTTCCGTACAAGCTGACAAATCACCTTTTTTTTAATTATACATTTTAAACCCCGTAAAAATTAAATTAAAAACCAATTAGCCAAAATTGGGTTACAACATTTTTAACGAGGGGATTTCTACTTCTAAAGGCATCACCGTCTTTATTCCATATACCAAAGAATATAGGTTAGATTCCATTAAAGTTCTAACTGCAGTGCGATATGCGTGGAGAGCAAATGACAACATCTCATACCAATATTTATAAGTAATTACCATTTTCTAAATAATCTTCTTAACATTATTATTGGTAGCTTCTGCAGCGCCGTTCATCTTTGGCATATACGGTTAGGAATTAGAATGCTTGATTTTCCACTTAGCACAAAGCTCTACTATTATCTTGTCGTTGAAGTTCTCAGCATTGTCAATCACTATATGGACCATATCGGTAGATCAAGTCCTTTTCTATAAACTTTTTCACCACTTTCTGTGTTACATGAGCATACAAATTGGTTTCTATCTATTTTGTGAAGTAGTCAATAGCCACGAGGACGAATCTATGCCCATTGCTGGCTTTTGGGTTAACAGGCCCAATCACATCAATTCCCCACATTGCAAATGACCATGGAGATGTTAAATTAAATAAAGGAGTCGGAGGTATTTTGATCTTATCACTATACATACGGAACTTATGACATTTCTTGACATATTTGATGCAATCTCTTTCTAATATTCAGAAATAATCAGCCCTTTGTATTTTCTCTACCATCATATGCCCACTAGCATGAGTTGAGCAAATCCTTTCATGGACTTCTTGCAATGCATTTCTTGTGTCAACCTCATTCAATCACCTTAGCAAAGTTCTGTTGAATGATTTTTATACAAGACTTCTCCGTCTAAGTAGAAATTCATAGCCAATCTTCTCAAGGTTTTCCTATCGGCCTTAGAGGCTCCCACAAGATATTCTTGGTTTTGCACAAAATTCTTGATATCGTAGTACTAAGGGTTTCCATCTATCTCTCATTCAACTGAGTAATAATGAGCTGGGAAATTTCTGATATCAATATGTACCAGTTGTACCTTATATCCAAATTCAATTTTAGCCATAACAGCTAGTGTGGCCAAAGTATAAGCAAAATGGTTCCCTTCTCTTCTTAGATGGGTGAACTCTATCTCTTCAAACTCTTCTACTAGTTTGGATTGACATTTTTGATAGGGTCTTAGTTTTTCTTCCTTAGTTTGTCATTCCACTTTCACTTGATAGATAATCAGCATTGAATTATCATATACATCTATCTTTCTAATTTTAAGCTCCAATACAGATTTTAAACCAATGATGCAAGTCTCATACTCAGCTATATTGTTGGCGCATTCAAATTGTAGTTTAACTAAATCTAGGTACTGCTTCTTATCATGAGAGATTATTACTACGCCAACTCCATTTCTATATACATTTATTACCCTCTAGAAATACATGGTCCATTAATTTGTCTTTTTTTCTTCTTTTTCAATTAACAATATGTTTTCATCGGGAAAATCAAAATCCAATAGCTCATAATCTTCAATGGCATTGTCAGCCAGATGGTCAGTAATTGCACTTTCTTTCACAACCTTTCTCACCATATGCACTATGTCGTATTATGCTAACAAAACTTGTCATCTTGCTATTCAACTTGATAGATAAGGCTTGTCACAAATATATCTCAAGGGATATACCTTTGAAATCAACTACATAGTATGATACAACATATAATGTCATAATCTTTTTGCCACCCATACCAGCGCATAACATAACTTTTTATTCACCATGTATCTAGATTCACATTTCATGAACTTCTTACTTAGGTAATAAATGATTTTTTTTCTTTCTGGTTTCATCGTGCTGGCCTAGTATATATCACATAGTTGTTTTAGTCAATGTCAGATATAGTATCAAAGGTCTTCCTGATACTAGAGGAACAACCAAATGCAAGTTTTGTAAGTACTACTTGATTTTATTGAAGGCTTCTTCACACTCCTCAATCCAAGTTCCATGATTCTTTTTTCTCAATAGCCAGAAGATAGGCTCACATGTTATTGTTAGCTAGGATATGAACCAGGCAATATAGTTCAACCTCTCTAAGAATCCTCTCACCTCTTTCTCTGTCTTAAGAGATGACATAGATTGAATGACCTTCACTTTATTAGGATTCACCTCTACCCCTCTGTCACTCACCATGAATTCTAGTAATTTCATGGACTTAACTTCAAATAACATTTTATAGGGTTGAGCCTTAGTTTGTACTTCCTTAATCTATCGAACAATTTCCTTAAAATCTAGACATGACTCTCTCTTTTCTTAAACTTGGCAATCATATCATCTATATACACCTTGATTTTCGTGTGCATCATATCATGAAATAAAGTCATCATGACCCTCTAGTAGGTGGGCCTACATTCTTCAGCCCGAATGACATCACCTTGAAGCAGAATATCCTCCAAGGCGTGACAAAAATTGTTTTTTCATTATCTTTTGAAGCTATTTTTATCTAGTTGTACCCTGAGAAGCCATCCATGAAGGAATACGTGAAACTGCATGCAACATTGTAGACTAAAACATCTATATGTGGCAAAGAAAAGTCATCTTTAGGGCTAACCTTGTTCAAATCCCTAAAATCCATACAAACTCTGATCTTTCCCTTCTCCTTTGGTACGACAACTATGTTAGATTTCCATTGAGGATATTTAACTATTTCTAAAAAACCAGCATCCCATTGTTTTTCAATCTCTATCTTGACTTTGATCAGGATGTTAGGATAAGTTCTTCTCAACTTTTGTTTGATCGGTTTGCATCCTTCTACTAGCGGTATTCTGTGTACTACAATATCCATATCCAAACCAAGCATATCCTTATAGGATCGACAAAAACATCTGTAAATTCTTGTAATAAGGTAAAAACAACTTTTTTGCTCCATCTTCGGGAGTAATCGAGGCTCCTATTTTTAGTTCATTCTTAAATTGATCATCATCTATATTTATGGTTTCAAGTTCTTTCGTAGCGGGATTCCAGGTCTATTCACATTGCTCCATTAATTTTATGAATTCCTTGATATTATTTTCATCACCCTCTTCTTTTTCCATAGCTACTACATATTTGTTATGGTTTAACCATTCATTTTTTGTGTAAGTTGTTATGGAAGATCTGCTTTCAGGTTTCCTGAAAGCAAGAAGTGTTCAGTGTAAATATGCGAGTGAAATAATATAAATAAAAGAAACAATTTGGAAAATACATGATTTCATTATTTAGAAAAGGTAGACTTTACAACAAAGGCAAAATCTAGTTGACATCGTGAGCCTTAAATGTTAACCAGGAAAACAAAGCAAACAATAACAAAGGCATTTTAAGATTAGCAATGCTAAATTACATTTTAAACACTAATGAAGCTTCATGGGTCACCTAATTTTGAAACTTTTTGCGTTTAGCCAGCTTTCACATGAAGGTCTTATTAAAGTTCCAAAGTGTGGACGGTTAGCTGCGATAACACTTCATTTTCCTTTTCAATCTCTGTCTTCTCATCATCTTCTTTGACCTTATCCTTCTACAAGGTGTTTATGTTCATAGCTGAGAGTTCCTGACCAAGGCTTTCTAGTCTTTTATCAGGTTGCATTACATATGCAATCTTTAGGAATGAAACCCTAATGAGAGGGATGGACTACTTTTCCTCTTCGGGCTATGTTCCCTCAATTCCTATCATTCTTGTCTCTCTTTTCACACCAGCAACCCATCTATAATTCTTTTTTTTTTTGGGCTTATATCCAAGCTTGAATCTTGGATCAGCACATTTGACCTTCATCAAATTAACCCTTTCTAGCATTCCAGTGTCAAGGTCACGTTGAAATGGAATTCCATGTTTCAAGAAGCATTTAGTTGTTATCTTTACTACTTTTGAAACCCTTGGTATTCTCAGAATTGTGTTCTCAGGAACTCGCATAGTGTTTACAATTTAAAAAGCATGAATGTCTCCGTCCTTGTAGTCTCCTACTTCTATAAATGGCACAACCATGCTTTTATCATGAGAAATGTTTCTTTAGCCTTAATAGTCACCAGCATTCCATTCATGATGTACTTCAAACATTGGTGTAATGATGAGGTTACTGCCTCAGCTATATGAATCCAAAATGTTCCCAACAACATGCTATAGGAAGGGTTGATATCCATAACTTGTAGCATCACTAAGAACACTTGTGGCCCCACATATAGTTCCACTTTCAGAGTTCGAATTATTTGTCTGGGTGAGCCATCATATGCTATCGTTATCATGGTGTTAGGCTTTATGTGCGATTCATTAACAAAAATTTCTTTCAGCATATGTTTTGGCAGCACATTGAAGGCTAAACCATTTTTTATAAGCACTTTACCTATAATACAGTCTTTGTATCTGATGGTGATGTACAGGGGCTTGTAATGTCCAGTTCCCCCAACATCCAGCTCGTCCTCCGTGAAGTACAAGTAATTAGTTGTATGAATCCTCCCTACCAGATGTTCCATGATTTTCTGCTTAATATCCTGAGGTATATAAGCCTCATTCAACACTTTTTGCAGGGCATTTTGGTATAGTTCGGAGTTGCGTATTAAGGAAATAAAGGAGATTTTAGCTGGAGTTTTCTTAACCTGATCTACTATGCAGTATTCACTATGCTTTATCAACTTCAGGAACTCATTTGAGTCTTCCTCAATCACAAGTTTGTTAACCTCAAGTTCTTTGTCAAAGTTTGTTACTTCCTTGCCTTTAACTTTCCTTAGCTCTTCACGCGTGAAGCAACGACCACTCCGGGTCAGCCTACTGATTTTAGCTTGGAATAAGGGAGCATGAGTCTTGATATTAGAGGTATAGCCATAATTAGCCCATTGATGGTGGTTGGATCCTACACACCTCCAACGGTTTCCCTTGACTTTTCATCATCTTTACCTCATTGCTAACCTCTATAGTCTTTATCCACAACTCTCATATGGTTACCATTCTTGTCATTTTTTGGTGGAACTCAATGCAATCCTCAATGTGAAGTCCATTTTCTTCATGAAACTCACAATGGTCATTGTCCCTCGGGTGATGTTCAACATTCCTTTTCAAAGATTGTGATTATACAAGCACATCATATAATTTTTTTCGTGGATACCTTCGATACCTTGTCCTTGATCCCAACTTCCACCATACTTACTCCATTGTTTCTTATAGCATGGTTAGGTAACAAATTTGAATTAACGTTGGGCGAATCTTCAAAAGTTACCCATCCTATCTTGATGAGTTCCAACTTTTTCTTGAAGGCGTAACAAATTTCAATACCATAGCCGGGATTGCTAGCATGGTATTCATAAGTCAGAGCTGGCTTACACCAGACAGGAAACGATGGTTGCATTGATGGTATAGGGATATGAGCTATATGACCAATACTCAACAGTTTAGCATACAAATCTTTCAAAGGCATTGATAGAGGTGGTAGTTGTTTCAGGGTATTTCTTGTGTTTTTCCTTTGGTGGTTGCTCTGGTTATTTGTTTGATTGGTTTGATTCGGGGCAAAAGGCTTGGCAAAGTTAATGCTGGTAACCTGAGAGGTATGTGTTTGTGGGTTATGGTAGTTTACCTTTTTGCCCTTATACCTGCCTTCTAGGCTGTTCACTTCATTCTCTCTCTTTTTCCCAACGAAACCTTTCTTTTCCACCGGTTTAGTTATGCGTCAAGACTTAATCCCTTGCTCTATTCTTTCAACAATACATACAACATCGTAAAAATGCTAAGATAAGCTACCCATTAAATGCTCATAATAAGAGGATATGAAGGTGTTGGTGAACAAATTCACCATCTCTGTCTTTATTAAAGGGGGTGGACATGCGTGGCCTCGTCCCACCACCTTTGCGCATAGGCCTTTACTGACTCTTGGCTTTTTTTTCTCCATTGACATTAGGCTCGTTATGTTAGGAGCAATTTCCAAGTTAAATTTGTATTGCTTAAGGAAAGTCTCGGCCAAGTCTTTCCATTTCTTGATCCTGGTATTGTTTAGTCTTATTTACCAGCTCAAGGCGGACGTTGTGAAACTATCCTGAAAAAAATAAATCAACATCTTATCATTATGGATTACCTCAGCCATTTTATTGTAGTAGGACCGAAGACGAGTGTTTGAGCATTCTAACTCGGTGTACTTAATGAAATCAGGTACCCTAAAATTTTTTGGCACCACAATGTTCGACACCAAACATATTTCAACCGCTCGTATGGGGTCAAACAAATCATTTCCCTCAACTTCCCCCAATCTCTCTTCCAGAGCAGAGAACTTGCCATGGTTTATAAGACCGGTAGACCTATCATTAGAAGGTCTTTCTACTGTTAGATCTATAGTGACTTGAGGTTGAGTTGGTTGGAAGGGGGGAATTGGGACAAAGTGATGTTCAGTTACTTAGTTTGTTCCCAGGTTCCAAGATGTGTGAGGGGCATGGACTGCTGGTGTCTCTATAGGAGGTTGTGTAGACGTTCCCTCCCTATTCTTGGCTCTTAAAAGTTGCTTTAGTAGACTAGTCATCCGAGGAACTTCATTCTTCATGAACTCTAACTCATTCTGGTAATGCGCTTCCAAATGAGCTCTCTCCTCATTTTCCATTCTCTTTCTTAGTTAGGTGTAGTGAACCTTAGGTGAAGGACCTATGTTTCTCAATCTGTAATGCATATAACATAACGAGTAATTAAAATACATGATTATGATGTAACGTGAATGCATGATGCGTACGTTAATGTATATTGGATATGAATTTGCTTTTTCCAGGTTGATATATGACCACCATTCGGGTAAGGTTTTTGATCCTTTCATTGCTATCGAGGCAATTTAATATGAGTCAATGCTTAATAAATTTATACTTATTATAACAAGATGCTGCTCAAAAGATCAGGTCTAAGCCCTTTTCATTAATATTCAAAGAAAACTTCTATATTTGAAAGTTAGTCTACTCATCATCATTTATAGGGAGAAAGGCAAAGCCCTTGTTCTCTATGTCTATAAGAAAAACATCAGTTTCAACCATGCTTTGTTGATATCAGTGAACATCACTCCCAACTTGTCAAGTATTGTGGCAAATTCTTTGGGCGTAGATAATAGCTTAGTCAATCTTCTTATCCATGTTACTCATCTTTTCTAAGAGTAACATGTTGCTCCTATATATATGATGTATACCCCTAACATGTCTTGTGACCAAAACGAGCATGTAGCTGACATATCTGGTTACTCCAATCAAAGGCACCCACTGTCTTTGCCCTTAACTCATCAAATAATTTGTTTCTCTCATCCACAAAGCTTTCCACTTAACTCTCCTTGCGGGATTCCTTACAATTTCACTTTCCATTTTTCCTCACTCAGATCCTTCCACCCTTTATCTTTAACTATCTCTAATGGTTTTTGACTAAACTACCATAAATTGTTAAATATCAGCTTCTTGGTTTCTATATGTCTAATTAGCCATATGTATAGTAGTTGTTCACAACATCTTATAGATCTTTTGCCAACTTTCCTATAATGAGTGAGTGTCAAGACAGTTTCTACTAGTATTGCCACGGTGGGATTTATCTGACTATTTTTGTATTCAATAAAAGCTGCAGCCATCTCTAAACTGATTATTCCCATTAAGTTTGGAAATAACACCAACCTAAATGTTGTTATCCATTTTTGGGTTCCCACATAAAAAATGAAAAAAAAAAACATAAAAACTCTAATGCGTTGACCTGAATGGGATGACTTAACTAAGTTGACCCCAAAACAAAACAAAATAAAGACCCAAACCCAAAACAGATTCAACGTAAGTAAAAACATAAAAACTAAAAACTTTCTCAAGAAAAACAGATCAAACACAGAAAGAATGAAGAACACTAAGAACATTCAAACCTAAACCTAACAATATAAACATTAAACCAGACTAATTTCAAACAATACAAGGCAAAGTTTTATTTACAATCATACATGGATCAATAATCCAGTGTCATTTTGCTTCGATGATAACTCAAACATAACAATTTTAGAAAAATAGGTTTTGGTTCAAAATCGAAACTTTAAGATTAAAAACCAATAAAAACGTGTTGTTGATGACAATGAACACCATATTATTGCTTAATCATGCATAAAGAAGGTTTATGTGTAAATAAAATGACCAAAAATGGTCTAAATCAAGGGGTTAAGAAAATATTCTTCTTAGGAACACGAAAAATACCGCCTTAAAACCAGAAAACCCAGCCAACTCTACAAACCCAGAATGGCCATTTTTTACCTATTAAACATTTTATCTTAGTTCCAACAAGATATATTATCAAAACCAAGCATACTTGAATCAAAATACTCAAATAAAAAAAACAACAAATCATTATAAAAATGCATCAAATTCCATTTGCCAAAAACAGCTTACATATTCAGGCAATTTTGGGATTCAAAATGTCTTTCTAAACCTTCAACATGAACCAAATAACACTCATAAACCCAGAAACATGCATTAACTAAACTATAAAAACATCATAACCTTGCTGCCACATTTGACAAATTTCAAATCAAACTCAAATGTAAACATAATGTATTAAGGTAATCATCAACATGCTAACACATTCAAAACATTGCATTTAAACAATAAAAATCAATCCAGCAGGTCTTATGAACTCTACTTTCAAGGTTTGCAGGATATACCTTCCAAGCTTGAAATCTTCAAATAAGAAAGGATTTCTAATGTTGCCTTCCTTATTTTTTCTTTTTTTTATCTCCAAACCCAGCAAAAACAAACTGAATCTTTAAGATCGTGAACTTGATTGGATTGCTTAAACCTCAACCAAAAATTTTCTCCCCTTGCTTTTCCTCCCTTTCTTCCTCTCCCTGAGTTCGTGATTCCCTCCTTTTATAGGTTGATTAGAGACCTTCTAGATGAGTTTGTTAGGGTTCTAACAAACAAAAACTAGGCTAGTTTTACCACAGGATCAATTGTTTTGGATTTAGGTTGTTTTGTAACAAACTTGGAGGCCAAGGTGAAGTGTTATTGGCCATTTGATCTTGAAAGAATGGTTTTAAACCCTTGATAAGAACCCTCTGGAGTTGCTTAGGTGTGAACACACAAATGAGTTGAGTGGTTTTGTGTAAATGGGT
>Ga0307513_10004886_pt1 | contig 17784 bp, 20 predicted proteins | sample 15_EM_MG_FD_202174 | JGI IMG/M metagenome (GOLD analysis project Ga0307513, IMG submission 202174) | Populus trichocarpa ectomycorrhiza microbial communities from riparian zone in the Pacific Northwest, United States - 15_EM | ecosystem: Host-associated > Plants > Roots > Unclassified | place... | reverse complement strand
CTCGTACCTACTAAGTCGTGTAGAGTATGAAGGAGGTAACTATGCCCAGTAAGTGGATCGGGTGCATCCACAAAGGACAAGTTGGTAAAAGATGGAGTCGGAGGGAAGAAGCCCATAGGTACGATCCCGAGGACAAGTCGTGTAATGCCGGAAGACCAGAGTACGACATGCAGTCGCGTGTCGAATTCTCGACGGAGCCAACCAACGAAGAATGGCCATCTTCGGTCCGGCGAGTTAGACTACCCGCGGTGAGCACGGGGGCAAGATAATTCGTAACCATTGTTGTCAACGGATAAATGGCTGAGTGGACACCTGACGTGGTCTCCACACCACCAGGGATAACAGACGCGCAGGCCGATAAGTTGACCATGGGAGCAAAAGTGTGATGGAGGGTTTTCAGGGTCTATGAGTGTTCGCACTCAGGCGAAGTTTGCAGAGTTGCGGGCAAGGTACGTAGTTAGTATAGAGTTAGCATGTATACAGCGATTGCTGAGACGTGGAATATAAATATCAAAGGATCTTCACTGCTATTTAGACAACAAGCACGGAGAAGAGATCTTATCAATATATTAAGTTATCTACACTTTTATATCGTTACCAATACTTCGACGATCTATATCGAAGTGAATCATTATATCTAGCCTTCATTACTCGGGTCTTCTTAACCAGTTCTCCGATATAATTACGATCAAGGTCCTATCTGTCGGAATACCTCACGCCGAAGCTACCACCTAACAGTATATTGATACTTCTCATCGTTACCGAGACGAATGTTTGGCAGAGATACTCATACCCCCAAACCCAACAAACCCTTCGAACCAAGACCACTGAGGACTATCTCCATAAACGATGTCCTCACCCCTACACCCGAATTAGGGACTCAAGAGCCCTACCACGAATGTTACTTCGGGTGGATAAACCCAGAGAACACCGTTACACTCGAAGATATCACCGCACTATACCAATACCAGTACCGTGAAAACTTTGTCCACCACACACCCTCGGAGAAATCAAACTCCCTTTGGTACACCCTGTACCCCAAAGACGATAAACCCTCAAGTCAGTGTTTTGAGATACCAGAAGTCTGGGGAGGAAACAAAAGATAAGTTTTCCTTATAAAAACCACAGGGATGGCTTCTGACCCCAAAGCACCTGAAGTCATGGAATGGCGACAGGAAGAAGGAGGTGGAGGAAGCGAGGGAGGTGATGAGCTCTCCTCCGTTCAAGCTCCTAGCGTGGAAACCAGCGTCACGCACCTCGCTCGATGGCATTCGGCGGACTGGACGCCTCGATCCCCAGTCAGCCTAGGCTTTCCAGAAAAATATGGAAAGGGACGACGACCAGGAGGTCGCCGAACGCCTGAACCCACAGGCGAATCCCTCATGGCCGTTCGGATCCGAAGATTACATCAGATCCTCGGCCGATTTGACACAAAGCTCACCGCCTGTCAAGATAGGCAACATCTTGCATTCAGGTCTCTCCCAACCAATATCTTATTAATGGCCCAGGAACTGGTAACCGTGAAAAATCAGTTGAAATCGGGCGTCCAGATAGTCGGTCGAGAACTCAGTCGAATAGACGAACAAGTTCAGCTTTGGGACTTGGAATCTCAGATGATCCAAGAGAGCTTCGCCACCCAAGTCGCGGAACGACTTGGTGAAACAGATGAGCGGCAGACGAGACACGAGGCTGTCACCTCTCACCACCACGAAGCAGTCCAAGGAACTGGCGAACAGTCCATGCATCGGGATCTACTCCTCGACCAAGAGATTGTTCGAATAAACGAACAACATAAACAGGAGCTGGAAAGTTACGAGATAAGCATTAATCTCGTAAGGGATGAGCTGCAAGGACAACAGGAGTCGAGGGAAGCCCAAGATGGTGAGATCGCGGTGCTTAAGGCTCTGGTGGAACAGTTGTTGGGACAAGTGAAAGGGAAAGGGAAAGGTGTCGGATCCGACACCAGAGGCTTCGGGGGCGGGTGGATGAAGACCACCACCACCACCACCACGCGGAGCGGCAGGAGCTCCAGGCGGAAGAGGGACAGGAGACCCCGATGATGAAGGAGAAGGCTCTGGAAGGAAGCCAGATGAGAGTAGGAAAGGAAGACGGGACGAGAGACCAGCACCCCAGCCAGAAGAAGACGACCATGACCCCGAAAATGACGAACAGTTTAACCTGTTCTCGCGGGTCATGGCCAACGCCTTGGGACAACGAAGAAGAGTCCCGGCGGAACCCCCTGCCATGTTTAGGTGCACGAAACACCAAGATATCAGCATGCAGCTAATGGCATGCGCGGATTACTTTAGTCGAAACAGTTGGGAGTGGGAGGACGAGGCGCAACAAATCCGGTGCGCCATAAGCCGAATGGACAGGAAGGAAGTCGCACCGTTGGCGTTAACCTACAGGCGACAAATGACCCAAGAAATAGGTTATACGAGACAAGAAGGGTACGAGTTCTGGCATGTCTTTGCGGAACAAGCCCTGCAACGCTTCGGTCCCACCCATGAAGCGGAAAAATCCCTAAGAGAAAAGGGATCGGTCAAATATCGCGGTAATGTCGCCAAATTCTTGATAGAGATGGAAAATCTCAACATCCATGCAAGAGTCACCGGGATAGCCTGGAGAAAAATTATTGAAGACGAACCGCCCGTAGAAGCATTGCGACGCCTTTCACATCGAGAATATGTCGACGATGGGGACTAATTAGAAGCAGTCAGGACCGTAACCCGAGTGGAAGAAGATTTCAAAGAACGAAAAGATGTTCGAGGAGGCGGTCCCGCCGGCACGACATGAGGCGACAAAAGAAAGTTCGAGGATTCAAAGCCAACGGTCACCGCCAAGTGTGTAAAGAGGCAGTACACGGCTAAGGAGAAGGAGGCCTACCAGAAGAAAAAGGCTGGGGAGAGAAAGGTGAAGAAAGAAGGGTCGGTGGCACCGACGGGGGAGGTTAGACATACAGTGTGGTCAGAAGCACAACAGGGCGTCGATCAGAAGGTTGTCGATAAACGGAAATCTGACAAGGAATGCACGCGATGCGGCATGAGGAACCATCTTTGGAAACACTGGCGAAAGCCGATACACATATCGGCGGTGTATCGAGGGCAATCAAAGCCTAAACGACCATCCGCATTGGCACCAAAACGACGCCCCCAGGTAGCCACTGTTGCCGTTGATGGCAAGGGAGAAAGCTCGAAGCGAGCGGTGCAAAGGCCCGGAGCGTGGGCCTTTGAAGATGACGACATTTTATAAAAAGGTCATCCAGCTACCGACAACAACGGTGTTCGGGTAGTGAGGTTGCAGCCTCGAATCAAAAGACCTGCGGCGTAGTCGCTGACGAGATCCCACCAGAAGGCTAAAAGACCAAAGGATCGCGGTTGCCATTTTACGTCCAAAAATGGGTAGTCCGTGCTGACCACGGGAGCCATAAAACACTACAAGTGAAGAAAGCGGTCGAAGAGACTAAAAGGGAACAAGAGGATTACGATTCGTCGGAACGGAACTTGAGTTGCACGACACGCGTGAGGAGGGTCGAAATCCAGTGCAACCTGACTTTCCCTCCGAGTAAAACAGCCGGGCAAATAGAAGCTGGGGGCGCCTCTATTGGGCACAAGGTTCATGCCCGACGAATGGTGTTCGAGGAAATCACGGGAGTGAGACCAAACTCGAAGGCGGAGGTACGGTGGATTTGTCACAGGAGACCGCCTCACAAGAGGGATAAGTCGACGATAAAGGGCCGCGCACCCTAGTCGCGAACTCGAGGGGTACGCTAGTGAACCATCACTCCTGTGATATGGGAACTCCTCGGGAGGAGGTAAAGACCGCTGGTAGTGGGCTGCCCGATATCAAAATATATGACACTTATTGTAAAGGTTTGTCTGAGGAGGCTTTAAGAGCCGAAACTGCGCAGGCGTGGTAACAAACCCCCACGCTATTTGTAACCGCGAAGATCAAAAGATTTCATCATTAACAGAGCGAAAGCTCTAGACCCATTAAAAAACGCAAGCACTACGCCTGCCCTGAGGGGAAGGCATTTATTGAAATCAAAGGACAAAAACACGCGATAAACGTCCTTTTAGATTCTGGTTCAAATATCTTTCTTATGAACCAAGACACCGCACGACGGCTTGAAATCCCGACTGAAGCTAGGGATTCACCGTTGAAAATCACAACCTTCGATGGCGAAACGGCGCCTATTGGAGGAACATTCTATACGAATCCTATTCTCCTGGAAATCGGTGCCAACGGCCACCGAAGTATGATATCCTGCGAAATTGCGAATGCAGGAAGGTATGACTTAATCATACCCTTTGGGTGGTGGCATGATGAGCACCCCCTTAAAAATATCGCGGACCCACGTAAATGGGCCTTTGAAGAAGCAAAGTGCCACGCTCATATAGAAGATGAGGCAGTGGCGGATATGTTTGAATGGGATGAAACTGTGGCTTACGATGAGGAAGCACAGTATGTGAGACGGATAGAACGAGAGGAAGAAAGAGGAGTACAATTGGAGACGCTGCCAAAACCGTATTGGCCGTATAAGGAGCTTTTCCAAGAGAAAAAAGCCAAAATGTTGGCGCCTCGAAGGACTTTCGATCACGCCATCAACCTTAAAGAAGGGGCCGAACCCCCATGGGGTCCGATTTATCCAATGTCGGCACACCAGTTGAACGAGCTGGATAAGTACCTCAAGAAAATGAGGGCTGAAGGAAAAATTGCCGATAGGAAATCTCCTTATGCCGCTCCAATCCTCTTCATTCCAAAACCAGATGGAAGTCTACGACTATGCGTAAACTCTAGGAACCTCAACAAACTGATGATCCTGAATAAATACCCCCTACCACTCATGGACGAACTCCGAGACCGCGTTGCTGGAGCAAAAGTATTCACCAAACTTGACCTGAAAGACGGATATCATCTTATTCGCATGAGGAAAGGCGATGAGCCTAAGACAGCCTTTCGTACATGATATGGTCAGGACGAATACAAGGTCATGCCTTTCGGGCGCGTCAACGCTCCCGCAACGTTTCAGACAATGATGAACAAGATCCTAAGGGAATTCTTGGACCATGGGGTAGTCGTCTACCTAGACGATATCCTAATATACTCCGAAAATATGGAGGACCACATCAAACTAGTCCAAAAGGTCCTCGACCGACTTGAACAACACGACTTAGCAGTCTTGTTGAAGAAGTCGGTGTTCCACTAAGAGGAAGTTGAATTCCTAGGGTACATTGTCAAGACAAGCGGCGTCACCATGAGTGATAGAAAAGTGCAAAGCGTTCAAGATTGGGCACACCCAAGGTCGGTTAAAGAAGTTCAGATCTTCATTGGATTCGCAAATTTTTATTGTCGATTCATCAAAGATTTTTCAAAGGTTTGCAAGGCAATAACCGAAACGTTAAAACGAGACCCAAAGGATTTTCACTGGGGAAGGGAGCAGGAAGAGGCGTTTGAGGAGTTGAAGAAGAGGTTTACAACAGCACCAATTTTATCGCATTTTAGCCCAGGGAGAAGAACGGTGGTCGAGACAGACGCAACCGACTTCGCGCTCGGATGCGTACTGTCGCAATACCAGGGAAGACGGCTTCACCCCGTGCCTTTTCATTCTCGAAAATTGAACAATGCAGAAAGATATATACGAGATACATGACAAGGAATTACTCCCAATCATGGAAGCATTCAAGGAATGGCAAAGATACCTCTCGGGTGCAGAAGAGCCCGTGACGGTATACATGGACCACCAAGACCTACAGTCCTTTTTGACCAAAAAGGTCTGGAACCAACGCCAAATCCGCTGGGCACAGGAGTTGACAAGCTACGACTTCAAAATAGTCTATCGACCAGGAAGCAGAGGCGGGAAACCAGATGCGTTAAGTAGACGGCCGGAGTACTGTCCTGAGGAGGGAGCTCGTCACCGTGAAAAGTCAATTTTGAAATCGGAACATTTCCAAATTTCCGTAATTCATCAAAAGCGAAGTGCAGAGAGAGCCCTCATTCCAGAAAAAAGCGAAACCACAATCCTCAGGATAATGAAACTTTCGGATAAGGCTATAATGCCGACGAAAGGATCACAGTTCGCGGCCGGTCATGACATCTACGCCCTGACAGACGGGATGGTACCAGCAAAACAACAGACAATGATGGAAACGGGTATTGCGATAGGATTGCCGGAGGGAACCTATGGAAGGCTAGCCGCAAGAAGTGGTATGGCTAGCAAGATGGGAATAGCAGTGGGCGGTGGTGTAATAGATGCAGATTACACCGGACAAGTCAGGGTCATACTTCGAAATCATGGCGAAGCGGACTGTGTATTTAAGGCACGAGATCGGATAGCGCAACTCATAGTAGAGAAAGTTGCTGATGCCGATGCCATGGAAGTAGACGATCTTGGAAGAACCGAGTGAGGAAAGATGGGCTTCGGATCAAGTGACATGAACCCTAAGCGATCCATCACGGCTAAAGAAGAAGAAGTCAAAATATGTTTCCTTCACACAGACAGAAGGGAAAACGAATTCTTTAACACAGCTGATATCGGCTATCACCCCCAGTTAATGAAAGAAAAAGACATGTTATCAAGGGCTCACGCCAATGCAGCCCTGACGCGGACAATGAACGATTCATTTCTGGACAAAATTAGAGTGGCTGGTAAGGAGGATGAGAAGTGGCAGGACCGAGGCCGTGAACTGGTTAGGTTAAGAGAAAGCGGGAAAAAGATGCCGGACGAATAGATAGAACAGGACGGGTTACTATATTACGAAAATCGTTTGTACATCCCCGAGGACGAAGCCCTTCAAACAGAGATAGCCCAAGGCTGTCACGACTCATTAGTAGCAGGGCACTTCAGACAGGAGAAAACGATTGAGATAGTAAGGAGGGACTTTTACCGGAAAGGACTCGCAGATTGGATCAGAGACTATGTACGATCCTGCGACGAATGTCAACACAGTAAATCCCCGCGGCATGCCAAGTACGGATTACTTCAACAATTGGATATACCTTATGCCGCCTGGTCCTCCATATTGACGGACTTTATCACCCAACTACCCGAATCGCAGGGTAAGACCCAGATCATGGTAGGAGTAGACCGGTTCACCAAGATGGCTCATTTTATGGGCCACTACGAGAATGCGACCGCAAAGGATGTTGCGGATACCTTCCTACGGGAAGTTTGGAAACTTCACGGATTACCGACCGAAATCATATCGGACAAGGACGCCAGGTTTTCCGGCGAATTCTGGGAATCATTGTGCAAAATGCTAGGAGTTAAAAGGCGCATGTCAACGGCGTACCACCCTCAGACTGATGGACAAACGGAAAGGACCAACCAAGTGCTGGAAGGCTACTTACGAACATTTGTCAACTACGATCAGAACGACTGGTACCAACTATTGCCGTTAGCAGAACATGCCTACAACAACTCAGCTACCAACGCACACAAAATGACCCCTTTCTTCGCCAATTACGGCTTTCATCCACAGACAGAATGGATGAAAGAAAGAGAAGCTGATAACCCCGGGGCGACCTTGTATGCTCACTGGATGCAGGACATACATCAACAGGCGAAACAAACCCTAGAGAACATACGGGAATTGATGAAGAAATATTATGACCGAAAACCGACAGCACAACCCAACATGGAGGTCGGGGACTTGGTAATGTTGAATGCGAAAAACATACGTACCAAACGACCATGGAAGAAGTTGAGTCCAAAGCTGTATGGCCCGTTCAAAGTCTTGGAAAAGAAAGCAAGTCGGGCATACAAGCTAGAAATATCCCCTAGGTGGAAAATTCATCCCATGTTCCACATCTCCCTGTTGGAACCCTACCGAACCTCGAACCGACCAAATCGCGAACAACCCCCACGAGACCCCGAAGAGATCGAGGGAGATTTAGAGTGGGAGGTAGAAAGGATCCTCAAGAGCGAGATCATTTCCTACACGCGAAAAGATCGAGGAAGGAACAAACCGATGAAAGAGCTTCAGTACTTTGTAAAATGGAAAGGCTGTGCGGAGGCCGAGAATACTTGGGAACCACCCGAAGGCATAAAGAACGCGCAGGAAGAGGTGGAAAGGTTTTATAGAGAAAACCCAGGGCTGCCGGGCCCGACAGAGGTCGTGTAACATAAGAAAGGTTTTACATCAGTGGACAAGTAAACGCGGGTGGTTTTTACCCCTACTATGTGGAGCTCGAGATAGAAGATAGATTGTAGAATAGCCATAGAGTATTTGGGACAAACATTTCGAAGAGGGGAGCTTGTGTTACGCGCATGGACTCCCCGTATGGATTTACAGGGCAAAGTTACCCTACCTTGGCGCATACGAGCTTCGAAGGAAAAAGATAACACCCCCCTCCAGCCCCAGCGTTGGGACGGCGCCTCATCAATGGCCGCCTGGGTAGTTGCGTCCCAACACCAAAGACCACTATCAACGGAACACATCCAATAACACCGTATACGTCGCGGCCGTCCCTCCGACCGGATCCCTTTCACAGGGTATATGAGGGGAGACCTCCGGGAACATTATGCAAGTGGAAGCAGGTAAATCGGGTGACGGCGCATAAGGTTACAGTCGCTTGAAGACACACAGTCGGAAGGGTGGGTCGCAGGTAACGGGACATTTCGCACGGAAGTTAGTCCCCTCGTACCTACTAAGTCGTGTAGAGTATGAAGGAGGTAACTATGCCCAGTAAGTGGATCGGGTGCATCCACAAAGGACAAGTTGGTAAAAGATGGAGTCCGAGGGAAAAAGCCCATAGGTACGATCCCGAGGACAAGTCGTGTAATGCCGGAAGACCAGAATATGACATGCAGTCCCGTGTCGAATTCTCGACGGAACCAACCAACGAAGAATGGCCATCTTCCGTCCGGCGAGTTAGACTACCCTCGGTGAGCACGGGGCCAAGATAATTCGTAACCATTGTTGTCAACGGATAAACGGCTGAGTGGACACCTGACGTGGTCTCCACACCACCAGGGATAACAGACGCGCAGGCCCATAAGTTGACCATGGGAGCAAAACTGTGATGGAGAGTTTTCAGGGTCTACGAGTGTTCGCACGCAGTCGAAGTTCGCAGAGTTGCGGGCAAGGTACTTAGTTAGTATAGAGTTAGCATGTTTACCGCGATTGCTCAGATGCGGAATATAAATATCGAAGCATCTTCGCTGCTATTTAGACAACAACCACGCAGAAGAGATCCTATCAATATAATAAGTTATCTACACTTTTATATCGTTACCAATACTTCGACGATCTATATCGAACTGAATCATTATATCTAGCCTACATTACTCGTGTCTTCTTAACAAGTTCTCCGATATAATTACGATCAAGGTCCTAGCTATCGGAATACCTCATGCCGAAACCACCTAACATAGCTCTCCTTTGATCTGGATGGGGGAGAGGCACCTTGGTGAGTTTCCCTGGCTGGGGGTCCTCCCGTGTATGAGTTCTGTTTTGGCTACCAAGAAGGAGACCACTATGCGGAGGGCCTTGGCTTCTAGTTTCTCGAACAGTTTCTGGAGGCGGCGGATTTGCCCCTGTAGGAAGGTGAGGCGGCAGTGAGCGCGAAGTCATCAACGTATGAGATCATCACACCTTGAGGGACTTTGAAGTGAAGGGGGGATACTTAGAGGAGGAAGAGAAGAGGGGAGATCGGTGAGCCTTGCGGGGCTCCAACGTTCACGGGGGCTGGGGACCCTCGGGCCCCCTGAAAGACTAGGGTACAGCTTTGCTCCCCCAGCCAGGACAAGACCCAGGCGACCAGGTAGCTGGGGATACCGCGCACTCTCAGGACGCGGGCAAGAGTGGAGTTGTCGACGTTGTCGAACCCTGCTTTGATGTCTAGAAACAAGGACGGGACCTTGAGGCGGGGTCTTTGAAGGGTTTTCACGTCATTGAAAAGGGTCAGGACCCCATCATAGGTGCTCAGTCCGGGTAGGGAGCCGCATTGATTGGGGTGCAGCATGCCCTTCGATCGGGCTGCCAGGCGGAGGCGGGACGCAATTATCCTTTCCAGGATTTTCGAGACCGTGAGGATTAGGACAATTATCCTGAAGGAGGCGGGGGAGTCGTAGGAGGGTTTCCTGGGTTTGTCGAGTACTATCCCATTTGATCCTTTCAGGGAGGCGGGGTGATATCCAAGGCCAACTAGCGGGGAGAGGATCAGGAGGAGGAGGAGGGGTTTTCCCTGTTGACTTGCTTCCAGGTGGAATAAGGGATCCCGTCTGGACCCGGGGCTGACGTGGGTGAGCACTTGGAGAGAGCCGTCACTATCTCTTCTTTCATTAGTGGTGGCGCTTTTTTGTCAGGCAGCAACCTTGGAGGGGGAGAGAATGGTTCCTTTGGGGGGACAAAGTGGTCCAACAGGACTTTGTTCATCTGTTACGGGGTCTCAGCCACGGGGAGGGAGGGAAAGCGGGGAGGGGCTCGGTCATAGGCAAACTTCTTGGCCGTCGAAAGGGACTGGGGGGTAGCGCCTAGTAGGAAGGACGACCAGTGCTTGTTTTTGGCGGTCTTAATGGCCCTGAAGTACCCCGCCTTGGAAATGTGTGCCAGGTCCCGCAAGGCTGGGGAGTCGTGTTTCCTGGCCATCCTTGAGGCCTTGTGGAACTCGCGACGGAGGGTAGTCAGGTGGGGAGTCCACCAGGGTTTGGAGTAGTGAGAAGGCCTTGAGACCGGGGTGTGTTCCTTGATAAGGGCGGTGAGTCTATCTAAAGACCCGGCTAACCACTTGTCTAGGTCTGCCGGCGAAGGGCAATCAGGTGCAGGAGGTATCCGAAAACTCTTGATGAGGGAGAACAGTGTTTCCCAATCCGTGTTGGACCACCTAGGGCGCCTGCGGATCGGGATCAGAGTGGGTGGGGCCAGGTTGATTGTTATTGGCACATGATCGGAGCCGGTCGAGGGGAGGGAGACTTCCCATGATTTGAACAATGGGAGGAGGAGGGGGAGCCTATCGCTTGGTCGTTTCTTTTTTTTTGTATTTCTTTTTTTTGTAATCATGCGTTATTTGTTTTAGGTACAAAAAGTCTTATGCAGCGCTAGCTAGGAAGAGAAAAAAACCTATAAGCCCAATAACAACCGCCCGCTTCACCTCATCATAGGAAAAATCAAACCCCCCGAGACCATAGAAGAAACTTCCCCCGCCTAGCACCTATGACTCGCACCTCAGACACGTAGGGAAACAATTCATAGAAACGTACAGGAGAGAGACCCAAACCCTTCAGCAGGCCCCCTGGTAACACTAGGAAAAGAATCAAAGAAATCACAAGATATAACAACTATTTCGAATATGGCTAACCAAAAGGCCACGCGGCTAGTCACCGTAAGGGGCAGGCCGGTTCACGGTCGGGACTGACCGGAGGATGGCGACGCGTCGGCGTTTAGGTGTGATCAAGGAGGCAGTGCAATACCATGATCAACCGTAACCTAAGCGAGGTTTGCGACCGGAGAGTAAATCACAGGAGGGAGAGAGGCAGGTGGGCGAGCGGAGCCACCGCGCAGAGGGGATGCCAGCCAACGACGATGAGCAGAAGGGTGCCAGCCAGTGAGTAGCAGTAGGGTGCCAGCCGGTGCGAAGCAGTAGGGTGCCAGCCGGTGGGGAGGATTAGCAGTAAGGTGCCAGCTTATGGGGCAGTACGGTGCCAGCGGACGGAACCGGGAGGGGGGTAGAGGAAGGATCGCAAGCGGGCTAGCCACAACCGACAAACGGGCCATAGCAAGGGCTTTTGGGACGACGACAAGACTGGGACAAGACCGTGATGTTACTAACCGAGGCTTTCCCCATCAGAGGAACAAGCCCCGCAAGCCGTGGCCTACTTCGACCAAGAGTCCGACACCGTAACGCCGACCGTGAGCTTAGCAAGAAGCTTTGCGACAGTGCAAAATCCTAAGCGAGGTGCGAATGAAGTGCGGGGTAAGGGGGAGAACCGAACATCATGAGCGCTGTCAACGATGGACCGGAACAAGAACCCCAAGGAGGGGAGGCAGGCGTGCCCCAGGAGAGGAGCGTAGATGGCTTAACGTCAACCCCTAGGCAGTACCCATTATGGGGGAAGAGAGGTGGGTGGGGGAAGAGAGGTGGGTGGGGGAAAGTGGCGATGATTTCCCCTGCTGTCGAGATTTCAATCGCCGGAGGTGGAGGAGAGATGGTTCGTGACCTATCCCTTGGTCGTTTTTTTTCTCTTTTTTTTTTTTGTAATCATGCGTTCATTGTTTTTAGGTACAAAAAGCCTCATGCAGTGCTAGCTATGGAGAGAACAAAACCTATCAATCCAAACAAATAACAAAAGAAAGTCACGGCACCAGTTAAATATCCACTAGTGTGCACGTTTCTCCTCCGCCGGGCCATCGGCCACATATAACACGGGAAGCACAAACTAATAACTTAGTCGTCTAGAAAGGAAAGTCTACATAAGATAAAGGAGAGAAACCCCAAGGACCCTAAACCTCAGCCAACGAAAAAACACGAAAAACCGGGGGGGGGCACCCTGGCGGGTGAGAGAGGAAACGGGGGGGAAGAGGGAGGAGTGGTGGGTGGGAACATCGTGGGGGGAAATCCCCTGGAGGTGACGCCTCTGAAGGTGGTGAGTCTTTTTAGTAGAGGGAGGGATGACCAGATTGGGGCTTCGGGAACAATATCAGTAACGCCGTGGAGGAGGCGTGACCTGCTGTGCTGTCTTGAGGGGCAGGATAGGATGGCGTGCTCGAAGGTTTCAGGCTCCAAGCGGCAGCGGGGGCTGGAGGTATCGGCGTCGGGGGACCACCATGTTGGGTGGGCGGCCAGATAGCTTTTTCCGGCTCTCATCTGGTGGATTCTCCCGGCAACGAACTTGCCCAAGCCCATGAAACGCCTTGGATCCAGCGCGGGACGGTGTAGGTAGTACCCCGGGGTCGGGAAAAGGGAGGCCCACTCCACCAGGAGTGCCTCTCTTACCCTCTTCTTCAGGGCTGAATAAGTGCTGTCCATCAGGGACTGGGGCGGGAGGATGGGGGCAGGGCACACAAGGTCGGAGTTGATCATGGGCATCCTAGATAGCCCGAGGGTGAAGGGTATTGTCCGGTAAGCCACCGCGTCCACCGGCAGCTGGTTCCTTATTGGTGTGGCAGGGCTGGGCGTTTTCCAGTGTAGGGGGAGGTACACCGACGACAGGCCTCTGGTTAGGGCCCGCGAGGAGTAAGGCACCCAATGCGTCGAGAGCGAAGGGAAGGAGGGGTGAAGGCGAGTTGTCGCCGGGTTCACACTGGGAGGGGAGCAGACCACCTTGAGCTCCGCCAGCCTCTGACGGTGGGTGATCAGGAGGGAGACGGGTGGGAGGCAAGACTCCACCGAGAGTATCCCAGTGGGCGTAGCTGAGAAGCAGTTCGTGGTCCACCTTTGGACCTTCCGCCAGAAAGTATCGAGGCGGGTTGTCGTGCCCACGCTAGGTGTGAACAGATCCGTGCCGTAAAGCAGGATGGGGGCAATCAGTGATGATGCCAATCTGTGGCATAGGTAGGGAGGGAGGCCCGCACCGGGCGGACTGAGGCGGCGAATGAGGGCGAACGCGCCCTGGGCGAGGGCCAGGCGACGCGAGAAATGACCAGCTGGGTCAAGGGCTGGAGTGAATCAGTACCCGAGCCACCGAACAGAGTTGCCGGGCTGAAACAGTTCCCCTTTGATTTGAATAGGTGCATTGCACTTCGGAGAGTGCCTCAGGCTGGGGGTCCTCCAATGTATCAGTTTTGTTTTCACGACCGAAAAGGAGACGCCTAGGCGGGACGCCTTTCTTTCGACCTTGTCGAACAGATCTTGGAGCCGGCGGATGTTACCACCGTAGGAAAGGGAGGCCACTGTGAGTGCGAAGTCGTCCACATACGAGATCATCAGACCCCGAGGGATCCGGAAATGTAGTGGCGCCACGTAGAGAAGAAAAACGTGTCACGTGATTGGAGAGCCTTGGGGGGCCCCGACGTTGACTGGGGATGGGGTTCCCGGTGCCCCTTGGAAAATCACGGTGCAGCTTCGTTCACCAAAAAAGGACAAACCCCTGGATGCCAGATACGGGGGTATCCCGCTTTCCCTCAGGATCCGGGCCAAAGTGTTGTTGTCGACGTTGTCGAACCCCGCCTTTATATCCCAAAACAGGGAGGAGACCTTGAGACGGGGCCTCTGCAGGGTTCTAACGTCGTTGGTGAGGGTGAGGCACGCGTCGTAGGTGCTGAGCCCAGGGAGCGAACCGCATTGGTTGGGGTGCAACAGTCCTTTGAGCCGGGCTGCCGCGAGTAGGCGGGCTGCTATAATCCTCTCGAGGACCTTTGAAATTGTGCGGATCAGGACGATTATCCTAAAGGAAGAGGGTGATTCGTAGGCGGGCTTTCCCGGCTTGTCAAGTACCACGCCGTTCGAGTTCTTCAGCGATGCGGGGTGGTATCCCAGGAGGACCAGCGGGGCAAGTATGCCAAGCAGGACTGAGAGGTTGATCTTGTTTACCAGTTTCCAGGTGGAGTAGGGTATCCTGTCTGGGCCTGGGGCTGAAGTCGGGGAGCACTGGGAGAGAGCCGCAGCTATCTCTTCTGTCGTTAGGGGGGGTGCCAACTTGGTGGGCCTGAGCCTAGGTGGCGGGGAGAAGGGTTCCTTAGGGGGGAAGAAGTGGTCTAGGAGGACACTGTTCATTTGTGCTGGGGTCTCAGCCCCTGGGAGGGAGGGGAAGCGCGGCTGGGCACCCCCATAGGCGAACCTCTTAGCCGTCCAAAGGCTCTGGGGGTTGGCGGCCAGCAGTAAGGATGACCAATGTTTGTTCTTGGCGGCTTTGATCACCTTGAAATACCCCGCCTTGGAGGTGCCGGCAATATCCCGCATGTGTCAGGTGTCATGCTTTCTGGCCGTCCTGGCGGCCTTGTGATACTCACGACGGAGGATAGACAGGTGGGGGGTCCACCAAGGTTTGGAGTGATGGGAAGGCCTGGATACTGGCGTGTGCTCCTTGTAGATAGCTACCAGGCGATCTAGGGATTCTGACATCCATGCGTCCGGCTGCGGGGGTGTGGTGAATGCCGGTGCTGCCGGGACCTTGAAACCCTTAATGATGGGGTCTAGGGTTTCCCACTCCGTGTCTGCCCCACGCGGGCGCGGGGGTTTTTGGTTCAGGGAGGGTGCGGCGAGGGTGATTGTTATTGGTATGTGTTCAGAACCAGTTGAGGGGAGGGAGGCTTCCCAGCTCTTAATCAGGGGAAGAAGGGGGGGGTTTGCAAAAGCGAGGTCTATGACCGAAGGGCGAGCTTTGCCCACCAAGGGAAACCTCGTGTATTCACCTGAGGGGTTAAGGAGGGCGAAACCAGATTCCGCCGCCTTCTCAAAATAGGGCGTTGAGGACAAGATCTCCCCATGTGAGAAGTGCCGAAGACGGTCCGAGAGGGGGTTGTGGATGTTGAGGTCCCCAAAACTAGGAGTGGGAACCCAAGATCGGGGAAAAGAACTTCTGGTGGAACGGAGTGAACTCTATAGTCAGCAGTGTTGGTGGAGTACGCGTTAATAACCCTGAATGAGTGGAAGGTGGTGCCAAAAAGAGGCACATCGGAGGAGATGTCGAGGGCGAGAACATCGTCCACTCCCTTAAACCTGGGGAGCACTGTGTACTTGGAAAGAAAAGACATATGAACGTAGGCTGCCACGCTTGGCTTCCTAACTGGGGGAAAAAAGGACTTGAAATCATTAAAGGAAGGAAGGTGGGCCTTATTAACCGGTGGATCCTGCAAAAGGACCATCGAAGGATAGGTGTTCGGCTCTTTAAACGACTCAAACAAGGAAACAAAAACATTCAGGCTCCCAAGGCAGTTATGTTGAATGATGGAAAAAAGAGCAGGGGCAGGGGCCGGCCCTGGAGCCGGGGGAGGAGAACTAGTTTGATTATTCATTACCGGGACGAACCCGAAGACCGAGAGGGGCAGGAGAAGGGCTTGGCTCCTCCAGGGCGAGACGACCACCGAAACCGTGAGTAGTGCAAGGACCCGTGGAGGGTCCAGCTGGGGGAGGTTGCCTGGGGGTTACGAGGTCCACCTCAAGGGGACTCGTCCCGGACGGGGGAGTAGTGGGTGCTGGGCCGCCATCGACCGCCAAATCCATGGGGTCTTGACCGGTTGGGGCGGGGGCTGGCGAGCCGGTTCTGGTGGGGACATGCGGGGGAGGTCGAGCCGGACATTACCTGAATGTGGCAGTGTGGTCGTCACCGCAGTTACAGCAAAGGGGGGGCGAGGTCGGACAACAGGATGGGACTGGCTTATTGTTCCCGCTCCTGGGGCAGGTTGGACTCTGGCATCTGTGAGCCGCGCCAGTATGATGAAGCGCACAAATGGGGCACGTGGGGTGGGTGGTGGGGCATCGTTGATGGGCGTGTCTGTATCTCCAGCAGTTCTTACACTGGGAGGTTCTGAAGGAGGAGAAGGCAAGTTCGACCTTGAGTTTCTGTGAGAGGATGACGACCCCTGAAGTGAGGGCCGAAACGTCCTGGGGGTTGACGGTGATAACCACCGAAGTGGCCTGCTTGGTCTCCCTAGAATCTCTGCTAGGGTTAAGGTACCTGGCTGAGAGAATCTGGGTCACTTTGTCGTTGAGGATTGCTTGCCGGATATATGGGAAGAGTTCCTCTTCATCTTGGGGGAGGAAACGTAGGGGGAGGCCGTGAATGGCTAGTTGGACAGCAGTGGGGGCGAGGACGAGGGTACACCAGGGGTTTTCACCTACTGCGAAGGACTGATTGAGGGCCCGGGTGAGGGAGTCGAAGTAGGGGGTGTACGAGGCGGCGGGGGTGGCTTTGTCGGAGACGGTCAGAGAGACGGAGCCACGCGGGTTAACAGTAGCAGAGAAGCAAAGGGGGAGGAGGCAGTATGATTCGCGGAGGACGCGGGCGGCGATGTCAGGAAAAGTAGCAGCAATGGTGAGTGCGTCTGGGTGAGCGAAAGGGGACTGGCGAGGAGCAAAGAAGCGTCGTTGGGCACCTGGGAAGGAGGGCGGCCCCTTTTTAACAGAAGGGGCCGTGGTACTCGCAACAAGTTGGGGGGAAGGATGTTTCCCAGCTTTGCTTTTGCCCTTGCCGCCCGAGCCTGAACCGGAGGCAGCTTGTGCATAGGAGGGGGAGGGGTGAATGTCAGGGTGGAGGTGGTCTGGGGTAAAGGAGGCCACGTGATATGCCCCCCTCCAGTATTCCCCGGCTTCGTATGAGTGTGAGTAGAGCATGGAGTACTTCTCGGGGTCACTGAACGCCTTGCCAAGCCTTGTATCATAGAATGGTATGAGGTATTTAGGGTCATCAGCCGCAGCTGAGGGAGGTGTGGGTGGTGCTCTGGCCCTGTCTTTTCCCTTCTTTGAAGGGGGGGGGCCGGCAGTTGGAGGTGGTTGGGGTTTTCTTTGTGGGGGGGGGGCAGGGATCGGGGCTGACACACGATGTGACAGGTCGCGTATGGATGCTTCGAGATCGGCGATCCCCAGAGCGGTTTGTTGTTCTTGGGTGTGGGGGAGGTTCGCGAGCTGAGAGGAGATGTCATGGAGCTCCTCCCTGAGGTTCTCGTTCTCCTCGGAGATGGTTGCGACCGCCTGGGTTACCCCGCTCAGCTCGTGTGAGACGGTCACCAGGCCCTGGACGAGCTGGGAGAGGACAACGATCGTGATGGACTCAATGAGGAGGGTGCCGGCCTGCGGATCTGGGCTGAGGTCCGGGAAGTCTTGGTTGCTGAGCCGGAGGGTGCTCCTTGCCTGAGCGCGCTGCCTCATCATGAACTCGATGGGATGGTCTGTCGAGGGTGTTCC
>Ga0307513_10004885_pt1 | contig 17784 bp, 21 predicted proteins | sample 15_EM_MG_FD_202174 | JGI IMG/M metagenome (GOLD analysis project Ga0307513, IMG submission 202174) | Populus trichocarpa ectomycorrhiza microbial communities from riparian zone in the Pacific Northwest, United States - 15_EM | ecosystem: Host-associated > Plants > Roots > Unclassified | place... | reverse complement strand
TGGATGGCGGAGCTCGTCGTAAATCTAGCTTTTCACTGAGCAACCTTTTTGCTTTTTATACCGTGCAAGAGCTTGGATGGTCTTTTGTAATAGTAGTTGACAAATTTTTATAATGGAGGGTCGATGATGAAGAGGCTCACGCAAGAGGTAGAGAAACGTGATGGATCTAGAAGTATCACCGGCGAAGAGTGCCGTTGAGGCCTGAGTACTGAATACTGAGTATATGAAAGTGAGAAAGTACAAAAAAAGGCGACCTGCACTCGACCAAGTATCATTCTAATTGACATACTATCATTTGCATGGAGATACAAAAACTCCGCTTTTGGCAGGGAAAATTTTTGAATCTCCCTATTCAATCTCTCGCAATTCTACATCCCCCGTCTTGAAAATTCAAAGGCAGGTAGAAGTCTTCAGCTTCCTAATGGCCATGTATTTTTATTTTTGATTTAATGAATGTTTAATGAATGCCTGGGTCAGGATGGAGGGCAGAAAAGTGGAAGAAATGTGATGGCGGAAATTCACCACGAAATCTTGATGTGGCCTGTGTTACATTTCATTTGAATCTCCCTAATGCCCCCCTCTCCCAGCCCCCTTAATTATAATGTACTGTATAGGACCAAGTAGTTGATGTTGACAATGTTCCATGTGAGACCAGCCCAGTGGACTGCGCGCACATCGGCCCAATGTACTGTTATTGACTGATGAGTGGACACAGTGACCACACGCCATGTACTGTCTATGACAGAGCAGCGGATAATAGAATACCACTATATTGCCGGGCCCTAGTGCTTGTAAAATACACCAGCACTGGTGCTTGTAAAATCCCTCTGGCAACGGTGCATTGATATTCCCGGGGTGGGGCAAAAATGTGGTGGCTGGAATCAATGCCGGTACACCAAATGTGATGCCTGGTGTACTGCAAAAAATTTCCCCACCACTGCCGGTCCACCAGTGCATTGTAATTTTGAATTTCCAGGCTCAAAATGTACCTCCTCCGGGCTTTTGACCTCTGGGATGGTGTAAAACATTGTATGTCCAATGCCACAATGTTACCAGTGGGTGGGACACTATATAGGCTATAAACTAGTGATTATATTTATTTTTTGACCAGTCCAGAGCCTTGTAAAAAATGACCGGTCACTATGGATGTCTCAACAAGCATTGACCGGTTTTTGAGGTCCGGTCTTCTTCAAAAAATTGGATATCCAGTCCTGGAGCCTACTATTAGGTAGAACACTATATAGGCTGTAAAATCAGCATTTTTTAAAAATTTTGACTGGTCAAGAGCCTTGTAAAAAATGACTGGTCACTGTGGATGTCTCAACAAGCATTTACTGGTTTTTGAGGTCCGGTCTTCTTCAAAAAATTGGGTATCCGGTCCTGGCACCTACTATTAGGTAGAATACTACATGGGCTGTAAACTCCAGATTTCTTTATGTTTTTGACTGGCCTGGAGCCTTGTAAAAAATAACCGGTCACTGTGGGTGCATTAATATGCCTTTGCTGGGTTTGTGAGCTCCGGTATTCTGCAAAAAATTTGGACATCCAATCCCAGAACATTAATATTAGGCAGGACACTGCATATACTCTAAATTTTGCATTTTTAACTGTTTTGACTGGTCCAGGGCATTGTAAAATTTAACCGGCCATTGTGGATGTATCAACAAGCCTTCACCGGTTTTTTGGGCTCTTGTGTTCTTCACAAGTGGATATCTGGTCCTGGAACCTACTATTAGATAGAACACTATATAGGCTTCTAAACTCCACATTTTTTCATTTTTTGACCAGTCCAAAGCCTTGTAAAAGATGACTGGTCACTGTGGATGTATTCACAACCCTTCACCGGGTTTTCGGGCTTCGGTGTAAGTTGGCTGAGAGAACCGTGCTCAAACCAGTTACGCCAAAAGGCAGAATAACTGAACAATTAGTAGTTCAGCCATCCGGTTCTATATATGGTGTTGGACCCTGATCCAGAAGCGGTAGGTTACGGCACAGTAAGCCGACCAGGATTACACCCTCCCCCACTCTAGAACTTTAATCCCTGCCGTAAGGGTTTCTAAAGTAGGAAGTATACACCACCCCAGGGAATTGCACCCTGCCCACTTGCACTCGCTAAATTAGTAGTCCAATCTGCTGGCAATGTATTTTGCCACCCGCTAGGATTGAACCACCAACCTGCTGCAAGCAGTTAATTGTTCAGTTAATGTAAGTTGGCTGAGAGAACCGTGCTCAAACCAGTTACGCCAAAAGGCAGAATAACTGAACAATTAGTAGTTCAGCCATCCGGTTCTATATATGGTGTTGGACCCTGATCCAGAAGCGGTAGGTTACGGCACAGTAAGCCGACCAGGATTACATTCGGTGTTCTTCACATTGCTTTGCCTAACTGGGTTTTGTATCATAGATCCATGGTTGGATGCTGCCGTTGGACCAAGATGCGCAGTTAGATTATACATTACATTTAATTACCGGGTTGCTATTGTATTTTTTGTTAAATGATCATTCATTGCATCCAATAACTATCTGTCTGCGAAAGTAAACCAAAAGTGAAGGGATTTAATGTATGAACATCTACTCAAAATGTTGCCAAATTCAAGCCAAATTCTGAAAAATTCTGCAAAATTCAGAAAATTCTCAAGGCCGTTTCGATGCAAGCTTGTGATTGAGAAAATTTGGAAAATTTGGAAAATTTGGATTATCATGTCAGATTTTGCAAAATTCTACACAATAATGCAGAATTATACAAAATTTTGAGATGAGGTTTTTCCTGATGGACCCGGGAACGCCGAGTTCAGACAGGTGGCGAGCAAGATTAACAAAGGCGTTTGGTTAGCGAACAACCAATGGTAATTGTTCACATGGTCAGTGGTTTCTTGTCCTGTGACCTATCTCCTGACCGAGTACGTATCCTACATAGTGACATAATCTCGTTGGTGTCAGCAAGGACCTACTACCCCCATCCCTTCTACATCACGGACCGGACTTCCATTGGGCGCCGACCTCCACTCAGCTAGTCATGTCCAGGTAGCGATCTCGATGCTCATTGCGGCTTAACCCGCGCTTGCCCGCAACGACTGGATACCCCACTCGAACGGCACCTACTCGCGATACCGTGAACCTCGTCGATCTCGGTGATTGTGTTACGAGTATGATGGCTCCGAGGTCTGGGCATGAATGAGAGGGGTGGGTGGGCTGTGGGATGGGTTTTGCATTGATGGAGAGCAGCAGTGGTATAGTGCGTACATGGTCAGTGTTAGTTCGGTTGAGAAATGAAAAAGCACAATCTTGGTCTGTTGAAATTGCGTGCGGGGTTGTATTTGTTCATGTATAGTCCACTTCTCCCCACCAAACAATCAGAGCGATTTTCATCTACTTGGTACTTATTTTCGTTCTCAAAACTCTTGCAAAACTCAACGTCCAACATCCATACTTCCAAGGAACATTTCTTCGCGATCGAAGCCATCTTTTTATTCTGAAATTATTCTCTACTGCTGCCCTAGTTTCACCCGGTTAGACTGGCTGGCCGCGACTCCCATAGTACCTACTCCACCATTTTGCGTCATCCTGCACCACTCCTTGAAATCTCCTTCCGACACAACGACCGTCTCGTCTCATGTATACTCCAGTCCGCAAAGGATGACGAAAACGACTTGTCCTTCGAATGTGGCGCCGGGGACTACATTTAACGTGGGCGTCTCCAGCAGTTTCGTTTGCGGGCCGTGCATACGAACACGACGAAGATTTTAAAACCAACTCAAGTCACCGTCATCGCTGCCAAAGGGCTCAGTGAGCTTTGAAGAACCGAAGTTCGAACAAGTGACGCAAATATGATATGGGGAGTAAACTTACGAAATATAATTTGGAGGGCCCGCCTGTTTGATGCGTGCGTTTTCTGTTATATTTGCTCTCAGTTTTTCTCTTACCCATTGTCAATAGTCGAACAAGACGTCGGTACTATGCTCGTCCTCGACGGTCTATCTCAGCGCGCCTACTTTAGAGATATTAGTCAGTTAATTGACTCCCAATTAACAAACCATTAACGATAAGTATTATACATAATCGACCTGTGTTAACGCTATGTTGCTGTAATTCAAAGGCCTCCGGTGAGGTTGATCCTCTTCATGAAAGCAAGGGCCATCATGCAGACTTCCAAGGTAGTCTCCTCATTTGTTTCACGAACCAGGAGTTATGTTAACTGTGTCTTTTTTCAGAAAAACCAACCAATAAACCCTCAGACGTTACCAAGCTGTCAGCAGGGAATTCGAAACGGGAATTCGAGGGGTAAGAATGCAAAACTCAGAAGAAGGATATAGGAGCTAATGGGAACGAATCCCGGTCTGCTCAAGAATATTGCGGATGTGAATGAGGAGAGTCGCAGCTTGAAGGGTGGCCTTCAGATGGCGGCGCGCATGGTGGCCGGTTACAAGAGCGAGTTTGCGAAACAATTAACGTTGAGGATGGGAGCAAAACGCTGAGAGGTGCGGCGTTTGCGTCGAAACTGTTTTTTCTTATTTTAACATCGATTCAGGCCAGACGCCCATCAAAGTCATCCCCAGTCATTCAGCAAGATACTATAGCTGGCATGGACACACCAATGGGGACTTTTGGGGGGTGAGTATCCGGCTTGAGCGATGCCAATAACATACCGGTATCCCATCTATCCCTCAACATCAACCTTTTTTTTTCGTTAAAATTTGGTATGCACTTTTTTCTTGTCGCAATATTCTAAATCCCTGGCCAATGAATGCCGATCATCGCTTGGTCGTGTTCTCACATCCCTCTGGTTGTCCCATATTAATACTTTTTTTTGTCGGAGTCCGGAATGTTGACAATATACGATCTTGATGATGCTTTTTGTATATATTGCCTCAAGAAATGAAAATTGTGAAAACAGAGGAAATCGAAAACATCACTGAAAGATGAGCCCTACCGGCGATGGAGACGGAGAATGGGTCCAGGAGGTTTCTGCATCATCTCCCTCCATCTCTATCAGAGGGCGAAATGAGAGGACAATCCTCAAGGCCGTCCCCATCTCGATTTGATATCCATCCCTCAATATTCAACTTTCGAACACACGACTACAATCCTCCGTGCATGCGACACTTTTCACCCCCAGGCGATATATCTCGCCGTTTTAGAATGTCCGTTGAACAATGAAATGCCTAACGATTCGGCCGTTCCTCAGGATCTCTTGGGTCTCTCCTAGGAACCCAATAGGTTTATATGCTGATGAACTGATTCATACCGTGACCGGCGAGTTCGACCGACGCGGCCAGGGCTCCAAGGGGGCGATGAGGGAGAACGAGGGATAAGGCGGAAGAGCAGAGGAGGTTCGAAGATGGATGTCGAGTGCTTCAACTGCCACAAAATGGGCCATTATGCGTCCAATCACTGGGGAGAAGGAGGCCGGGAAGCAGGGCAGGGGATACGGGGAAAGGGAATGGAAAAAGGAAAGGCGAAGGAAGCCGCAACAGTAGCCAAACCCAAGGCAAAGGATGAGGAGGTGACCTGGATGGTAATAACCGCGCCCGAAAGCGATCTGGAAGACTTTAACGTGGTCTCCGCAAGCACTATTTCCCCATCCCTCTTTCCGACGACGACTTCTGTGATCTGATATTTGAGGACTCAGACCAAGTCCACGAGACGCCGGGAATGGAGGAAACCCATGACAAAGGGAGTGGATACGAGAGCGAAGAGGAAAGTGACGGTGAAAGTGTGGGTGAGGAGAAGGATGTGTCGATGCCGCAGCGAATGGATCCATAAGAACCGGAAAACAGCAAGGACGAACATAATCCTACCTCGATTTACACCCCAGGCGACGGCGCCTACATCACTACCTTTCGGCTCAGCCGCACCTAACACCGTTCTATGTGATTCTGGCATCACTATCTCGTATATGCGAATCAGTGACGTTAGCCTTGCGAACGTCGCGTATATAACTATTTCCTCCAACAAAGTCATTGCGTGGTGTTTTACGACCATGTTGTCACATTCTGGGGGGGTCATCTGAGGATCAGGTGCTCAGATGGTTGGCGAAGTTCGGCGAAATGCGAATGGGCTGGAAGCGATTGAGCATGAACCAGGAAAGGAAAATGCAGAGGAAGGACATACTTTGGACCGCCAGACGAGGCAAATTGCACCTCAAGGTGCTCGAGAAGTCGAGAAGGGATTGGAAGCAGAAGCGCGATTGTACTCGGCACTGCATCATTACCCAGTCGTCGACAAATTCTGGGCGGCTTGTACTTCTTCGGTTGAGAGGCGGATCCGGACTAGAAGTATGTAAGCGAATTGACAGGAAAGTAGGACAACGAGGATGGAGAAAACTTGAATGAACTGGGAGGCGGCATTTGAGGGAGGATTGCTGGCGGCTGGAGCTGACAAAGGCTCGAACAGCGACCGAACCGACTGGCCAGCCAGCCCTAAAGGGAACGCCAACTGCAACAAGGGATTTTCGTCAGCTAGTCTCGAGGGGCAGATTGGGAAAGGAATTGGCAAGACATGCGCTGACAAACCTGTTATACTCTCATTCGGCAATAACACTCCATCACCATTCCCACCAGACGGCATGCCTGCCACATCCCCAGCCCCACCCGTCGCCAAAATACGTCATGGCCCACCCAACGATTCCGAAATCTCTTTGAGCGAGCCCGAGGTTGAGCCCAATGGAGTACGCGAGCTCGCGTCTCATGTCGAAGCCTTAATGGATAGTAGCACCGGGATTCGAGAAGGCCAGAGGACTGCGCAGGAGGTGAAACTACCATCGCTGAATGCCATGAAGGCTGGTAATGCAGTTGCAGCAAACGTCAACGACACACATACGGCAGACATTGAGGGGGAGAACGCCCTGAATTGCACGATAGTGGCGAATTTTGTCGATGTGGAGGCTTTGACATCCGAGTTATGCAATCGCTGAGAATTGGAACCTGGAGAAGTTAGCGTAAGGCATCATGTGGGTTCCCACAGCTGGAAAGGCACTATCAAAGCCGAATTCGTCATTTTGGAGGCAATTAGGATTGGGATTTTGGCCACGCACCTGGAGAAGTCGAGCTTGGAGGCTTACTTTGAGATATTCATGCGAAAGACGATACTTTGGGCGTTATCGAGCGCTACGAAGTGCAGTTGGCAGTCCATAAAGCGCCGAAAGACGACGCTAACAGTTTTGTGGCTGCCGTCCCGCCATTGGCGTCCGTACGAGCTGTCGAAAACTTCGAAACCAGTCAGCTGGATATGCAGGCCATATTTTTGAAGAATTAACTCACCTCGGATGATTTTAACCCGATGAAACCACCAGTTGCCGAATACTCCGAAATTGGTGGGCAGATTTTCCCCATTCATATAACGTTATTATAACTGGATGGTTTCGGACGAGCGATGCTCGAGAGGCTGGTGGATTTGTGGTGGATGTGGGGACGGGTTTTCAAGACGTGTTGATCTCGGTCACAGCCACTGATGGTGATCGATCATCGATCACAAGTACGTCATACACTGGTTATCGAAATCACTTGGTACCAGTGCCTACGAATGCCGCCGCTCAGGAAGTCTTCTCATGCTCAAGACCTTTTTTGAAGCCATTGTTGTTGGCCACGCTCCTGGTAAAGGGAGGAAGAAGCGCATCACCGGAGCGCTCAGATGCAAGATGGAGTCTCTGGAAAAGTCTACGGTCTTTCCCTTGCTTTCTTCTGTATTTATTCGTTGATCAATTTCATTCTATGCTCGCGGCTATTCAATGTCGGCTCAGGCCTGACAGACAAAGTCAGGAAGAACCCACCCAAGATCGGGACGGATAAGAAAAAAATAGAAGTTGGTCACCAATTGGTCATGCTACGAGAGGTGGATGATTCGCAGCCGCTGCTGATGCTGACAATGATGATGGCCAGAGGCACGCGAAGTGGTGAGCTGTAATCAGAGATTTTGTTGGGTATTCAAAGGCAGGATTTCATTGACTTACCTCAATCCTTCCTTTCCATCATCGTGCTCTTCTCGGTCCAAAATTACCCCTGCCTGTCCCATCATTCTCAATGTCCTGCTTCACTGAGCCGTGATATTGCTGGGTTAGTGATCTGCCCTCCTCACCGTTCAGACGTATACTTAATTGCTCAATGTGTTATGAAAGCGTGTGTATTTTCGTCGTCGGGTCGTGAGTGAGCTATCAACTGGATCTTGTAGTCGCGTGGGCCAGGTCGGGAGAGTGATGTTACTATCACCGCAATGTACATGGTAGCGTTTCTGTAATCCACGTGGGAGTTATCGGTTCGTGTGTTCGCAATTAAGGATTTGATTGAGAAAAGCGGGAAGAACTTAAGAACAACTTAAGAATGGAGGAAATCAGGCCCCGTGTCACTCGGCTTTTTCACAGAAGAACAACCGCCGCAATTTCCTAATGAAAATAATCATTCATTTACCATGTTAGCCACATATAAAGACGAATCGATCTCCCTACACCCATCATGGAGTTGAAAACACCACCTCCTCCAGCTTATGGGATACTTCACCAACTTCGGCGCTCGTAATACAGATTCAATATACTTAAACGGGAGTTTGGTCCGAGATCGAAACGAGGGTCGTCGCTCATTTCGCAAATTTATGTATGCCCAGCATTGGCCCAGCATGTATGTTTTATAGTGTATTTACACTGGAGATTTCTATGCACGCCCTGCTTCCCGGTGGATTCATTGTTCATCTCATCGACCGCCACCCGAGGCGTGGGTTCAAACGTTCAAGTCCCACTGGTACTGTTTTCCAGGTACGCATGTTCTCGCTATGTCACATTTTTTTTTTAAAACCTGTGTAAATATTCCATTAAAGCCGAACTTTGTAAGCCATGGTCAATAAACCCTGGATAAATTATTCAATCAGCCCTGACGTCCATTCATTTTCAGTCCATCGAAATACATACAATTACACACATATCCTGAAGTAGTACCTCGATAATTTTTACCAGCACAGCCTACATATGTTCCTGCGCCTCCAAACCCAAATACTACCCACAACTTGGATCATAATCGACCTCTATCTGAAATGCTAGCGATGTAATCTTCCAAGACTTTACGAAACGACTCGAATTTTTGGGAACAGGGAAGCCCTCGGTTACGGGATCTCTTTTGACCGCAGCCACGAGATCGTGGATCCTCCAGCGCGGTGACAACAAGTCGATATCGCCTGTTTTGTTCTCAATTCCAATTCCATTTGAGTCCAAAGCAAAAGGATCGCTGAAAGGAAGTAGCGCTTTCATGAACAATGGGAGCCAGCTACAACACAGTTGTAGCATACAGAATACCATTTTTTTCTACTACACACCATGCCCCAGAAGATGACTAAACACCCCACACCTGAGACATCCCCACCTAATGAAGCAGGAACAGTAAGCACCAATAGTTCCATATATCCAAATCAACTTACTTACGAGCCATTAGCACCCCATTATCCACCCAGATGGCTGTGTCCTCTGTCCAAAGTGTGACACACTTGTTCAACTTGGCAAAGTCGGTATCGCCAATTATTTTAGACAACATGTTGCCAGTACAGCTTGTACTGAACGAAAGAAGAAACGGGATAAAGAGAGGGTAGTTGAGAAAACCAAGATCAATGCACTCAAATTCTTTGCACCTCGCCGTGAGCCTGTACCTCCAAGTGTTGCAGCGCCTCCCCGAATTCAAGCAACCTCTCTTCCACCTCAATGTTCTCTACCTGGACTGTCCCAAGTAGACTCGGATCCACCGTTGGTACCTGCTCTGCCATCCCCCCAGCCACCTCCCTGCCATCTTGCACTTGAGCTTCTTGATCGATTCCATGCAAAGATTCAGGGATTACCTGAGACCATATCTGAGGCTTCCAATGATCATGCCATTGCAGCCCATAGCTCATGCCTTGTCTTGCAAAATGACAACGAGGATTCCGAGGATGACAACAATGGCGTGCCCAATGAGACACCCAATGAGGATGTGGACTGCGATGAAACACCCAAAGAGAATGTCAATCATGATGGTGCACCTGGAGATGGTTCAGATGAAATGTCCAAGGAGGTTGACGATGTACATGACGAGAATGAAAGCCTTGAGGATCATTCACAGGATAATGAACGTTTTCTGAGTAGTTGGGGAACAGAAATCGCCTCAGATCAGACGGAAGATGAACTCATAAGTCAAATGAAAAAACAATCCTTGAAACAATGCACCTGATGTCCATTTTGTCAGAACTCCCATCCATTGAGTCTTCCAAATCCCAACCCACAAGAAGCACCTGTACACACTCATGCTTTGAACCAGCCAGAAGTGACAGATCCTATCAAGGAAAACCCGCCAGCAACCACAAGCACAACGCTAGCCACCAGTGGGAATAACAAAAGCCTCTTTTCCATTGAGGCACCTCAAACCCATGTGGGGAGATCGCATCGCACCCATAATCTTGAGGATTGGTTCATTTGCGAATGTGGGAGCCTAGTCACAAAGGCAGAGATTGACAGGAAAGCAAACATTATCCAGTGCAAGAAGGCAGACTGCGAAATGAAATGGGTAAGTAAATTTTACAATGGTGTTAGATGTTGACTGACCTTGTTTCAGTACCATTTAAATGTATTGGCCTCGAGAGAGCTTTGGGGAGTTGGGTATGCCCAGCCTGCAAGGGAGGGGATATTCGAGCCAAAAAAACAGCGTCGATTGGTGTAGAGAGCATAGGATAAGAAACGAGAGAAATGGATTACACAGATGATTATATAATATTACCATATATAGAATATTATTCCCACCCCAGTTAGTTAGTCCAGGCCTCGAGCCAGTAAAAAAAAATCCGACCCTATGTCAGAAAATTTATTACTATCACCCCCTTGATGTGCTACCTCCTTCAGAATTAAAAGTGAAAATTGGATGTCCTTTAATCCTCATGTGCAACCTTCGACCAAGCCAAGGATTATGCAATGGAACTCGATTGATTTTACTTCAAGCATGACAATGTGTCTTTGAAGTTCGCATTCTTGGGGGTGATCATGATGGAGATATTGCTCTCATTCCCCGCATTGGTCTCATCCCATCAACAGAAGGGGGATGTACATTTCAATTCAAACGTCACCAATTTCCTCTTCATCTTGCATTTGCAATGACTATAAATAAAGCTGAAGGCCAATCTTTACACACTGTTGGCATTGATTTACGCCAACCTGTTTTCTCCCATGGTCAACTTTATGTAGCTCTTTCTCACACAACATCATCTCACCGTGTTCATGTTCTTCTGCCACCTAACAGCAAAAATAAAACACCCAATGTAGTGTATCCCGAAGTCTTATTAGACTAAAAAATTGTATCATGATTGGAAATTGTAATTCAAACTCATTCATCCAAAACTTCACCTTCTCATACTTAGAAAGGAGGGTGCTTCACAAGCGACTGCACTAGTGTATACACATATATAGAGCATGTTTATTTAGACCGTGGGCTGCCAACAATGTAAGTATTTTGTTCAAGTGTAATTCAGACTGGTTAATGGGACTCGGACACAAGCGGGCAAGGGGGCTCGGGGATCGGAAAAAAGTATGTGAACTCGATTTTAGATGTACTATAGTGTTTCGACCAATCGTTCATGTAACGGGTAACAATTGGTCACAAATGAACAATAGCGACAAATGTAACGTGTAACGCCAACAGATGAACATGTTACAAAACAAGTTTTTTGAGCCATGAAAATAGCCAATTTTTCCACCTGCAGTGCTGGGCTACATACAACTAACTATTCACACTCCTCCCAATCCCAATCCAACCCTCCAAAAGGCTTACTGGGCTTCTTTTTCCGTTGACCACATCCAGAAATGGTTTGGTTCGGAACAGTGAATTGCGTCTCAACTACCAGGTGGTTGTTGGGTTCAAAGTCCTCATCCTCAACAACAGTGGAACGTGCAAGACACCCATCATCATCAACAAGAAATCCTCCACCGACAATGCCAGACACAACATGCTGCTCGATAACATCAATGGGAATGTCGCTGGGGTCATCGAACGTTTCAGCATACGCAGGTTCATCATCTGCTTCTAAAGTGGTAGCCAGTTGGTTTGTATCACTCGAAAGCTTCTGGTATAATGTGGGATTTGTTTTTTGGAGAGTTCGAAGTGCTTCTAAGGCTTGTGGTGAGGTTAGGCTTGCTTGTGAGAGGTTGAAAGTGCCAGTGCAGCAAAGTTTGAATGCCTTGAAAATATGTCAATATCAGTAGATGTATCAGAGTGCTCGAGGTAGAATATGTCACCTTGAGAATTAAATCTTTCTTGTTTATATCACGTATGGCGTTGACAACCCAACCCACAGAGCGATCTCGTAAGGTTCTGAGTGTTGTATCAACCTTGATACTCTCCAATGAACCCTTGTCCATTTGGGTAAAAACTTCATCGACAATGTCACGGTGAGCAGACCGCTTTATGCTAAGCTTCATGACCCTTTGAATACCCACATCGAGCGGCTGGAATATGCCTGTACATCCACCAGGAATGAAAATGATGATGATGGTGGGGTGTGCTTTCTTCATCCACCCAAGGAACTCCTTTGATTTGTGAACTGACCAGCAATCGATTTTCCAGATGGAACTTTGAGTCAAAGGAAGCTTCAGTTCCGCTTTTGTCTTGTCAAAGTAAGGGGCGATGATGGTATCAACCAGTGCCCGTATTGTCGCCTGCATGGACCAGTAAGTGCTTGACTTCGACGGTAACATCACATAGCCTTCCGCAAGGGCCTCACAATAAGAAGGGGCCTTGGGACTCGGACACGATGCTGATGTTTTCCCCATAAAGATCGCCTGCATTGGCAGTAGCACCCCACTTGCCAAAATTGATGGCACCAATGTGAATGCCCGTTTTTCTTTCTGTCCGACCGTAGAAACCTGCTTCACACCTGATTCTGTCCACGTTTGTTGGACACCCTGCTGGTAAACGAGCTGCATTTGGTCAGTGTTGACATGAAGTTTGGCTGGGACAGTGTGATCACAGATAATTGCAGCTTCACGGTGAATGGCATTGTGGAGAATTTCCTCGTGGTTGGCGGGAAGCTTTTGGGTGGCTTTGGTAGCATGGTGGTTACTCCATCCCATGGTGTTATGCATGAACTTGCGCACAAAGACGTCTGAGCATTTAAAGCGGGTTCCATTGTGCTGAGGTTGATTGAAGGGCTCTGGTGCCTTTTTTTGAATGATGGCAACCATTATCCCCTGGATGAACAGCAGGCTGAGCGCGATGTTTGCATCTCGTAATGCAGTAAGCTGAAATTTTATTAACTTGACAACTTCAGGATGGTTGGACTATCCAACGAAAAGAATGAGTGATACTGGTCAAGGGTGAAATCAGGTTTGACTTACCAAGATCCCCATTCATGTCGTCTGTCCACCAGGAGAATTGCCAGCCTTTACACAGTCAAGAACCTTTGTCGACCACCTCGACGTCCCACATTTCTTCGCATCGGCATCTATCCATTGACCAACCATTTGTGGCGTGAGCATCACAAAGACACCTGGATTCAGTCGTTTGGCTTGTTTGACTATCTTTAGTGGGGACCATGGCTTGCCTGCATGACGAGCAGCAGTTTTGATCTGGTCCCACAACAACGGAGATAACCAGTTGATGTACTTTGAATTCCCGTGGACAGATCTGCACTTGCGACCTGAAGGACCACACTTAGCATGGAGGTCCTTCTTAAATTGGCGATGCAGATGAGAGTCTTCAGCAAGTTGTGAGGGTGAAGCTGAGGTGTCATGTTCTTCCAGGCTTAGCGTGTTGTGCTTCTATAGAAAATAACGTACCAGTGAGTTGCATGAAATTGGCTTGTTCGTTGACATGAACTTACTCGTTTATGCCTGACCTGAGGAACCCAGCCTTCATCAATCTTCTTGGCCCTTACTCTTTCCTGCAATCTCTGCACACGATCTCACACCTGGGCCCTGTTGAGAAGCTTCTTCTGCTGCTGCATGAGCTCCTCCTCCAGACCATACCTCTCCAACGAATCCTTAATCTGTTGGAAACCCCGCTGATCCTGCTCGTCCTTCTCCTCCTTGGTTGCAATCATCCAATAGAGTGTTAGCTTTCCTTTTGGTGCAGCCTTGGGTAAAGCCTTCGTTTCCTTGTGAGCTGTTGGAAAACTGGAGGGCACTTCGTGATCCTCAGATTCTGAGTCGGAACCTTCTGAATCATGTTCCTCATCCCAATCCCAACCACCAAGCAGCGGCGGTTCTGAATGATCAAATAAATTGGCAGCAAGGGTGTTTGGTGTAGGCATAGGGGCACAGGGAGTGATGGGCTCAAGCGGCGTCATTGATGGGACAGAATTGAAGTGGGAAACTTCAGAACCTCTTGACCTTTTCTTCGCTGGGCTAGATGGAGGAGTGGGAGAATTTAAATGTTCGTTGTTGTGTTTAAGGGATGGAATAGAAGTGGGACAACTGGGAGGAATTATGGAAGTTGGTGCTGGGGATGAGAACTTGAAGGTGAAGGCATCTTTGGTGTTGCCGATCGAACTTGGTCGGTCAGCAGGACCGGTGTGTGGTGGCTAAAGTTGACACTTTCTTCCAATTCCTCAAAAGGAGTGCTATCATTGAGCTGAGGAAAGGGAAAGTTAGAATGAAAAGCGAAGGAAAGTCTGAATAAATACATACTTGCGCAATAATATTCTGGGCCACAGTGTTGAAAACCTTTAGGCATTGCTGGATAATATCGCCTGGTGGTGAATCAAGCAACGGGTTGCAAATGGGATCCACAAGATGTTGAAGGGCATTATGAGCCAAGATACCGCAGGAGTGTCCATCGATTTGAGGGGTTATGGAGAGACGGCGGATGGATATGGGTTGCAGAGTGGGTGACAAATTGTGTTGCTGTAACCACCATCGACACGCGGCTTCAAGCTTTGTCGGCATACCAGTGCCAAAGGAATCGCCATAAGCAATCTCGCCTTTCTTGATTGTCAAAGGGACCCAGTGTGGGCTCTCGGTAATCACTCTGAGATGAACAATGGTGAGTAAAGTTGATCCTTCAGTTGATAAATCCTCTCCAAGATTACGAAGCCACGCAAAGGTCTTTTTAGAGTGGTAGTCAGTACCAGACTCAAATGCGGAAAGCAATTTGTTGGTGAAGTAAGTGTTTTGAATGCGGAAATTTGTGCATGATTCCAGAGAATCCAAAATGTCGCTTCGGACCAACTCAAGGAGATTGTCCTCCTCATCAGAAGCTAGCCAATTGGAGCCAAGGTAGCACCATAATGCATGGATAGGACCCCCTTCCGAACATTCCTTGGGTTTGGATTTTCCCCAGGGTAGGTTTGTTAGCATGATACTTGCCCAAGCTGCCGTTGCTCAATACTTTTCTTTTGCTTTAGCTGAACAGTGATCCAATCTCGGCTTTTGACCCATTTCGTACTGATCTTCTTGATGTCAAGAACCGAGTTCCAATAGGTGATAACCCACATCAGAAAAGAGGTGGTCATTTCTGCCCCATCAGCCAGATGAATATAGTGGATGGATTGAAACCCATCAAGCCAAGCCTGACGGCTGAACTCGACTAATTGACGAATGGTGGTGGGCTCAGGCATGAGCAAGCACTGCAGTTTAAGTAGAACGATGGGCGATATATCCATTGGAAGATCTTTACTGAAGTATGAGGCCAAACCAACCTTGGAGTTGATTGTCGACTGAGGTGGGAAGGGGAAATCAGTCAATCCTTTGAGGGATAGGTCAGGCAATGGCAGTAAGGTCCCATAGACTTCACTGGGAATGGCAAAGACAAGATGTGCAGTGCGTTTCTGGAAACCTCATGGTGCTATGGATCCCCATGATAGACTCAGAGTGATGATGGTGGTGGGCATAGTATCCATTGACTGGGCTCGGAAATGCTCATCTTCAGCATACGTTGTGGAGCATTAAGTATTCCCTGAGGCCTGTGCAGAAAGAACTCCGGCTGCATGCTTGGTCACAAGAATGATTCCCTAAGGGACTCATAACCACTTAACGCACAAAATTTTCCTTTCCATGCATGACAACGCAAATCCTGGTGCCTGCAAACTCTATGCTTAAGCCTGCATGTCAAATTTACACGATACAACTGTGGGCCATGGCGCAACTATCCATCACGTCCACTTAGATGGCAATTGAGTTTCTTAATTGAGGGCTCGAGGTACAAAGTATTGAACCCCATGCAGCCACAAATTCGGGACCTGAATGTGGCATGAATGAACAAATTTTCCAGGTGTAACGGGTACAACTGGTCATGAACAATGTGTCCCATGAACAATATAGGTAACGCATAACATAGCGCAAATGATCGGTCGAAACACTACAGTAAATTGGACTGGGAATTCAATTTATGAAGGTCCCGAGGCCATAGGACAAAAATTGGGCAAGATATTAACTCATTTTTATTTCGTGGGAATATTTTTCTTTCTTTTTTCTTTTGACTTATGCCGACTAATTTACAGGATTTACCCCCCGATAAGGCAATTAAGCTTATATAATGGCTGACTAATACGATCGGATTTACAAGGCCTCCTCCCCTCCTTCCGCGGGGGGTGCAGCGCGCGCTTGACGCTCTGGCATGGCTGCGGCAACCGCAACGGGACAAATTGATGGCTCCGGAGATTGCTTGATCCAAAAATAGCTTTAGCGTTGTGCCTAAGCCTCGTTGTTCAGGTCCCCCTTCCCTGCCCTTCACGCGTCTTCCCTCTTATCCCTTCCAGCTCTCCTACGTTTTCTTAACACTTGGCCCTTGCCAATAAAAATATATAAAGCCTCTCAGAGTGTAATATAGTGTGTATTGTCTAATAAAGCTGTTTTGTGGTCTCAATGAGCAAGGATTCCCTTGCATTGCTTTAATAAAATGGAAAATATACCTGGTTCGCTCACATAAGTGGCATAAGTAGCCATAAGCACTTATGTGCGAGTAATTTACTGTAAATCAGCTCGATTTACAGAATTTACAGCGAACCCAAGCTGGTTCGCGACGCTGTTTGCTTATTTTCGGTTTCTCGGGGTCCCTTGATCTTGTCATGCTTATTCGGCTCATGAACGCACGGCTGTTTGATGCCGATTCCCTGTAAAAAGAATATGAGAGGCCTTCTTTGAGCTCTCTGCACTTGTATTCACAGTAACTATTTTTTTCTTTTCAATTTACAGGCTTGAAGAGCTTTAAGGCTTGAAAATGGCCTTTTTTGCGATGTTAAAAAGTCCAAAACGGCCGCACAATGTGACTATCATTTCACGGCACCTCTTGCCGCGCCAAGATTTTCGCTTCCTGCCTTCGCTTTCGAATTTTGTGGGCTCTCGCATCAGGGTCTCCACCCGATTTACCGCTCTGGCGGTCCGGGCATAAATTAGAACAAATAAGCATACTTATTGGGCTAATGCGCATCTTTTTCAAAAAAAAATTGGAAAAACTTTTGAACTAACTATCACATGATATTGCCTTATATAGATGAATTTAATACATATATAGTAACTCGTGCCTGAAACATAAAACCTTCCACATCTTACTCATTTTTTGCCCAATTGCTCTAAAACCTTCAGAAATCAAATTCCCATTCCAATTTACATCTAAAATCGAGTTCACATACTTTTTTCCGATCCTTGAGCCCCCTTGCATTGAAACCCAACTTTTTTGCGCGAGTGATCACGTGAGCATTCCCACAGCCAAATAAAGGAGATCAAGCACGATCTCAATGATCGAGGTTCCTGGCTCCTCGACATCTGTGACCCATATTTACCTCGATGCCAGGAGTGCCGCTCTCAGACGATTTGAAGGACAAGATTGAACATGATACTATGAAGATCAGGAGACG
>Ga0307513_10004884_pt1 | contig 17790 bp, 15 predicted proteins | sample 15_EM_MG_FD_202174 | JGI IMG/M metagenome (GOLD analysis project Ga0307513, IMG submission 202174) | Populus trichocarpa ectomycorrhiza microbial communities from riparian zone in the Pacific Northwest, United States - 15_EM | ecosystem: Host-associated > Plants > Roots > Unclassified | place... | reverse complement strand
TTGCACCGTGATGAACTCGACGTGCCCCCTCATAAAATGCTCTCCAGGATGGAAAAGGCCATCCTACGCCGAATAGAATTTGGGCAGAATATAGATCTCTCGAAGATTCAGCTTTCGTAACTCAACACTTCATGTTGTGGCATCTCCTCATCCTCATTCTGTAGCTTGTCGTCAGTTCTGTTTGTTCCTACAACCCTCCATTTGCAATTTCACATAGAAGGGGGGTGCCACCTCCATCGTCCGTTTCCGCATCGTTGGTGCATTACATACATACGATACTCCATGTTTCTCGGGTTCTGGAGGGCGTTGTTCCGGACTTTCTTTCATGGCTCGTTCAGGGGTGTTGTGTCGAGTCGGTCCCGTTGCGTACTTTTACAGTGTATCCCTGCTATATTTGTGACCCAGTTGTGCTCCGTATGTGGGTCTACCTTACTTCCAGAACCTGGGCAGTCTCAGCGCTTCAGATCTTGTCGCCGACCACATCCAGGGCAAATCCATAAACCCCTCCTAGTCCCTCCTGGGCAATCCCCACAACACTTCAGGGGCATGTGAACCATTTGACCGACGCTCGATACTTCGACCGCACATAAACGGGGTGCAACCATCATCATCGGAGGCCAGTTACGCTACACTGGCCATTTTTTGATGACAGCGTGTGTGGGTATTTCGACGTTTACAACGGAGAACAATGGAGACTGTCATTGGTCTTCTGGTTCTACTTGTCGGGTAAACTATCTAAGAAGCACAGAAGCTAGACTCTTCATCCTCACCCACGGTCCCCACGGTCACCACGGTCGCCACATAAGTCAGATGTCTGAACTAGGTCGGCAACTTCCGCGGTTCTTTAATGACGTCAGCGCTATTTCACTCCATGAACCTTGTATTTAGGCGGTCACGTACGCGGCCCAGGTCCAACTCTTGCATTGGGCCCAGCCTCCCTCTATCTTGTCAAAAGGACTCCGTTCTTGGGAGTGTTTGTTCGTGTCAGGACATCTGAATGCCCATCTTGGGAAACTGGCACTCTCCCTTGTGGCTTGACCGTCCAACGCGGCTACTACGGGCGGCTGCACCGCTTGAGATTACCCCGCGTCCACCTTCCGGCTCCGATTTTAGACCCCCCCTCGTCCCTCACTAGAATGCACCTTTCACGTAATCGATTTCGCGGTTCCACGGGAGATTCCGACGGTATGTGACTTTGCGTTTCTCAAACGATTTGACTGACCCTTTGCACATACGACGTATAGAGCCACGAAGTGGGCGCCACCGTGCAGCTACCTCTGTGGGGTTTTACCACGACACTCCATCGACCAGCGATTCACGGTGGGCAAGCTGCATCCTATTGGCAGATCAGACTACCAACCCAGAAGCACACTACAGTCCCCATAATGGGCTCTCCGGTGCTACTTTCGAGAGCGAGCTTGGACCAGGCGCTGGCGGTCTTTCTCTATTCCCGACAGAGCGCCGAAATTCAAGCGAGGAGCTCTCGAGAATAAAAAATAATGCAGAAGGAAAGACGAAGAGGTTCCATGGGTTCAAATTCTCCTTCACGGCTTCGCCACCTAAATCCAAACCCAAGCAACCCAGTCAGAGCCCGCCTCCTGTGGTGAGTCAGCCTTTCGTATAGAATTTTTTTTCCTGGTATCGATGGCATACGTAGAACTGATTCCTTGACTTGCGTGTTTTTCTAGCGCGTTGGTGGCCGTGGTGGTGCGGGAAACATCAGGCGAGTTGCTCAGGACAAACCCGCCGCCGTTTCACCAGCGAGTCTCGACAAACAAAAGGGAAAGACGACGCCGACTTCGATCGAAGGTTCTAGAGCCCACCAGCCTCTCCCAGATGGCGAGACGACCGACCCCGAATATCGATTGTCTCGTCTGTTACCAGGAGGCCGAGAGGTAGCAATACCACGGGGGAAGGTGATTTAGTATAATCAAAGCACGGTTTTCAGAGAGCTGACGATATTGTGCACACCCCTCTAGCCTGCTACTTCTGGGCGCGGAGGCGCTGGCAATTTGCACCACCACGTTCTTGAAGACGGCGTGTTCAAACGAGTTATTGATCATGAAGACTCTCTGATCCGCCATCGCCGTGACATACAACCGGACAAGGTTGCACTTCGGACTGGTCGAGGGGGAGTCGGTAACGTCAAACGATCTGACGATGACCCCGACCTGGAGCACTGTAAATAGTTTTCCATCTCGGACTGCTTTCTCAGTGATTGCTGTGCCCTATTGCTAATGGTAGCTCTTTATTTGTAGCAGCTTCATCTCGATCTGGAAGCGCAGGATCACGTGGCTTGAGAGGCCGTGGGGCAAGGACCAGTACTAGCACCAGGAACTCTGGAACAACCTCTTCAAGTGGCGCGAGCGTCGACATCCAGATGTCAGTTCCGGACACTGCTACACATCCCAACTTCCAGCTGCTTACGCCTCCTCCGGATGAGGCACACGGACCTCTATCATCTGTCCTGGAACAAGGAGACGCGGATATACCTCCTGCACACCTCCGAGGCGTGGAATCGCCTGTGCACAGGATGTACGCGAGCCCACCTGGAGCTACAACGGGCAATATTTGGTCAGAAGGGGCTTCAGGGAGAGTTGGGCCAAGATCGCCGTCTCCGCCTCGTCTTTACCTCCCACATGATCACCCACTGCGCTCCCAAGAAAGCGGGGACGATGGGAGAAGACGGTTCTTCGGAACAAATCGCACGGCAGAATCAAGGCCACAGGATGGACCTGCTCTCGACGGACCTGGCGGTCACGTTTACTCCCGTAGCTGGAGGATGAGTCCCCCCCCAGAAACTCCCCTTCCTTTCCCAAGTCGACACCCACAATATCCGGTTCATCCGACTCCTTCCCAACGCGGGTTCGGAGAGACGGTGTTTCATCAATTTGGAGTTATGGCTGGTCCAGGAGATCGAGCAGCATATGCACAAACTGCACATTATAGCTACCAAACGACGCTTGCGAGCCCAAATATCCTCCCATCTCCGGCACCCTCTACAGAGGCACCTCCCAGCAGGTCATCTGAAGGGGCCAAAGGGCCCAGGCCTTATGTCGCTGATGGGTCCCACCTCAGATCAGATCCTAAAAGGCCAGACGTTGACTGGGTGCGAGAGTCGAGAGCAAATGAAGACCGCAGAACCGATCCAAACTCTGTGAGTCAGTCGCAAGAAGAGGGCAGGAATGCACCATACTCGGACCTCTTCGAGGGACAAATGGCCACAGTCTTGGAATCGGACTCTGTTAATACCTCCGGAGCGGGGACACCGTTTTCGGATCAATCTTCAATACTCATCCCACGGCGGGCTTCGCCCAATGCTCTATCATCTACGTCGGAGAGGACTCAGGGCCGACCCGCGAATCCCTACCTTGCCGGCGTACCATACATTCCCCGTACTAAATTCACGTCACGCCCACAATCCCAAGCCGAAGAAGAACCCTTACACTGTGATGAGCTTAAGGTGCTGCCTCAGAAATCGCTCTCCAAAGTGGAGAAGGCCATCCTGCGCCGAGTAGAATTCGGACAGAATGTGGATTTTTCCAGGATTCAGCTTTCGTAACTCAGCTCTTCGTATTATCACTCTAGTTCGACTGCTTTTTTATTATCTCGTCACCAGTTTCATTTGCCTCTACATCTTTATCATCTGTTTCCATGTCCTTTGGTGTATGACACAACCATTATATTTACGTTGTTCGGTCTTTAGATGTCATTTTCTGTTCTGGTGGTTCATTTTTGGTCGGGACTGTCCCTATTTATCTCGACCTATGGGACAAGCGGAGAAGCGTTGGACCGCTCTGTTCCTTAAGAAGCCATTATCATTGACCGCTTTGCGCATCCTTCTGAATAACTTTGGCCGCCGGTTCTGACTCTACGTATTTTGGTCGGCCATTGCACACATTGTACGCGGTACTGGCACATCGGTTGCATAAAAGTCACTCATACCAGCCCATACGATCCCCTTCCGATGACAATCATTCAAAGGTGCCAGGGCATGGCGTCCCACACTGGAGCCGATGCACATGGTCGGGTCCAAATCATGTGTCAAGTAGAGGAGCATTCTAATACAGGGAATTCCAAATTCTCATAGAGCGGGACTCATTAGTGAACAGCAGGAGCAGAAACTGGGCATGGGCCGAGATGAGGAACCAGAGGGACCGTCTACAAATGAAATCGAAAGCCGCTGCCATCTCCCTACCAGCGTGTTCCTTTCGATCGTTTAGTCGATCCTACATCTCTGGTGGTGCGTCCCCAGCTGGATCCTCGCCTATATCAGTCGTGTACGCCACTCCTGGGTGGGTCCTCTGCATTTTCTAGCACCTTGACCTCTACAGTCTTCGATGCGGTATTGACCCCTCTAATCTCTACCTCTTTGAGCCGGTATCTTCTTCAGGTTTCAGTTTTGTGTATTCCCTCAATTTGTCCGCGCTCACGTCTGAAGTGTCAATGGAACACGCATACTATTCCCCCTTACTCATACTCCTGTCTACTTGACACTCATTCGGGAGTTAGACTTTCCATCTCTTTTTAAATTTTGCACACCCGTTCAGCAGCCTTTTTATCCTCACTTCCAGGACTCTATTGGCGACAAGGCACATATTTATCTTGATAATACTAATTAGTGCTATGAGTCCCCGAGCTGGGTCCTTGTTCTCGCTTATGGTCGCAGGTGGTGTCGGACAACCTGAACGTCGACCACTGCGACGAAGGACCCACCTAAACGAGCACAACATGTCTCTATATCTCTGGTCGCGGCCTTATATCCCACTCAGGCTGGACCGACGCCGTGACTAACCTTAACACGCGACCAGCTCAGCATTTCCTTGCTTGGCGGTTGTGAGCTTCGTTCCAAATCACTGAATACGAGTCACGACCACTTACACGCGCTATAGTTGTGTGAGCGGGCTTCTCTTCCCTCATTGCTGGTTCTGGGTCAGCAGTCTGGAGTCGGGCTGGGTGGAAGGGGGAATCGGGCGTGTCCGGACCTTTTCCCGCTTCTCTTGCAGGATTTGAGCAACAATGCCCTCTAGCCGCAGGCTCTATCGCGTTCTTTCATGTCGCATGAAGGACGTCATCTCTGCACTCGTTTCCAGCGCTAGGACGACTCCTGATTTTCTAGCTAGGACTCCATGGACACACGGGCGACGCAAGTTCTTAGCCGCTCTTCCATGGTTCCCACGTAGACCCGACTCAGGCGCTTTGAGTACTTCCCAGACGGGCGACTTCTGTAATCACTATGCAACCGGAATTACCCGGAACTGGTCCTTCTGGACAGCTGGTTTCGCTGAATTTGAGTGGTGGCGATCAGCATGCCTGTCAGCATACCACCGACTGGCTCGCCTGTCACGCCTTTGGGGCTAAGAAAAAGAGCGCTTCATACGTTATTGTGATTACCCAATTGTTTGGGGCTGGTATCTACCTCGTCAAGGTTTCCGTCTCCGTTGCGCGTCCCTGATTATGTCATCACCTTCGTCCAGGCTGTCCTAACCCGCCGTTTTCACACTTCGACGCCCTCGAGGACAAACGATCGGAATGCATTTCCGCGGGGTGAGGTCTGGTTCACACCGCGCACGTCGGCAGGGCAAAACATTGCCTCTTGGAGAATGGGAATCCGGTAAGTCACCTGGTATAAAAGCCCTGGCCGATCTTCGATACACGTCCTCAACTCGCTATCCAAATGTTGCCCTCGCAAGTACAGCAAGAACAGGCCTCTTCTCATCTTACGAGTAAGCAAGAGCATTGCACTTATTATTAGTGCTGACATTCCGGCCCACAGATCCGACTCCACGCACCGGTAATTCTCAACCCATCACACAGTCACCAAACGGTCCGAGGACATTCGAAGAGGCGTGCAGCCATTTCGGGTTTACGCATGAGGAAGCTCAGAACCTTGCCCTTGGCTGTTCTCTTATAGCATCACCATCACGTACGCCGCCGCAGGTTGCCAACCCGATATCTCAAGCCTCTTGCGTGGGGTTGCCCTGGTACCCTCAGCACATCAGTGGCAATGGAGAGCACTCCGCTATACCGTATAGCAATGCGGCTCCACTAGCGTCCCTCCACCCTCATGGCTCTCCTTCCACCAGCACCGCACCACCCCGACTTGCCATAAGACCAGACCCAGGCCATGTATCGCACGGGGTAGCAATAGCAAATCAGTGCTCGACATTATCGCCTGATCGTGTCGAACCGCCCAACAATGGCGGCGAATCACCCCTGATGGTATTTGTGGATTATCGGGACAGCACTTTCTATTGTTTAGTGCCTGTCGGAGGAGAGTTTTGCGGCTACCTGAACAAAAAGAAGGAGAGAATGCTGACTCACATCCGTGACAAGCATCTTGACCAACGTCCGTGGCGTTGCGGTGGCCAATGTCACAATGATGCATGGTAAGCCATCCTCGCGGCAAATGTTTTACTGTTCACATACCCACAATACCACAGCCTGTGGGAGTTTCCAAGTCTGGCCGCACTGACAGAGCATACTCGACCGAGGAGAACAAAGTGTCCATGGTGGTAGATCTATCCCAATACCTCCAACCATTGTTGGTCGGCTATTAACCACCATTCCATACAGCGGCAAGGAGATGTTGTCCAAGAATCTCAAGGACCACCAGTCAACTGCTTGCCCTTTGCGACAGGCGTAACCCCCGAGGTGGTGCTTATCGCCCCTCACCCATACCTGGGCTAGCTAATGGTCACCACTACCACAGTAACCCGGTCATAACCGAAGCTGTCGTAACCTCTCGATTCGTGGCCTCTATGATGGAGGTTTAGTTGGACCCTTTCCGCTCGACTGCTCTCCCCTCCCTCGATGGTTCTATGCACGCCATAAATCCCAATCGGACTCTTATCACTCATAGATATTCCATTTTACTTTGTGATGCTCCTGTGGACCTTAGCTTAGAAGCTTCCTTACTCATTCCAACTTCACTCCAGACCCTCCGGTCTTGTCCTCACCCTTGTGCACACCTCACCAGCGTCTTCTATGTATCTCTTTATCCTATTATCCCTCATGGGCTTCGCTTCCAATCATCCGGCGCGTTCGGCCTTATGACTCAACCTCGGAACCCGTCCCACCCAGCAGATGTCTTTCTCTAATAACGCCGTGACTGGTCAAGAGTACCATTCTCTTCTGTATTGCTGACATCTATGCTGGGGCTTAATGCCTATCTTTATCCGAGCAGACCTTTAAGCGCGGCCATATCGGATAGCGGTTCTTGCCGACATGCAGGGTGTTTGCACCATCCAGGATACCCATATGGACCTGTCAGACAGTCCAATGCTTCCGGGTATGACTGTCTCAGAAAGCCGCCGGTCCGGAGTGTCCGACTCCGACTGTTGTAAGTCTTATAAGTGGATGAGAGTCAAGGGGCCAATGGGTGACTTGAAAGTCTTTGATACTCCCTTCTAGCCAGTCTCAGCATCCAACTCAACAACCAGGGATGTCTCCATTTGTTCCAGGACTCGCCACTGGCGAGCACAGCGGTGATGCAAACTGTGAGTTCTATCGTCTCTACACCCGAAGTCAGCCCCTTTACTCATAGTGTAGTGGAACTGCCGCCTCCGAACAGCCCTGAATCTCAGTGTTCAGTCCATTTTGCTCCTCTCCCTCCTTCACAGCCCGAATCTCGTCATAGATGGCGACGTCTTGAGGCCAATCGCGACCGTTGGAACCCTAACACACTCGAGCCTATGACGGGCAGCGGTATATCCCCACTTCTTGAATTCACAGAACGTATAGAAGGGCATTTCTATTGCAAAGTTCCAGTAGAAACTGGCATGTGCAACTACAAAAACATGAAGAGGGGACGAATGCTCAGTCACATACGAAAAGAGCATCTTAAGTTCCGTCCATTTCCTTGTGGCGGTCAGTGCGGAACACAGGGGTGGTAAGTATGATAATCACGGTCATTTTTCACTTGTTCTAGGCTCATTGCATCTTGCGATCCAGTCCCCAGCGGTTCCCAGCTGCCGCCGCCCTGAAAGAGCACGCCGACCCGCGCAAAGTCAAATGTAATTGGTTAGTGACCCACATTTGGTAGATTATTCAAGTTACCTTATTTATCCTTTCAGCGGAAAGGTGCTATACGCCCAGAACTTCAATGGCCACCAAGCAAAATGCGTGGGTCCGCCTTCCTAAAACCAGGCTTTCTGTCAAATTTCCTTCGATCGAAGGACGCAAATACTCACTCGTCATCGGTAAATTCTTACTGGCGGATATGAAACAAAATTAGTATCATGGTACGAATGCATGTCATGATTTATGACCCAATGATCTATGCTTATATAAATTAATTTGTATGCGGAGCTGTCAAATTGCCACATCGATATACCTCTCATTGCCATGTTGCTTGAGACAGGCCCATTACCCCTTACCTGCTATCAATTCCAGATTAGAGCCCAGAAATTCTACCCTCATCAATACTAGTGTGTCATCATAATCAGGTAGGTGGTAATTCAGCCGGCGAAGAACACCCGAGGCTAGGCTCCATACCATCACGAACCACCTAGTTTGAAGGTCACAAACACGGAGTTTTCAGCAATGATTCCACCGATCTCATGACGTCCAGCCACGTATTTCCGGCCCCACTTGAACTCCTTGCTTGTGCAGGTGTCCAAGCAAAATATATAACCAATCGGGGGCAACTCTTGGGAGTGTTTTTAATTGGGACCTGTACTCCAAGATCATGAACCAGTTCCATACACGTGGCCGCGCGTGTATTAGATTGAGAAAATGTGAGTCCTATTGGATGAGAAAGTGCCCAGCAAATGCACAAGGGAATCGGTGAGCAGTAACCCTCTAAACAGTATTGAAAAGGTATTAATATTGTACCTTTTATGTGGAGGCCTGAACAACCTATCGCAACTACCACTAGTGGTCTAGATTTGTGAAGTCCAAGATCGGCTGATCTCACAACTAGCCGCGTAGTCCCTAGGAACATGTGATGGCCATAACAAACCCAATGGCATGACGGAGTACAAACTCTCGCGAGCTAACATGAGGACCTTGTCCTAATCGACTCCGATATAGGTTACCTAGTGGTGACTATATGCTCTTTTTTTGCATAGTTACCGAAAATTATGTAGCAAATTATGAAAGGTAGATGAAACCTCCAAACCAAACCAAACCAAAGCCTATGTTCTGACAAACCTAACAATAAAGACATTGTTGGCACTCTGGGACACAATAAGCACTGCATGGTCAAACAACACCATTGTACCCTATATTGACAGCATCCCAGGCCCATTGGAAATGGTCAGTCAATATAATCTAAGCTAGCAAAAACACGTATGAGGGACTTGATATTCTTAAATAAATGATATCCGGTCTTCATCAGGTAAAGGTAATTGGTATGTTCCTCAAGGTCATCCTCTTGGTCTCATAGCCCTCCCTGCACCTTCAACTGACTCCCCCAGTCTGCTTCGTTTGAAGTAGCAGGGGTATCGACGCTGAATATCTGGAAAACTGTTAAAATACTGTGCGAGCGGAGGGACTGCGAATAATACTTTTGTATATTACCCTGTAAACTAGGACGAACTATATAGTGACGACAAGCGAAACGCGTACGAAATAGATATGAAATGAGGGGAAAAGCTAAGCGACCGGGGGTCTGTAATGTAATACCAAAACCTGATGCATGGGCATGGAAGACGAAACGAATCCTCGAAAACCCAAAATCCTGACAAAAACGGTCCCTCCAATTGTACGGGCACCTTCAACTTCATCTGGTACTGCTCTCCAGAGCGGTGCTGACTCCTCCTGGCCTTGTTTCACTACCCTCTTCTCTCTCATGGTGTGATTCGTTTCTTGCTAACGTCCGAAGGAAATCTCGACGGAGCGCCTATTCTCTTGTCCCTTATTTCTCTCCTCTCATTTCTCATCCAAGCCTTGGATTTTCCGTCTCTTTTTATGCACGTGTTCATGAATATAATCAATTCTTATCCCAAGTTCTGGACCTCTGCTGGCAATATGTGATGGATACTTCATATTTGCAGTGCTAATAGGCGTCGTGAGTCTCTAAACAGGACCTTCTACGCCCAATTGGTCACACGTGGTGACAACCACTTGGACTTGACCACTGCGCTGGTGGTCCGATCAAAAGAGAATGACATGTCTCTGTACCTCCGGTAGCGACCTTACATCCTGCTCAGATTGCACCAACACTGTGGCTGACTTCACCGCGTGACCGTCAACACCGGTTTGTCGCTTCGCCCCAGCCCATAAGATACAAGTAATGAACATGTATGACATTCTAACAAATTATGGGTGAAACTTGTTGTCTATATCGTTGCTAGCTCGGAGTCCGGAGTCGAGGTAGTTGATATGGCGACTCGGCTCTGCCCAAATCTTCCTCCCGAAGACGGTGCAAGACCTTATGATTCATAGCGTGGTTGAATACGTTGCCGAATCCGTGCTCTCTGCCCGGAGAACCATAACCTTCCCGGCCGGTGTTGAGGGAATTGGGATTCCATTGCATAGTACTTACTTCTAATGGTTCAAAAAATTGTCCCCATATTGTGCAGTGTGCCTTCTCCGGAAAATCACGAGCCTGGTATGCCCCGATCCTCTTTCACGGCGTGTACGTGTTTCGTATGGTTCTAAACGGGCCACGCTGATTATCATCGCGCGAAGGACCCTACATTGGCTCTTCTATAGGCTTGTGCTTTGGCCCGACTCAGAGGCGCTCTTCGCGCTCTTAGGCATGCTGGCCCCATGATTGTCACTGGAACGGAATTGGACCTACTGACAGCCCGTTGTGCGTTATCTCAGATGACACCGGTCAGCTTGTCCGTCAGTAAACCCTTCGACCTGTTGGCCTCTCCTGACCATCTTTCATACTTGCGGCAGCGAAAGGACTATTCGCAATTGGTAATGATAGCTAAAGTGAATGGAAATCGTCGTATTCCTTCAAGATTCTGGCGCCATTAAGTTACCGGTTTTGTCCAGGCTGTCCAGTCCCGCCTTCGCAGCTGCATTAGGCCCGCATTTCTCAGGGATACAAGCCAAGGTTCGGAATCGAGTTCCAAGTATACAGAGGTTAATTACGCCGGACGTGTGTCAGCAAAACCACAACACGGCCTTGTGGAGTCTGGCGGTCATCGCGAAGGCTTAAATACCGCCGGGCGATTCCGTCGTACCCTACTATGAAGATGCCCTCTTCGCAGGTTTACCAAAGACACACGACTGTCTCTTCCTCGTCGTCTCATCTTCGGGGTAACTAGTATAGTGACCTCCGTTATTGACGCTGACACCTTGCATACAGGGCAGCTCTCCCCCACCGGCGGTAGTCGTAGTACTCAATTCAACATGGTGTGGTCGAACGGTCCAAGCACATTCGCACAAGCCTGTGACCATTTAGGATTCACGCATGAGGAGGCACAGAAATTTGCCCTTGGCTGCACTCTCGTGTCATCGCTGTCGCAAATACTGTCACCGGTTACTGGACCGATTCCTCACGCCCGTTGCGCGGCACCTCACTCTTACCCTCAGCAGATCAGTGGGACCAGAGAATACACCAATATAGCATCTTCCAGTATAGTTCCACCTACGGACCTTCAGCCTTGTGTCTTTCCTTCCTTTTCTGCTTCCTCGCCCCCACTCCCCACTAGTCCGAATCTAGAACATGTACAACATCGGACGATATTAACGGATCAAGCCACGGGGTCAACCCCCGGTCGTGCTGAACCGCTCAACAGCTCCAGCGAATCACCCCTTACGGCATTTACAAACCGTCGGAACGGTACGTTCCATTGCCTAGTGCCTATCGACGGAGAGTTATGTGGCTATGTCAACAAGAAGAGGAATCGGATGTTGGGTCACATTCGTGGCAAGCACCTCGACCAACGTCCATGGCATTGCCGCGGTCAGTGCGGTAATCATGCATGGTAAGGCATCGCCCGATCCCTTGATTGAATGTCTCACTAGGCCCTATTTGTCCATCATTGGTAGCGGCTGGAGTTTTCCTAGTCGGGCTGCACTAACAGAGCATACTCGGCCTAAGAGAGCCATATGTCGATGGTGAGCAAGCACATTAATACCTTCTAGCATGCCCAAAGGCTTGTTAACGTCTCCTCTCATATAGTGGCAAGGAGATGTTTGCAAAGAACCTGAAGGATCATCAGGCAACTGCTTGTCTATTACGATAGGTGTAGTCCTTCAGGTGATGAGGGTGATATTTATAGCGCCATTCGGCCCTAATTCACGTATCTAATGGTATCGTTACCTTCCATAGGCACAGCCCATTTCACGTCATCAAAGAATTATTCGCGCATCACTCCCTCGCTGCAGTGAACCTCGACCTTGGCCCCCATCTGGTTTCCTTCTCTAAGCGTCCTACACACGATTTGGACTACAGGCACTCACATGGCCAGTTCCATTTCGTCCTTGTGATACACTTACAGACCCCTTTTCGATTGGCCACGCCAGAGAGCGTTGTATCTCCGCCTCCGTCGCCCAACCTACTACATACCGCCGTTTTATCGGCCGAAATGGACCTATTTCACCAACAGCTAGTCAGGTTCGGTCTCGTGGAACGACAGATCCTCCCCATCTGTCAGGATTTAATGCACCTCATCAGGTAGAGCCCTCGGAGATGCAGGAGATCTGGGGATGGATGCCACCTACGGAAGTGCTTGTCGTTATGTCCAGATTAACTCACCAAAAGTACATCACGGGCGCCATGTAGTGGCGCCGCATTGTAGGAGGTCCGTTGAGGCGGCGCGTTCGCTCCACGGACATTTGATCTGGTCCCGTTTTGGCTTGTAATGGTCTGGGTGGCTATGTTGACTGCACAGTATATAGGCGGACCGTACAGGGAACTGTCCGTAGTATCACCGCGGAGTGCGAGTTCCCTTGATTGTTTATCAGCTTCGCTCTAGTACTAGTATATTCGTAGTCTCTACGCAGGTACAATACAGCTCAGTGGTTATCTGTAGTACCACCTCTGAGTTTTCTACGCAGGACATATCTCGACACTATCAGCCCAGGGCTGATCATGTCAGTTTAGTCATCCAGCTGGTATTCAGGACACCTGGTCATGCCCTTCGTTTCTCTCTTTGGTTGCTGGTAGCCACCAGAGCCTCCCAATACCTCTTCGATCCGATTGGGCTTCAAACGAGTCTCGACCTGATAATACTCCGTTTCTTGCCAACATACAGGATCAAACACACGTGAGTATGTCAGACGGTCCAAGGCCTCCGTTGTAAGGCTGTCACCAGAAGCTGAGTTACAGCTCTCAGCGTGGCTGATAGGTCTGATTCAGTCTCCGAGAATGGATCTGAGTCCACAAATGAGAGATGAGGGAGGCAGGCGTCTCTTCCTCCTCTTCCTACTTTCGGAAACCAAAATGAGCCCTGGGTTCAGGTGAATGTGCCATCAGTTATATTACGGTCAAACACAAACCGTGAGTGCTGTCACCTTTGCCTTAGTGGTTCAGGTCCCTTGCTAACAGTGTAGTCAATCTATCGATTTCGGGCAAATTTCAACCCCATCCGCTCCCCATTTTAACCAACGACCTAGCTCACAACATAACCCTCGTCATAGGTGGAGACTTCTTGAGGCTATTCAAGAGCATTGAGGTCCTAATAAACTCGAGCCGATGATGAGTAGCAGTACATCCCGCTTTTTTAATCCATGGCGCATAGAAGGGGAGGATTCCAATGCCTCGAGATACGGACTCATAACTCTCTTGTATCCTGTCGATTCTATGTTAAGAGACCAGCGCTCTGCCCTTCCCGTTGATACCGGTATACCAAACCGATCGAGTGAGTGGATGGCAACTCAGCTGCAAATAGGAACGCTCAAGGGTAGGTCCATACGAAAATAAACTGCAAGGTCTGGATAGTCATGTCTAGCCCCAGCAAGATCACATAATTTCTGGCCCTCATTTCAAGCCGTCGCAGAGCCCGACATACGTTTATTCGTACTCATTTGCTCGTACTACTATCTAAATCAGATACAACCCACTCGAGAGCATCTAGTCCGAGCGTTTCTGTTGGCTTTAGTTGAGAACGACACGTGGATGACAATGCCAAAAAAATCTAACAACAAACGGCCAAGATAATAACCCGATAAGAGAGAGTGTGTGTGGTGGTACTCACCAGGTGTTCAAGTTTTCTGAGATTAATAGTTGGTTTTCTGAATTGTGCATGTGCGGTCCGACCGCACTCCATGGACTGTCTGGGGACATGTCACGCACTCCCTGGGCTATCCACGGAGTCCACCTTGGCGGCTGTGTTCTGGCTATTCATCCAGTTATGGGACCTGTGGTCGCGCTGGAATTGTATATAACCACCCAGTCGCTCACCTTGTTCACCCTGTTCACTTCGCTCACCTCGCTCACCTCGAATCCCCACCCTCCCACCACCATGGACCTGATTGTTCAAGAGAGTTTGCTCAATGGTAGAACCTGGCACAGTAGGAGATCCCCCACCTATGCTTACATTTCTCTCAGATTGCGGGACAAACCCCCAGGCCCAAGCTAGCCCCTCAGGCGCCGTAGCATCTTTCCAAGACTATTCGCAGGATCCTGCATACACCACACCCTGGGATGGCTTTATAGTGGGGCACACCAACCATCAGACACAGATCCTGGATGGTATGTTGCTTTCTTGTGATATCGTTTTGCGAGCTAGAAGCTGACCGTCAGGACCAGTGTTATCGAATCAGCCTGCGACCCTTACCGGTTATCCTTTTGATCAAGACATAGATGCTAGAATCGACTTGATCCTTTCACAACCGTTGCTGGTGCATCCGCCTTATCCCTTGGACCCAATTTCATCTTCACATCCGCTGGTGCCATCTACAAACCATGCTCCCCAACAAGTTTCCTCATCAAGCACTCCCCACCCTCCCACCACCATGGACCAGTTTGATTTCGAGAGTTGGCCCTTGTTACCGAATCAGCCTGTGTTCACTACCGGTCATCCTATTTCACCTTCACACCCGCAGGGGATATCTACCAACCATGTTTCCCAAGAAGTTTGTGGTGTCCCACCAACCCTCACGTTCAAGTAAGTGAATACGCCGCATAAGCCCGTTCTTCGTATAACCACCTCCTAGCGTATCGGTAGTGAACAAGAACAAAGGGCGAGCCACGGACAGGACTCTAATTCTCGAGGACAGCATCATTGAGGCGCGGGTCGGTACCAAAGTTACACTCAGAGTGAATCTTTCTTCGGCGTCAGACAGTACGATACCATGGGACGGCCTTCTTATACCTCCTACAAATCCAGTGGAGCAGTCGGAGTGGCAGTTGAAGGCACGGACCGTTAAGTTTCGCCTCTTGGTCCATGGGGCGTCTGATCCAGCTACGGGGCCTTGGGAAGAGAGTTGCAACCGCTGTAGAAGGCAGAAGTACCAAAGACGACACAAGTGTCCGCCCACCGCTGAACAATTCGCTCAGTTCCGCGTTCCATTGGTCGACTTCGACGTTCCATCATTTGTTGCGCTACAAGGCGGCTCAGCAGACGTAGAGTTCCATTTTCAATGCTATCCGTCTCACCTGTCAGCTGGTGAGAGGGCATTTAAGTACGTTCTCCTCACCCAATTGTCCATGTATTTATTGGTTACCAGGGTTACCGCTCAACTATACGAAAATACAGATAGCGGGTCGATTATAATTAGATCCCACGAGATTTGTAGTACCTTCGCACTTTTTTCGCGTGCGAACTGGAAGGTGACACTCAGGCGGATTCGTCATCTAGATGACGCGGGCACCCAAGATGGAGGTAAGTCGACGGACGTCATTACGTTTTTATGGTTGTACCACCATTGACGGCTCCAAGGTCTTGCTGTCGCGACTTCTGAAATCATTTCTGGCATCTCTCCAGATTTTCACCCCAAGTCTCATTCAGGCACACCTCCTACCGAAGCGCATGAAACGACACAACGGATAAATCGCGATCAGGTCCAAGCCTCGGAATACATTGCTCCACCTACCGACCATATTCCTCCAAGGTTAGAACAAGAACAACCTGGGGGGCGCGAAAGCTCTGCCCCAGCCCGAACCGCTCCAATACCTACCGCGACCAACGACACGCCGGCTACGGCAACCAACACCACCCCGGTTCCGGTACTGCACGCTGTAAACCCAGAAAATGGACCAACCAGTGGAGGACCAAGGATCAGTCTTTATGTGTCAAATCTTGACCCTAGAGCTAAGGTTTACCCCAGCTTTGGGTGCAACGTGGGATGCGTAGCGGTGAGAATTTTTGAAGGTTATTTTAACCAAAATTGACGCGCCAAAATTCTAGTATTACCGTGATGATATCCCAGGAGCGCTACTTTATGATTTGCCTCATGCCGCGCAACCTGGCAAGGTCGAGGTGACCCTCATTCTTGGGGACACTTGCAACGCTCCCCAGGTTGGAATATCTACGGCGGAGTTTACCTACTTTGCTGATACGACTCAGGCGTATGGAGTTTTTATTACTATGTCGCTTCATCATGCTGAACAATTCCCCAGGATTGGTCATCTCCTATGGATCGTCGCAGGCAAATCGCCACTGGCAGCTTCCGCTTGGATTCAAAGGCTTTCACAGCCAACCACAAGCACCACGGACGCAATGGAACTATGGTGTGAAAGCAACGATGCTGGCAGATCGAGCAGCGGCCGCGTACTCCCTGCATCAGCATTCCTCGAGATCCTTTCTGCTATCTCGTCTGTTCCTGACCTTTTAAAACGACTTTCCACCGTCAACGAATACGGACGATTGCTCCTTCACCTCGCTGTCCACCTTCGCTATCGCCAACCAGTTCAGCAACTGGTCGATTGGGGAGTTGGGTTAGATGTACAAGGTATAAGCGGTTTTACGGCACTTCATTGTGCCTATTTATGCGAAGGCGACCTGGTGGTCAAGGTTCTGCAGCGGAGTGGTGCTTCCTTGTCCGTTTTCGACGAGCTCGGTCGACTCCCCATAGGTCTGTTGGGAAAACCAGCCGATACCAATATCGACGTGGAAATGGCAGGGACAGCGGATTCCGACATGAGGTACCGCTCTCGACCGTCTTCAGAGCATGCCTCGGGTGGTAACGTACGAGAGTATCAGGGTCATGCCGTGGAGGGAGCAGAGTATTCGACCGCTGATGAAGTTCTCCCTCCACTGATGAGGTCTCATTCAAGCGATCAGAACACGGAAACTCAGGACGGCCTTTCGGCAAACAACCAAAAGGAAACGATGGTACCGAAGCTCCACCGAGCAGCTACCTCTTCAGGTTGTTATCACGACATCCCATTGACTGGCGATTCACGGTGAGCGGGCTGCATCCTTTTGGCAGATCAGACTACCAACCCAGAAGCACACCTCAGTCCCCATATCGGAGTCCCGGGTGCTACTTCCAAGAGCGAGCTTGGATCAGGTGCTGGTGGTCGTTCTCTGTCCCCAACTGGGCGCCGGAATCCGGGCGAAGAGCTCTCGAGAACAACAAATAATGCAGAAAGAAAGACGAAGAGATCCCATGGGTTCAAATTCTCCTTCTGGGCTTCGCCACCTAAATCCAAACCCAAGCAACCCAGCCAGAGCCCGCCTCCAGTGGTGGGTCGCTCTCTGGTATAGATTATTTGTTGACGACTATGGCATACGTAGAACTGATTCCAATACTTGTGTGTTTTTCTAGCGCGTTGGTGGCCGTGGCGGTGCAGGAAATATCAAGCGAATTGCTCAGGACAAACACGCCGCCATTTCACCAGCGAGTCTCGACAATCAAAAGGGAAAGGCGACGCCGAGTTCGATCCCAGACTCTAGAGCTCACCAGCCTCTCCCAGATGGCGGGACAACCGACCCCGAA
>Ga0307513_10004883_pt1 | contig 17798 bp, 17 predicted proteins | sample 15_EM_MG_FD_202174 | JGI IMG/M metagenome (GOLD analysis project Ga0307513, IMG submission 202174) | Populus trichocarpa ectomycorrhiza microbial communities from riparian zone in the Pacific Northwest, United States - 15_EM | ecosystem: Host-associated > Plants > Roots > Unclassified | place... | reverse complement strand
CAAGAACATCATTTTGTGCTTGAACCACACCATCATCCCTAATATCTTTGTACCGAATACCTCATCAAGGATTCTTAATACAACACCTTTGTGCGGACAACTCATCTCCTCCTATACAAGCACGTTCTAATTTGCAATCTCTTTTAGCCATGGTTGTTCTGCAACACACAGCAAAGTAAAATAACATTAAGGATCGTTGAATTTTAATACCAATTAACGTAGGCGAAGTGAAGGATAAGAAATTTATTACAAGTTAAAATTCTTAAAAACCAAGAATACCATAAATGTGGGAATAATCTCAAAATACTTAATTTTATTCCTCTATTTCCTCCTTTATTAAAATGCTATTACAACCACTTATATATAAAAATAAAACTAGATAACCCTAATAATATTGAATATGAAAAAATAAATTAGAAAAAAAATATCCCCTTCAAATAAAAAAAATAAAAAAAAGCATTATAATAAAGAATAGGAGAACAAAATAAAAAATAATAAAATTTACTAGGAAGAATATCTATTTTTCTAAAAAAGCTCATGCATCAACTTCACTGCTAATTAATTCCAAAAAAGGCATACAACTAAGGCAGTGTTTTTTTGTGGTGGCATCGTGCCTTTGAATGTTTTTTAAAAAAATTTACTTCAAATTATTTTTTTGTATTTTTAGATCGTTCTAATGTATTAATGTCAAAAATAAATTTTAAAAAATAAAAAAATATTATTTTAATACCTTTTCAGATAAAAAATATTTTAAAAAGTAATTCATCATCCAACGCTAAAGAAAGCTTTACGGTGGCTTTTAGCTTTGTAACCATAGTTATCATACCCGACTCGGGGGTTGAACCGGCCAAGGAGTCGGGTCTTAGGTTACACAGTTTGATCCGGGTCAACTCAGGTCAACTCGAATCAACCTGGAAAATTAAAAAAAATATTTGAAGTTTTAATATTTTATATGAAAGAATTAAGAAACAATCCATGTGAATATAAGCTATACATGTTATAAATAATGAAGTTTAAAAGACTATTTCAAAAGGTTTTTTATCTCACATTGAAAAGATACTATATTAGTATGTTTTCCTTTTAAGTTGAAGTATTTAAACCAAAATTTTTTTTTATCCCACATTGAAAAAACATAATTTTCTTTTCTTGTGAACATAGAGTATATATACTAAAGGGCTTCAAATTCCACATTGAAAAAATAATTTTTTCTTGTGAACATAAAGTATATATATTAAAGTGCTTCAAATCCCACATTGAAAAAATAAAACATTTTTCTAGTATTTATATAATAAACTTTGAAAATGATTAATAACTAACTAAAAAATATATAAAAAAGAGGAGTCTCTGGCTAGGAGAAAAAACACTTTTGAAAAAAAAAAGTCTCAACCGGGTTTTGCCAGGTCGTTCAGGTCATGGGTCAACCTTGCAGGTCAATCAGGTTTTGCCAGATTTTTGTTTATCCTGGTTGCCTGCCTTACCCAGATCGGTCTAGCCATCAAATCAATCCACTTGGCCCGTCGAGCTTTGTAACTATAGACAACCATAATTAAATCTAGATGAGCTGTTCTATGATATATTAAATTATAAACTTACTATTGTGTCCACAAATAACTTTTAAGAATCAACAATAAATTAAGACTGTGTCTGCCGATATCAAATATTTAGCGTATGCGAGTGGTTGAGAACCATTCTAAAGATTTTATGATCCTAAGAAGAATTAAATATGCCAGTATCAAATATTTAACGTATGCGAGTAGTTGAGATCCAGTCTAATGATTTTATAATCCGAAGAAGAATGGAAGAAACATGCAGATCTCTGACAAACTGCCTCAGATCTCCTTCTTCATTTTGATGAATAAGCTGCATCGAAATTGTTAAGAGGGAGATTGATGGAGGAGCAACCACCGAGACATGGCCGTGTGGTCCTGGTGCCGTGTCCATTCCAAGGCCACTTAAATCCCATGCTTCAGCTTGGCGCCATACTTCACTCCCAGGGCTTCTCCATCACCGTTGTTCACACCAAATTCAACTCACCTAACCCATCCTGCCACCATGAATTCACCTTTCAACCTATACCAGATGGCTTATCCCCCGATGAAATTAGCTCTGGGAATTTAGTAGCTATTTTATTAGCACTTAATTGCAATTGCAAAACACCCTTTCAAGAATGCATGACTAGGATGACTCAGCAGCAGAAGCCAGATGATAAGGTTACCTGCGTCATATACGATGAGGTCATGTACTTCGCTGAAGCTGCTGCCAATCATCTGAAGCTTTCAAGTATTATATTGTGCACCTCCAGCGTTGCCACTGCTCAGTCTCGTGTTGCCATTCGCCAACTCAAGGAAGAAGGTTGCATCCCTTGGCAAGGTATATGTCTAATATATATTGCTTATATAGAGAATCTATATAGCCCATTAATTTGTTGTTTACTGAGCAGAAAATAAACCATCAGCAGAGTCATTTCAACTTTCAATGGTCATAGAACAGCTGCTTTTGTTAAATTTGCCTTGTCCCAAACTGTCCTTTTTCAAACACTAATACAAAATGATTGATAGATCTATCAATATTTCATTCAAATCCATACTCTTACCAATGACATCCAGAATTTTTTAGATTTGTTGCATGCCCGGTTACAACAGTACTTTCATGAGCAGGTATTTTAAGTTTTAACAGCTCGAGCTCAATTAATTTGTATTTGAACTCTTCTTAGTTTTTTGTGTGTACTCCAGAAATAGGATTAATAGATAATCAATCTCTAATAGTGAACGTTTGATTTTATTTGGTTTGCGTTAGAGAACACAAACGTAAGAAACTTTCCAATAAATTATCATACAAGGTAAAGACTTCTCTCTATCATGTTGAGAACCAATATCTAGTTATTAATGATTTGTTCCTGATCTAGACTTTGTTATATATTCTTATTTATAGTATTCTAATAGAATTTGGAACACAGATTCTATGTCACAGGATCGAGTTCCTAACCTTCATTCTCTTAGGTTCAAGGATTTACCAGTTTCCATATTTGGAGTCCCTGATAATTTCTTGGACATGATATCCCAGATGTACAATGTAAGAACGTCTTCAGCTGTTATATGGAATACCATAGATTGCCTCGAACAATCGTCATTGGAACAGCAGCAACAACGATATTGCCCCATTCCAATCTTTCCAATAGGCCCTTTGCACAAATTTGCACCAGTCTCTTCTAGTAGTCTACTAAATGAGGATACTAGCTGCATTACTTGGCTTGAAAAGCAGCCTTGTAATTCAGTTCTTTACATAAGCTTGGGAAGCTTAGCTTCCATAGATGAGACAGAGGTAGCAGAAATGGCTTGGGGTCTCGCCAGCAGTTGGCAGCGCTTCTTGTGGGTCGTCAGGCCTGGCTCAATTCCGGGATCAGAATGGATTGAATCGTTGCCAGAGGATTTTAGAGAAATAGTTGGAGAAAGAGGTTGCATTGTGAAATGGGCACCCCAAAAGGAAGTGTTGGCGCACTCTGCAGTGGGAGGATTTTGGAGCCACTGCGGCTGGAATTCAACCCTGGAGAGTATATCCGAAGGAGTTCCAATGATATGCAAACCATGTTTTGGGGACCAAAGAGTGAATGCAAGATATGCTAGTTACGTATGGGGAATAGGCTTGCAACTGGAGAACAAGTTGGAGCGCAAGGAGATAGAAAGGGCAATAAGAAGGCTGATGGTGGATTCTGAAGGAGAGGAGATGAGGCATAAGGCTAAAAATTTAAAGGAAAAGGTTGAGATTTGTATAAAGGAAGGTGGTTCCTCCTACAATAACTTGAAAATGCTATTAGAGTTCATGTCATATTAGTTGCATAAATTGTTTGATATAAATCAGACACTAGCAGTCTTGATCTGTGCCCATGTGTGCTTCTTCTTTTGTTAAGCTTTTTGTTAACAAGTTAAAAGAAATCCAGCTTGGGATCTTTTCCAGATTTTTCCCGCAAATTTCTCCACTTCTCTCTGATTCTTGAAGGTGTTCTCAGCGAAAGAGCATTCAACACTTACACTACTGGTAGCTTGAATTCCCGAACTTGAAAACTTTGACGATTAACTGATCATTTGAGCCTACTAAACATGACAGCGCAACTCTCTGCGAATAGGACCAAATCACCTCCATAACGTAAAAGAAAATTACATAGGTACGGACAAGAAATACTAGTCGGACAATGCGTCAAAATTCCGGACACCTGTGTGACGAGATGCAAGAAAGAAGAGATGCAGCTGATGTCCTATTTTTTTAACCTACAAAGCTTAAATATATAAGGATTGGGCCTTTTTCTATATTAGCCCAGGTTTTAAGTTAGAATTCGGCCTACATGTACATTCTCTTTAGGTCTACTAAAATATACTAGTGTTGTCTTTTCATATGTTAAGTTACAACTCGGTCTCGATATCCAAATCTCTTCGGGCTATTGTTAAAACTATTTTACCTTTCTTACATGTCAAGCATGGGACATAATCTGTATGTTTACAAAACTTAGCGTCATAATAATTTTTTTTTTAATATTTTTAGTGATGTTCTTGCTAATATTTTTACATCCAAAGTATTGATAAATGATTAATTTTTTGGTTCTAATAATTTAATTTATTATTTCTAACCAAGGTGGCTAATATTTAATACCTGTTAAAGGTCATCTTTAATGAATTTAGAGACTTTTTAATACTTAAATATGTATTTTTTTAAGAGAAAAAGTTATCATATTTTAGAGAAAGATTCTGAAAATAAATATACAGTAGAGAATGAAGATTCAGGGTAAAAAAAAACATATTTTTTATAGATATTTTTATTCCTTTTATAGCCCATGAGGCCTATCTCTTTTTCAAAGAGAAGGAGTTATAGTGTAAGCAAAATATTTCTGACTCATCAGGATAAAATATCTCTAACTCGTTACAAAGTAAAATATCTCTGACTCATGGTCTAATCATGAAGCCTAAGATTCTTCAGATTTAAGAAAAATCACGAGCTTAATGTTTGGCTAAGCCTATAAATAAAGGGTGTGGCAGCTTGTCAAACTCATATACGCGTGGACTCATCGTTTAGTTGAGCCAGAGAGTGTTGAGTTATTATCTTATCTTTGGTTACTCTTTAATAAAAAAGGATCCAAATAAAAATAAAAATATTGATCAATCAATAATAATCTTTTGAATTAAACTGAATAGATGTTATTCAATTTTATCTCAACAATTACAAATGTCAAAATTAATAAAAAAAAAAACTCAAAAAAATAAATTAATATCACTGACATATTAAGTTCCAAGTGCCATCTTTTTTATATTATAAATATTCATATAATAGCATTAAAAAGTTCACTAGAAGAGTCATATCCATTATGACTTTTACTCAATTTATCACACAATAGAAATTCACACTTATAAACATTTAGAAGGGAGTGTTTCTTTTCAATATGGGATAAAAACCTTTTCCTTCTCTATTCACTCACAAACTATATCAACAATCCCCCATTAGTTTGCAATGAATGTCTTTTCACTTAATAGAATTATACTTATAAGAATGTATTTTGAAATTTAAACCTTCAATTAGTATTAGAATTTAAATCATTCTAAAGTTATTGGTGTCTGCAGATTAAACCAAAATTTTTATTATAGAATAAAAAACACTACACACACAATACTATCCAAACTTTTAAAGAGTTTTATAATTGTTTAGCACTTATTATGCCTATGTGCTAAAATCTTATTTTCACGAATATTTATAAAAGAAAATCTCAACTCTTGTAAAAAACAACACCAATTCTATATTTATATAGGTGAAATTATACATGTCTTTATTACATTAAATACGAACTTTAAATTCCATTAAGAGCCAATGTTCATCCTCCTTTACGTACTAGAACACACTGAAGACTATCAAAATAGGATCCAAAATTAATTATCAGTGTCTAACAAATACTAAATAGTAATTTATTATTACCAAATAAACTTAGAGATAAACTTCATATTAATCCAAAGTTAGGTTTTCATTACTGGTATCTTTAATAACAGGTTTCAACCTATTTTACTAGTTATTCTCCTTGTCATGTCTCTAGATAATCCTTTTATGAGAGGATCCGTTAAGTTATTCACATACTTAACATAGATAATGGTGATTACCTCATTTGCAATCAACTCTTGAACATATCAATGTCGAATACTTATATGTCTTGATTTATCATTGTAAATATTATTGTAAACTCAAGATATAGTTGCTTCATTATCGCAGTATAAGAAAATAATTGACGTAGATTGTAGCCACAACTTCATATATAACAATAGATTTCTTATTCATTCTGTTTTTTTACTTGCAGCAACCATAGCAATAAATTTTGATTCTATAGTAGAAAATGAGATGCAAGTTTATTTCTTACATGCCCAAAATATTGCACCTACTCTAAATGAAAAACTTCATCATGATGTAGACTTATTATCACTTAAACTAGTTATCCAACTTACATCACAATATCCTTCCAACACTACTGGAAAACCAAAATAAAACAAGTCCAAATCAATTATTCTTTTGAGATAACCAGAGACTCTTGCAATAATTTTTCAATAATTCGCATTCGACTTGCTTGTATATTTTGATAACTTACATACAGAAAAAGTTATGTATGTTCTTATACAATGTATAACATACATAAAACTTTCAATGACATTGATGTATTCTAGTTGTACTATTATTTTATCACAATTATCATTTAACTTCACATTAGAATCAAATGGGGCATTAACCTCCTTTTATATTGAGATGCTTAAACTTATTAAGCATTTTCTCAATATATTATGATTGATTAAATGCATAGCCACTAATATGTTTCTTAACTTTGATACCTAAAATTGTATCTACTTCACCAAGATCTTTCATTTTAAAAATAAAATTGAAATACCTTTTGATTTCAATTATTCCAATCATATCAATGTTAAACATTAACATATATTCTACGTAGAGCCAAATGATCACACCAAAGTCCTTTGTAAATTGGGAATAAATACATTTATTGACACTATTATGATGAAAATCATTTAATATAATTGATTTATCAAACTTCTCATGCCATTGTTTCATAGCTTTCTTTAAACCATATAAAAACTTTACCGATTTACATATTTTTTTCTCATTTCTAGGAAGTATAAAACCCTTGGTTTGCTTCATATACATTTTCTCTTTTAAATCTTCATTTAAGAAAGTCGTTTTAACGTTAATTTGATGAACATACAATTTATAAATTGATGCTAAAACAAATAAAACTCTAATAGATATAATTCTTACCATTAGAGAATAAGTGTCGAAATAATCAATACCTTTTTTTTAGTAAAGCCATTGACAACTAATATTGCCTTGAAAGTTTGTATAGAACTATCAGTATTGTATTTTCTTTTAAACATCCATTTGCATTCTATTGGCTTAAAACCTGGAGGTAAATCTACTAGGACCCAAGTATTGTTAGACAATATTGAATCCATTTCATCATTTACATCTTCTTTCCAAAAAGCAACATCTCTAGAAGATATAGCTTTCTGGAATGTCTTTGGATCATCTTTCACATTTAAGATATAAGTGTTTGTTTCAATATTGTGTTTCTATCACTTTTCACTAAAAATAAAATTGAATCAATAAAAATAAAATTTGTTTGTAAATGTATTTCTTTTCTATCTCTTTGACTCTTTTTAGGTTCACTTGAACCTATTACTTTTGGTTTTTTTTTATGTTTTTCACTTAGAGTTGAGCTAGGAGTAATCACTATTATATCTGATTCTTATACATTTGAATCATTCATGAAATTATTTTCAATAAATTCAACATGTATAGATCCAACTATCATATTATTTTCTAAATTCAAAAGCCTATAAGCTTTTGAATTTTATGCATGACCAATAAAAGCACTCTTAAGACCTCTAGGTCCTAATTTTGTTCTTTGAGGATCATAAACTTCATAAAAGAACTATACACCCCTGCACTTTAAAATAATTTAGATTTGGTTTTCTACCATTCCATACTTCATATAGAGAAACATTTAATTTCTTAGATAGTAGTACTCTATTATGAATGTGATATGCAGTAAGAAAAGCTTCACTCCACAAATTATTTGGTAACTTAGCATTCAAAAGCATGACATTAACCATATCCACTAAGATCTTATTTTTCCTTTCAATAAATCTATTATATTGTTGTATATAGGGTGCTCATTTGATGAATTATTTTGTTTTCCTCATAAAATATAGAAAACTCTCTAGAGAGTATTTACCACCTCTATTTATTATAAGAGCTTTAATTCTATTTTCTTTTTTATTTTCTACCATTTTCTTGAATTCTTTAAATTTCTCAAATGTTTCATCTTTAGTTCTCAACAAGTAAACATAGGTAAAACAAGAATAATCATCAATGAAAGTTATGAAATATCTTTTTCACCTCTTGTTAACATACCATTTATTTCACATATATCATAATGCACTACCTCAAGTAATTGAGAATTTCTTTCAACTTTAGAAAAAGGCTTTTTAGTCATCTTAGCTTGAATACATACTTCACATTTATCATTATAATCATGCTGGTATAAAATATAATCATGCTTACACATATATTTTTAAATATCTATAATTTAGATGACCTAATCTAGCATGCCAAAAAGAAGAAGTAGATTCAACCATATAAGTAAAAACAACATTGATTTATTAAATATCAAATTTAAACATGCTATCATAAAAATAACCCTTTTTCAAAAACACTCTACTCTTAGTTACAATAATCTTATTAGACTCTAAAACAATTTTGAACCCTTTCTTGCTCAAAATATTAGTAGATACAAGATTTTTTCTAATTTTAAAAGCATGAAACACATTGACTAAAAACAATTTTTGTCCAGAAGTAAAGTACAATTCAATAGTTCATTTTCCCAAAACTTTGGCAGAATATGGTTGCTCATCAAGACCTCTTCGAGTTTCTTCAATTCTTCATAAGTCTTAAGCTATACTTTATTGTTAATGACATGAATTATTGCACCAGAATCCAGCTACCAATCTAAAATTTTCACAATATTAGTTGCTATATTTAATTCAATAATCATTCAAATTTAAAAGTTTGAAACCATGACAACTAACTTCTTGACTTCATCATTTTCAATCATATTCACTTTGTTAGCACCATCTCTTTTGTTGAAATTCTTGAATATACACTTGTCATAACCCATTTTAGGTTATTCCTAAATTCATTTTTTCCAACCTAAAAACAAAACCGACACGGTGCTGTTTTGAACGGCACTGTACTGCTTTTTCTTCCCCTGGATGCGCAGAGGCATGGAAAGAAGAGGTTTGCTCCCTTGTATTTTTTCCCGCTTCCTCTCTCTCCCAAGAACTAAAAAACTAACAAGACCCACTCCCCTTGAAGTGCCAAGATGAAAATACAGAGGAGAAAAGTCCTGCAGGCGCCTGCACAGAGGCCGCCCCGGCCACCGTACCCTATCCCCATGACTGGAAAGGACAAGGTAAGCCTCTCTACCTCTGCCTATAAATATTGAGAGGCAGAGAAGAAAAAAAAAAGGGGCATGAGAAGATTTTGAAAAATAAAAAGAAAAGGGAGGGAGCAATTACAGGAACAAAGAAGAGAGGGAAGATTGAAAAACAGAGATGAATTATTTTGAGATACAAAGACGAGAAAACAGAGCAAAAGTAAAATAGAAAAAAAGAGACTAGTGTTTCTGCACATAGAGGAAGAAGAATTGTTCCTCGCCGCGAACCATCGCCTGCTACCACAACACCGCCACCAGCAGCACTGCCATGAAACCACTGTAAAAAGGGAAGAACATTATTAACAGAGGGAACGAAAAAACAGAGTAAGAAAATAGCACAGCGAAGCGGATGAGAGAATAAGAAGGACCGACGCTTGAAACCATCATCGTCCACCGCGACAACAGCGCCACCGCCACCAGTATCGTGAGTCACTGTTTTCTAGTCGCCAGGTCAGTTTCCTTCTTCTTCTTCTCCAGTCGTCCTCCACTGTTCTGCAAGTTAACAGTGCGGAGTGAATTAATTCACTCTCCACTATTCACGTTGTATGTGAATAGTGAAGAACTGCTCCACTGTTCACTGCCCAGCCCAGCCCAAAATGGTTTTCCCGTGTGTTTTTCTACTGAATTTTGCTTAATATTGGTTTGTATTTTTATATCCTAAATGTACAAATCCGGTATTAAAATACCCGACTTTCTCTGAAATGTTGCAAAAAGAGAATTATATAAAAAAAATATCTTGCTTTATTGCATACGGCCAAGTCTCTAAAAAAAATCATATCGTATTTTCATACAACAAAAAATCAAAATATGTTTTAGCATGTATTTTGGCTTTAATAACCAGTTTATTAAAGCCATGAGAACTACGCCAATATTTCAAAAAAATCCAAAAAATATTTTGTTTTGTTTTAGTATCAGAAATTATGAATTTATACGTAAAATGTATTCCCGATATTAAAAGGGTAGTTCTTTTATAGATATTAGAACAATTAGGTTTTTACCTGATAAGATAATGATCTTTTTATTGAGGATGACTTTTTTTAAACCATAGATATACCAACAATTAGAAAACACGATGATACTTTAGCTTTTATCAGACAATCAAACAATGCAGCTTACCTTAGGTAGGGCGTAGTTGGGGTTCTAATACCTTTTCTTTACGCAACTTGTCCTCGTACCCGATCTCTGAGACCAGTTATGGTTCCTAGTGACTAAAATACTAGGTGACGACTCTCATTCATTTTTTTCACTGATAAAAGACAAGAATTCCTTATCTCCCCATGTTTGCCAGATAAATACCTGAGAGTGGACGATCATCGTGACGCCGCACATGTGCGACAACACTCTTTATGTAGTGCCTTTTATTTCCATAATATAAACAAATCTTATTCTTCTTGTTAGTATTTTGTTTCCTTTTGGATTTCTTTTTCCCTTTCTTTTTCACCTTTAGATTGTTTTGAGTTATTTTGAAACCAGTTTCAGTAATCAAATTTACTTTAGAATTTATCGCTTGTAGTTCACGCATACAAGATTAAACCTCAATTTGCAAGTTTGTTTGAAATTGTTCAAAGGTATAATTGTCTATCGAATGCAAAATCTTTTTTCTATATTCATTTTAAGATGGAGAAATTTGTTATAAAATAGCTCCCACTTAAAGTGAACTGGGAACTTTGATATCCAGATCACTAAGTCTTGATATCAAGATTTGAGTTTCATGGACTTGATCTATAATTGACTTGTTGTCAGTAATCTTCTAGTAAAAAAAATTAAAGAAAGAAAACGATCAGAACACGATCAGAACTTGGTTTTTCCTGCTTATAGTATGTCTCCAAGGCTGGCCAAAGTTACTTTGTCGACTTTAATTTGGAGAAGATGTCATAAAGTCGACTAGTCGAAGTATTCAGAATATGTCGTCAACAAAGCACTTCATCTTCCTCATGTTTCAGTCTTTTAATCTTAACAACAACAGATTCATCTTCTTGTGGTTCAGGTAGTGCAGACAGATTTGGATAAAAAAAATATAGTAAATCTTTATTGAAATAAAAAGGAACATCATCTTGTCTATTCACTTTGTGTAATTCATACCATCAAAATGATCTAATTGAATTTTGACATCCTTTGCAACCTTAACGCTTGAATTCAGATTTGTTTCCATCAACTCAACACCTTAAAGTTATTTTAAAAATATTTGAGTATAGAAACAAATAAAGAGTTGACTTAAAGGCATGAAAACATTATCCTTAACGTATTTATATATCCCACACAGAGATAAAACCTCCAGGATACAACTAAACCTTTGAAAGAATAAGAAAAATAGACAGAAAAGAAAATATGTTTTTTCTATGTCTTTTTTTTCTCTCTATATAGTAACATGTTTATATAGACTTTAAATATTATAATGAAATATTATGACTGTTGATGAAACTATATAACTGTTAAAGAAACAATTATATTTTAAATAAAATTAAATAACTGTTATTTAGTTTTATCCAAATAGCCATAAATGACAAAATTAATTATAAAAATTAAAATAAATAAACTAAAAAACAAGAATTAATCATACTAACATATTAAGTTTCAAGTGCTCTATTTATTATGACTTTCACATAATTTACTACACAACAGAATTCCACACTTATAAACACTTAGGAGGAAATATTTCTTTCCAACCTGGAATAAAAATATTTTTCTTTTTTATTCACTTATAAATTATACCAACACTACTCATCACCATATCTCAACTCAACTCTTAATCAATTTCTTTCAAAAACAAAGATCTATGCTATTCTTTCCTTTATCATAAAGAGAACAATAAAAATTCAATAAAAAACTTCGGGAATTTTAACTTGAAATTTTAATGGATATCAAGAATATTATAAGTTTTTTTTTAGAATTTAAAAATTATTGTATCTTTTTTTGCTATTAATATTATCAAAATTATGTTAGCTATTCACTTAAATTTTCTTTTCTATTTGATGAATGGATGATTTTAAGTTTGAAGTTTGTTACTTGAGATTTCTACTTGTATATTGAATGCTCTGCACTCAATCTATTATTAATATTCTTAAATCTGTTTTTTAAGATCACGCTCGGATATTAGAGTTAGACTGGAAAATTAACATAAAAATAATAAAAATATTACAAATATAGTAGTTAAAAAGTTGTGAGTATATATAAGGGTTCTTGTAACAAATAAAAAAATATAATAAAAAATAATTTAAGAAAAAATAGTTAAGATTTTCAATTCAATTTTTTTCTAAATTATTTCGAATAGTATAATTTAATTTAATTTTTTAATCTTTTATTTTATTTCAAATAATTATATTATAATAAATAATTAATTAAATTCAAATCATATATAAAATTAAATTCAATTTGAAGGCATTTCTCGTAGACTTGCTTCTTCCTTAAAGAAATTCTCATCCTTGAATTTATGTCAATAGGAGAAAATCAATTAAAGTTATATTCACAGCCACTCAGTAAATCTATACCTGACCAAAAATAAACACAAATTTCTGCTTTCTTGCCTCGGCTTTTTCCGTAATTAATTGGCCTAAAAATTCATCAACTGGTAATAATAACAGCGACGTCATAAAAAATGGATATGTTTTTCCACAAATAATAATCGACACCCCAGATTCTTCTAACAGCAATTATTCTTAAAATTTTCAAAGAGAAAAGAGAAAAAGAAAAACACACCACCATTACCATAACTAGAGAGAACTGCAAAGCCAAATCTAAGAACCAGATACCTAATTACTATAATTCAACAACTCATTGGAGGAAGATCAGAGGTTTCTGTTGGAGGATGTGTTTCTTTAAAAACCCTACTGCCAAAAAAGAAGAACCCCAGAGTTTGTCCAGCCACGGCAACCAAGAACACGCCACCATTGAAAGACATGACAGCCAACATCACCATATAGGCTACACCAACCCGCAAAGCGTGCAACAGAGTCTGGACTAGACCAGCCGCCACAGGGCCGGAGCCAGGCTTGATCAATCGGCAATGGGATAGCCACTCAACAAGAATCGAAAGCACAAACACAAATAGCAAAGCCACAAAATACATGTATGGTCTCTTCTCAAAGCTTCCAGGCCAGCTCGAGAAGACAATTTCAGCACTCTTGCCCCAAAAGAATGTCATGTGCATCATCATCATCTTATGGTGGTGCATCATTCCTGTGTTGTTCATGGGGGGCGGTGCAGCCATGCCTCCCGTGCCTGGCATATCATGACCATGATCCATGCTCTAAAAAAAAAAAAAAAATGCTTCCTTCCTGTTCAGGGATGATGTGAGTTTACTTCCATTTACAATGAGAAGGCTGAGGTTATTTAATGAAAGAGTAGATTATTCTTTTCAGTTAGTCCCTGTATTTTTAACATAATTATCACTTAACCCTCCTTTTTAACATAAAACCTGTTTTAGCTCTTCATAAATCCGTTGACAATTTAAATTATTAGAGAAAAATCAACATGATAGAGGTTTAGAGAAGAAAAAAACAAAATATTTTGAAAAAGTGAAGGAGGCTAAACTGTAGGTTGTAAAACACGAAGGATCAAGTGATAATAGTGCTCAACAAGAAGGACTAAAAATTAATATTCCATTTATGAAATCTAGGGTAGTCGTATTTTTAGTAGTAGTACGTACATACTGGGAGTAGTAATTAATTGTACTACATCTTTTAAATACTAGCTAGTATATCGTATCTGTGATTGTGCGATTTGATGCTACAACGGTATAATCAGGAACGGGATTTCTTCCCTCAGATCTCTTCCTTCTAGTAGTGTTATTAGACCTTGCATGTTGATCTCGTCAAGTTAATTTGGACAACCCAATAAATTAACATCCGAACAAACCGATGGTAAAAATCTTATTTTTTTTATTTTTAAAATAAAATTATTTTAATTGATTCAAGTGATCTCATTAAACTTGTGATCTGAGTCATGCAACAAGTCAATTTAAAACATTGCTTTGTTGAACTTGGAAATGCTGCAAATTTACTATTAACTAAAAAAGCAAAGGGTTTTACTTTACCCCTTATCACAAAACACTATGAGAATTGAGTTTCATAATTTGTTTTAATTTACTTTTTATGAGGATATCTTGGTCTCATGATCAAAGTCATAAATTTTAATATATTTAACATTCGTTAAATTATGTCATTTTTTTATTTTCTTTCTAAGAGATTATTTCAGTCTCATTTTCAACACTAGATTTGCTTTTTATTAGGCTATCTTTGTCTCTTAATTAACTCGGGTCGTGAGTTTGGATGGTTAACCTAATTGATTCAGTTTTTTTTAATTGACTTTTTTTCTCAATTTCATCATTTAATTTTGTGTTTGATTGGAAATTAAACTTCATGATTTGTTTTAGTTTACTTTTTATCAGGTTATTCCAGTCTCATGACCCAAAAATGGTGTTTAACGAGTTAACATAGGTTGAATTGACTCATTTTTTGTGTTATTTTTTTAATTAAAATTTTTATAAATTTCATCGTTCAACATTGGACCCGACATGAGCAATTGAGAATTGAGCTTCATATTAAAGGTTAGAAGATTTTTCTGTATATGCCATGTGCTTTTCAATTTATTTACTTATATTAATTCTTTTCTTACGACAAGCCAATTATGGGAACCTTTTTGGGTGAGCACAACACGTAGTTATAGGCTAACATGAGTGAAAGAGGGAGGCAAGACTTAGATTAGTTGGGACTAGACTACCGTATAGGGCTAACTTTTGGGGTGAAAATTTAACTTTGTAATAAATCGTATCAGAGCCAAGTTGGTTCCAAGTCATACAACCTAAAGTCATAGAAGCTATTCGAGAATGGTTGATGCATCTTGAGACTTTAATAGGGCAAGTGGAAAAGGGTAAAGAACGCTCTATCATTGATTGATTGAAAGAAGCTACAGAAAGCGATGAAAAGGTTAAAAGTTTGTACATCTCTCTTATGGCAGAATCAAGTGAACGGTTACAAGCTATTGAAGAACCATTTCCATTCTGAAATGGGCAATAACAAACACTTCTATTTAGGCAGGTACATCTAAACTTACAATCCCTGAACCAAAGTTTTTCAGTGGGGCAAGAAGTTCCAAAAAACTTGAAAATTTCTTGTGGGATATGGAGCAATACTTTAGTAGTGAAGATTGATATGGATGAACAAATGGATATCACCGTGATGTATCTCATAGGTGATGCTAAACTTTAATGGAGAAAGAGGACTTAAATGTTGGATGTCCCAAGGTTAAGACGTGGTATCGTTTAAAGCAAGAGCTAAAAAAGTAGTTTCTTTCAAACAACATATCCTAGATTGAACAAGAGGAATTAAAAAGGATAAAATGTTATAGGCTAGTTCATTAGTATGTTAAATCTTTCATTTTTTTAATTCTCGACATTAAGAATATGTTCAAGAAGGACATGTTATTCAACTTTATATCTGGACTCCAACCTTAAGCACAAGCAAAACTAAGATGATAGAGGGTAAAAGAGTTGTCCTCTGTTATCATTGTTGCAGATAGCTTGGTTGACTCTAAATCGAACACTAGAGAGATCTATGTGTTAGCCTCCTTCAAGTCTAAGAAAAAGGACAATGAGGAAAAGAAAAAGAAAACATTATATGAGGGTGCAACCAAGGCTATTGTAGATAAGAGCATGGCTAAGTTAATGGGTGCACAAGGTAAATGTATTAAATCAAGCTTTGCTTGCTTTATTTATAATGGTCCTCACTTTGCTAAGGAATGTCCAGAAAGGGAGAAACTAAATTATATTCGAGTTGGAGATAACGATAAGGATAAGAGGGTAGTTACACATATCAATCATATGTGTGTGTTAAACTGCCTAATAACTGAATCAATAGATACAACTATTAAAACCAGTCTTGTTGGTCAAGATTAGTGAAAATGAGTAGCCAATTAATGTCATGTTACAATTGGGTACAACCCATACTTTTATGGTTGATCAATTGGTGAAATATCTTAGTTTGAGATTTAACAGCATCCACACCTCTATGAAGGCAATGATTTCTAAGGCACAAAAGATTACAGGTATGTCCTATGATGTGTTGATTGTGTTGGATCGATAGAAAGGTAAACAAGATATGTTGGTTCTAAATTTATATAATTATGATATCATTCTTGGTCTTGATTTCTTGAGAAAAGCCAAGATAACTTTAATGTTGTATCTTAACAGAGTTATGATTTCAAGTGAGGGCTGCCTATTTTTTGTCTTGTATTATAATGTCACAATGATGAATGCCATTAAGGGTGGAAAAATCTTGATCTTCGCCATTGCTATTGTAAAGGCATTACAAAAAGGTGGGGAAGTGTTATTTATGGTTGCAGTAGATGAGAAAACAAACTGTTATGATGAGGTATCGAATGAAATTGCTAATGTGCTGTAGAAATTTAAGGATGTGATGTCATCTTAACTGTCAAAAGAACTCTCACCAAGAAGAGTTATTAATTATCGCATTAAGTTAGTGTCAGGAGTGAAGCCACCATCTTAACCCCCCGCTGAATATCACATATGAAATTGGTGGAATTAAGGAAGCAGTTGGGAGAGTTGGTTGACGATGAATATGTCTTTCCTTTCAAAGCGCTTTACATCTCCTCTTTCAGACCTCTTAAAGAATAATCAGAAATGAGAATGGTTAGTTGATTGCCAATGAGCCTTTAAAAAGCTAAAGACAACTATAACATAGGATCTAATCCTATGGCTGCTTGATTTTAAGAAGCCATTTGAAGTGCAAATTGATGTTTCAGGTAGGGCTATTATAAGAGTGTTGATACAGGAGAAACATTTGGTTTCTTTTAAGAGTTGGAAGTTGAATGATGTTAAAAAGAAAAAATCGACCCATGAGAAGAAAATGACAGTAATAGTGTTAAATTCAAAAGAATATAGAGTATATATGTTAGGACCAAGGTTCATTATCAATAAGGACAATGTTGTTGACGTCTTATTCAAGATGTAAAAGAATTTGTTGTAGCAGCAAACTCAGTGGTGAAAATTCTTGGTTGAGTATGTCTTTGTATGGTAGCATAAACTAAGGAGGCATAATCAAGTTACAGATGCACTCAAAAGATTCGAGGTAATTGTTATTGTTTTTACTATTGTTCAAGTGGAGGTGGACATGTTAGATCGACTTCGCTAAACTGCCAGGAAAGATGCAACATAAAAAACTAGATGATCTTGTAATAGAGGGGACAATTCAGAGATATTGGTTAAAAAAACGACCTACTATATACAAAAGAGGGTTAGGTTCTTATGCCAAAGAAG
>Ga0307513_10004882_pt1 | contig 17799 bp, 18 predicted proteins | sample 15_EM_MG_FD_202174 | JGI IMG/M metagenome (GOLD analysis project Ga0307513, IMG submission 202174) | Populus trichocarpa ectomycorrhiza microbial communities from riparian zone in the Pacific Northwest, United States - 15_EM | ecosystem: Host-associated > Plants > Roots > Unclassified | place... | reverse complement strand
CCCGCGCGGTGTGGGAGGCGCGCGAGCCGATCCTGACCGCGAAGCTCCCGCTGCGCCGGCTCGGCACCCCCGAGGACGTGGCGAACGCGGCCGTCTTCCTGGCCTCCGACGCCTCGTCCTGGATGACCGGGCAGACGATCGTGCTCGACGGCGGAGCGCTCGCCCTGCCGATCGGGGTGGACGGGTGACCGGTGACCTGTTCTCGCTGGCCGGCAAGACGGCCGTGGTGACCGGCGCGTCCTCGGGGCTGGGCGCCCGGTTCGCGACCGTGCTCGCCGCCGCCGGCGCCACGGTGTTCGCGGCGGCCCGCCGGGTGGACCGGCTGGCGGAACTGGCGGTCGGCGCCGGGATCGGCCCCGGGATCCACGCCGTGGCCTGCGACGTCGGCCGGGAGGAGGACCGGGTCCGGCTGGTGGAGACCGTGCTGGCCGCCACCGGCCGGCTGGACGTCCTGGTCAACAACGCGGGCACGGCCGGGGCCCCGCTGGCGGCCGACGAGAGCTCCCGCGATTTCGCCGACGTGCTCGCGGTGAACCTGGTCGCGCCGTTCCACCTCGCCCGGCTGATGGCCGAGGCCGGGCCGCCGGCCGCCGGCCGCAGCATCGTGAACGTGGCGTCCATCCTGGGCCTGGTGTCGGCGGCCCCGCTCGGCGGTGCCAGCTACGCGGCGTCCAAGGCCGGGCTGGTCGGGTTGACCCGGGAGCTGGCCGGGCAGTGGGGCCGCGCCGGCGTACGCGTCAACGCGCTCGCGCCGGGTTGGTTCCGCTCCGAGATGACCGCGGATCTGTTCGCCGACGCCCGGTCCAGCCGGTGGGTGGAGAAGAACACGATGCTGCGCCGGGGCGGGGACGGCGGCGAGCTCGACGGTGCCCTGCTCTTCCTGGCCTCCAACGCGTCGTCGTACTGCACCGGCCACGTCCTGGTGGTCGACGGCGGCTGGACGGCGCGATGAGTGCCGTTTCGACCGAGGTGCGCGCCGGGGTGGCGTACGTGGTCATGCGCCGGGGTGACCGCGGCAACGCGATCGACCTGTCGATGGCCCGGGGACTGCTGGCGGCCGCCACGACCTGCCGGGCGGCGGGCGCCCGGGCGATCCTGCTGAGCGCCGAGGGCCGGAGCTTCTGCGTCGGCGGCGACCTGCGCGAGTTCGCGCCCCTACGCGGGCGCGAGTTGTCCGCCCACCTGACCGAGGTGACCGACGCCCTGCACGGCGCGTTGCGCGAGTTCGCCGCGCTGGACGCCCCGCTGGTCGCGGCGGTACACGGACCGGTCGCCGGCGCCGGCGTCGGCCTGGCCGCCGCGGCCGACCTGACGATCGCCGCGGCCGATGCCACGTTCCTGCTGGCCTACACGGGCATCGGCTACTCGCCGGACGCCGGCGTGACATGGTCGCTGCCCCGGCTGGTCGGCGCCAAACGCGCGCTGGACTTGCTGCTGACCAACCGCCGCCTCACCGCCCGCGAGGCGGCGGAGGTGGGCCTGGTGACCCGGGTCGTCGATCCGGCCGAGCTGACCGCCGAGGCGGAACGTGTCGCCGTCGCGCTCGCCGCCGGGGCGACGCGGGCCTTCGGCGCCACCCGGCGACTGGTCGCCGCGGGCCTGTCCGGCGATCTGGACGCACACCTCGACCGCGAGGCGCACAGCCTGGCCGAGTCGGCGGCCACCGCCGAGGGCCGCGAGGGAGTGGCGGCCTTCCTGGAAAAGCGCCCGCCCCGCTTCCACCCCTAGAGACCGGAGAAGCCCATGCCCGAAGCGTTCATTGTGGACGCCGTCCGCACCCCCGTCGGCCGCCGCAACGGCGCCCTGAGCGGGGTCCACCCCGCCGACCTGGGCGCGCACGTGTTGCGTGCGTTGCTGGAGCGTACCGGGGTCGACCCGGGCGCCGTCGACGATGTGTACTTCGGCTGTGTCGGCCAGATCGGCGCGCAGACCGGCAATCTCGCCCGTACGGCGTGGCTGGCCGCCGGGCTGCCGCAGCAGGTGCCCGGCACCACGATCGACCGGCAGTGCGGATCGTCCCAGCAGGCGGTGCACTTCGCAGCCCAGGCGGTGATGTCCGGCACCGCCGACCTGATCGTCGCGGGCGGCGTCGAGGTGATGAGCCTGGTGCCGATCGCCAGCCCGGCCATCGTCGGCGAGCAGGCCGGCATGGGCAGCCCCTACGACGGAGCGGGGTGGCGGGAGCATTTCGGCGACCAGGAGGTGTCGCAGTTCCGCGGCGCCGAGATGATCGCCCAGAAGTGGGATGTGTCCAGGGAGGACATGGAACGGTTCGCGCTCACCAGCCACCAGCGGGCGGTCGCCGCGGCAGCGGACGGGGTGTTCGCCGACGAGCTGGTGCCCGGCTTCGGATCGACGGTCGACGAAGGCCCCCGCGCGGACACCACGCTGGCGAAGATGGCCGGCCTCAAGGCATTGCGTGCAGGTGGCCGGCTGACCGCCGCGGTGTCCAGCCAGATCTCGGACGGTGCCGCCGCGCTGCTGGTCGCCTCGGCGGACGCGGTACGCCGGTACGGGCTCGACCCGCTGGCCCGGATCCACGGCATGGCGGTGGTCGGCTCGGATCCGATCTACATGCTGACCGGGCCCATCCCGGCCACCGACCGGCTGCTGAAGCGGTGCGGGCTGGCCATCGAGCAGATCGACCTGGTGGAGATCAACGAGGCGTTCGCCTCGGTGGTGCTGGCCTGGCAGAAGGAGATCGGGGCGCCGGCCGAGCGGGTCAACGTGTGCGGGGGAGCGATCGCGCTGGGCCATCCGCTGGGCGCCAGCGGGGCACGCCTGATGACCACGCTGGTCCATCACCTGCGCCGCACCGGCGGCCGGTACGGTTTGCAGACCATGTGCGAGGGCGGCGGGATGGCCAACGCGACCATCGTCGAACGTGCCTGACCATGCGGTAGAATTGAATTCAAATCGGATCGGGCCGGGTTTCAGATCGGGCGGGGTCTCAGGTCGGGCGGGGAGTGGCGATGGCGGGGCGGACGACGGGAAAGGCCACGGCGGCCAAGATCGTGGAGCCGGACGCGGGCCCGCGCTCGAAGCGCGCGGCGATTCTGGCCGCCTCCATCCGCAGCTTCGGCAAGAGCGGCTACGAGGCGACCAAATGGTCCGAGGTCGCCGACCAGGTCGGCATCGGCCAGACGGCGCTGTACCACTACTTCGAGTCCAAGGCGCACTGCCTGCTGACGATCATGCGCCTGGAGCTGCAGCGCTCGCACGAGATGTTCGTCAAGGCGACCGCCGAGGAGAGCGACCCGATGCAGGCGCTGCGGTTGGCGGTGCGCGCCGCCTACGCGGTGTCCGAGCGGGACGTGCTGCAGATGCGGATCCTGCAGAGCAACGTCGCCATCCTCGGGGTGGCCCGCAGCTCCCAGCGCGAGGAGACGGAACGACTGGCGGCCCGCGAGCTGGTGCACCAGATCGAGAACGCCTGGACCGACCTGCTCGAGCGAGGAATGTCGCAGGGCGTCTTCGTCCGCCGCGACTCGCACACCCTGGCGCTGAACATGCTCGGCATGATCGTGAGCGTCTGGCGGTGGTATCGCCCGCGCGGCACGGTGACGCTGGCCGCGGTCAGTGAGCTGACCGAGGACTGCTGCGTCCGCATGGTGGCCGCCTAGCCCAGGTCTTGGCCCGCGGACGGTTCCTTGCCTGTGTCAGCCCGGTTGGTGTGCGGATCACGGCACCGCATGCGGAGTTCCGGCTGCCGGGTGGTCGGCGAAGCCGGTCGGGCCGTGCCGGTAGCGCTGTTCCACGTCGTCGAGTCGATCCAGCCGCAGGTACGCCTCGGCCAGCGCAGGCAGTGCGCGCGCCTGCCCGACGGGGTCGCCCGACCTGCGCGCGGCGTCCAGGGCCGTGCGCTGCACCGCGACCTGCTCGGACCAGAACCCCCGCCGCACCAGGAACGGGGACAGCGCTGACGCCAGTTGCCAGGCATGTGTGTCGAACCCGACTGCCGCGGCGTGAGTGGCCAGGGCGAGCAGCACCCGGTGTTCGGCGGTGAACCACGCGAGCGCACTCTCCCGATCGGCGTGGCAGTCCGGGAACACCCCGGACTGCGGCTGGGTGAGGTCCAGCGGTCGCCACTGTGGGTCCAGTAGCAGGGCCGCAGCGTGCGCGGAGTGCAGGTAGTGCTCGAGCATTCGGTGTGTCACGGTGTGCTGCTCCGTGTCGGTGAATGCGGTGTGGGCGAGTTCGATGGCGAAGGCGCGGAGCAGGTCGTGGAAGGCGTGCCGGCCGGGGGTGCGTTCGGTGAGCAGGTGTGCGCGATGCAGTTCGGTCAGCTCTGCGCGGGCCTGCTGTCGGGTGATGCCGGCGAGGCTGGCCACGGCGGGCAGGGTGATGTCCGGGCCGGGATGGAGCCCGAGCAGGCGGAACAGCCGGTGGGCGCCGCGGCCCAGGGGGTCGCAGGACCAGGAGATCACCGTTCGCATGTCGGCGGCGGGGTCGCCGCCGTCGAGGGCGTCCAGGCCGTTGGCCACCTCATGCAACGCCGCCGTGACGGCGGTAAGGGCGAGGGTCGGGTGAGCTGCGCAGTGCGCGGCGGTGATTGCCAGTGCCAGGGGTAGCCGGGCGCAGTGGGCGATGATGTCCTGTACGGCGTCGGGTTCGGCCGCGATCCGATCGGTGCCGAGCCGTGCGGCCAGGAGGTCGTATGCGTCGCCGTCGGTGAGCAGGTCGACGCTGATCGGGCGGGCGCTGTCGGTGGCGGTCAGCCCGGTGAGGCGGTTGCGGCTGGTGATCAGGACCAGGCAGCCGGGCGAGCCGGGTAGCAGCGGGCGGACCTGTGCCTCGTCGCGGGCGTTGTCCAGCACGATGAGGACCCGTTTGCCGGCCAGCACGCTGCGGTACAGGCCGACCTGGGCGTCCAGCCCGGCCGGGATCCGGTCCGCGGGTAGCCCGAACGCGTCCAGGAACCCGCGTACTGCCTCGGCCGGCTCCACCACTGAGGAGGACGGGCTGAACCCGCGTAGGTCGAGGTAGAGCTGACCGTCCGGAAACGACTGCGCGTGCTGGTGCGCCCAGCGCCGGACAAGGCTGGTCTTGCCGACGCCGGGGCTCCCGGACACCGCGGCGATAGTGGTCGTCGGCGATCCGCACGCGTGTGCGGCATCGGCCTCGGTGAGAAGGGTGTCGAGTTGGTCGAGTTCGGTGCGCCGCCCGACGAACGCGGGGATCGTGGGTGGTAACTGCGCGGGTGTGGCCCACCCGGCGGGGGTCGCGGTGATCGTGACCTGTGCCGGGGACGGGTCGAGGGCGGGGTCGTGGCGCAGGATCGCGGCTTCCAGATCGCGCAGCGCCGGGCTCAGGTCGATGCCGAGTTCGGTGCCAATCGTGCGCCTGAGGCGTTGATACACGGCCAAGGCGTCGGCGTGCCGGCCGGTGCGGTACAGGGCGAGCATCAGCTGCCGGTGGATCCGCTCGTCGAACGGGTGCTGTTGGGCCAGGTCCGCCAACTCGGGAAACAGCCGGGCGTGTTCGCCGAGGGCCATCCGGACGTCGATGAGGCTTTGGGCGGCGCGCAGCCGCAGCTCGTCAAGGCGGTTGGCGTGGTTTTCGAGCAAGGCCACGTCAGTGACGTCGGCGAGGGACGGTCCGCGCCACAGGTCCAGGGCGGCCCGCAGGTGGGCGGCGCCGGCGGCCGGGTCGGCGGCCCGGTCGGCAAGGTCGATGAGCTGCTGAGCCCGTACGACGTCGGTGGCTTCGGCGGGGATGTCGAGCAGGTAGCCGGGCCGCCGGGGGACGATCGCGGCCCGGTCGCCGAGGACGCCACGAAGGTACGAAATATGGCTTTGCAGTGTGTTTGATGCCGTTGTCGGTGGGTGTTCCCCCCAGAGGACGTCGATGAGTCGGTCGGTGCTCACCGTTTCGCCGGGGTGCAGCCCTAACACGGCCAGCACGGTCTTGCGGCGCAGGCCGGACACCGGCCGCACCCGGCCGTCGATCGTGACGTCGACCGGGCCGAGCAGCCGGACTTGCACGGTGTCGAGGTTCATCAGAGAGCTCGATTCCACGATTGCCGGTCGGCTGTGCCCGCGGCACCGACCCGACCCGGCGCGTCAGGTGCGTTTCAGGTCCGCTCCAGCCGCAGCTGGCACGGTGTGACCAGCAAGCGCGGGCAACCGCGACCTTACTCGCCGATCCTCCACGAATTCCTGCCCGTCCTGGTCACCAGGAAGTGACGGTTCGCCGACAGGAGACACCATGCATGAGTCTGTCGATCCCAATATGGACCGGCCCGATCCGCATAGCTCGGCGATGGTCCCGGACCGGCTGCGCGGGGCGGCGCCGGCCACCCGCGACGATGCGTTCGGATCGGCGGCCGTCCGGGCGGTGAGGTCCCAGGTCGACTGGAAGATCGTCGACGAGGGGTGGGGTCGTAGAGCTGTCGATTTCGCGACGCTGAGTGAGCCGGGCAACTGCCGGGAGTATGTCGCGATGCACCACCGGCTCGGCGTCGGTGTGGGTGACCGGCTGCTCGATGTCGCGTGCGGCGCCGGGTTGGCTGTTGCGTTGGCCGGTGTGCTGGGTGCCGAGTGCGCGGGCATCGACGCCGCCTCCCGGCTGGTGGCGATCGCGCGGGATCGGAACCCGGACGCCGACATCCGGGTGGGCGACATGCACGCATTGCCCTGGGTGGATGCGAGCTTCGATGTGGTGACCAGTTTCCGCGGTATCTGGGGTACGACGCCGAAGGCGTTGCTGGAGGTGTACCGGGTGCTGGTGCCCGGTGGCCGGGTGGGGCTCACGGTGTGGGGTCACATCAAGGCCTCCCCGGGGGGATGGGCGTTGGCGCCGTTCCGGTTGGCAGCGAAGCCGAAGGTGGACAGCCAGGCCGCCATGCAGCTCGGCCGGCCCGGTGCGGGGGAGGGGCTGCTGGCCGGCTGCGGCTTCGTGGACATCGAACGACTCGATGTGCCGTTCGTGTGGGAGTTCGCCGATCCGGAGACGTTCGCGCGTGCGCTGGCTGCCACCGGGCCGGGGTACGAGGCGATCGAGAACATCGGTGAGGCGGCGTTCATTCAGGCCGCGGTCGAACAGGCGCGGGCGTTGGTCCGCGAGGGACTGCCGCTGCGGGCACCGATCGCGTTGGTCGGTTATCTCGCCCGCCGGCCCGCGCAGGGCAGAGCCGAGCTGCCGGCACCACGCTGAGCGGGGCAACCCGGGTGGAGTAAGCGGCCCCGTCGCCGACGGCGGCGACCGTGGAGACATTCCCTCGATCACAACGACGTAGGAGACCACCCCATGTCATATCTCGACGTCCGCGTCGCCGCGTCCGCGCAGGACGACGTCGACCGGATCCACGACGCCGAACGCCGCCGCCTGGGCTACCTGCCCAACTACGTCGAGGTCTTCGGGCTGCGGCCCGCCGTTTACGACGCCTGGGCACAACTCAACATCACCGTCAAGGCCGGCATGGACCTGCGTCACTACGAGCTGGCCACCCTCGCGGCGGCGCGGCGGCTGCGTTCCAGCTACTGCTCACTGGCCCACGGTGCGCTGCTGTGCAAGTTCTACGCTCCCGCCACCGTCGCGAGGATCGCGGCCGACCATCACGACGCCGGTCTGGACGACGCCGAGGTCGCCCTGATGGACTTCGCCGAGAAGGTCGCCGACAGCGCGTTTTCGGTCACCCGTGCGGACATTCAGACGCTGCGTCAGCACGGGTTTGCCGAGGCCGACGTCTTCCAGATCGTGCTGGCGGTGGCGGCACGCTGCTTCTTCAGCACGGTGGTCGACGCGGTTGGTGCCGAGCCCGATTCCCAATACCGCAGCAGCCTCGATCCGCAGTTGCTGCGCGTCCTCACCGTCGGCCGGCCCGTCGCCGCCTAGGACGGCGGGGACCGGCCGGCGCGGCGTCGGCAAACCCGGTCGAGCGCAGCCCAGCCGTTGTTTCAGTTGGGTGCGGCAAATCATTGCCGGGACGTGAACGCGGCGCTAGAGTCCCTCTAACTGAACTGAACTCAGTTATAGGAGCGGCCATGAGTCCCGTTTCACGTCGGCAAGTGCTACTCGGCGGTCTCGCGGGCGTCGCGCTGACCGCGGCCGGCTGTGGTGGCGGCAAGTCCGCCGCTGCGAGCGACACCGAAATAACTATCGGCGCGTGGTATCCGCTGACGGGTGCCGTCGCCGCCTCCGGCATTCCGCAGCACGCGGGCGCCGACGCGTACTTCAAGATGATCAACGACAAGGGCGGCGTCAACGGTCGTAAGATCAACTGGATCGTCAAGGACAACGCCTTCGACGCCCAGCAGACCGTGCAGATCGCCCGCGAGCTGGTCGGCCAGGACAAGGTCGTGGCCATCGTCGCCGCCAACGGCACCGCCCAGGGCGAGGCGACGTTTCCGTTCGTGCTCCAGCAGTCCAAGGTGCCGATCTTCAACGAGTTGGGCGGCGCGGCAACCTGGTACACGCCCCCGCGCCCCGGCCTGTTCGGCGTGCAGACCCTCTATGAGGACCAGGCGGCGGCGCTGGCGGCCTGGGCGGGCGAGGACGGGGCGAAGAAGGTCCTGGTCGTGCACAGCGATCCGGCCGCGTTCGTCAACGTCGCCAACCAGGTCGCGCCGGTGCTGGCCAAGTCGGCCCCCACCGCCACCGCCGAGAAGTTCCCGGTCAAGTTCCAGACCACCGACTACAGCCCGGTCGTCGCGCAGGTGAAGGCGAAGCAGCCGGACGCCGTGATCCTGATCCTCGCCTCGCCGGAGGCCGCCGCCTTCCTCAAGGAGGCCAAACTGCAGGGCTTTTCGGTGCCCGCGTACGGCTACGCGCCCACCGCGGCGGCCTCCACGCTGACCCTGGCCGCCGGCGCCGCCGAGGGCTTCAAGGCGGTCCAACTGGTCAAGTCGCCCGCCGACAGCGACCCGGCGGTGAGCGAGTTCCGGGACGCGATGGCCAAGTACGCATCCGGCCAGACGGCCGACTTCATCGCGCTCTGGGGCTGGGCCGCCGCCAAGATCTTCGTGCAGATCGCGCAGACCGTCACGGGCGACATCACCGCGCAGAGCCTGACCGACGCATACCAGCAGGCGAGCAAGATCGACTCGGGCGTGGCGCCGGTGATGAGCTTCAGCGCCACCAACCACCTCGGCACCCGTGCCGTGCAGAAGGTGCAGGTGAAGGGCGGGCAGTTCGTGTCGGTGGGCGACTTCTTCACACCGCCGGAGCGGGGCTGAAACCCGGCCGCCGGCCGTCATCGCAGGGGGAGAATCCAGATCATGATCCTGGCCGGGTACATGGCTTGCATGGACAGCGACGACCCGGAGAAGGCGCTGCAGTACCTGGAGCCGGACCTTCGGTTCCTGATCGCGCTGCCCGGTCGCGAGGTGACCGGGCAGAGCCGGGCGGACTTCGCCGCGTACATCTGCGGGCGTAATGCCGTTGAACGCGTGCACCACATCCTGCGCTCGGCGGTCGACGGGGACCTCGAAATGGTCTACGGCGTGGTCACCGACGCCGGCACGCCGACGGGCGCGTTCCAGTCCCTCGCGGTGATTTCCCCGAACGGCCGGATGGCGCGCTACCAGTCGTTCTTCACGCCCACGTTCGAGTTGTTCGACCGCTGACGGGAGACACTCATGACTGTTGACACCCACCTCGACGTGGACGTGGTCGTCCTGGGCGCCGGCCTCGCCGGGATGGCCGCGGCCACCTCGGCGGCCGCGGCCGGCGCTCGCACGGTCGTCCTGGAACGAGCCGCCGCCGTCGGTGGATCGGCCGCCATCTCCGGCGGCTACGTGTGGGCGATCGCCGACGTCGACACGCTGCGCGCGGAGGACCCGGGGCAGTATCAGCGGCACGGCCACCTCGTGGTCGACGGATACTCCGCCGCGATCGACTGGCTGAGCGGCTACCTCCCGCCACTGACCGAGGAGCAGCCGAACCTCGCCGGCCGCGGGCGCAAATTCGACCTGCCCCTGCTGTTCGCCTACCTGACCCGCGACCTGTACGCCGCCGGCGGCCGGCTGATCCCGCAGGCACAGACGACTACATCACCTTCGCGCTGTATCACAGCAGCCTCGGCGTCCTGCTCGACCCGGACGGCCGCCGGTTCGCCGACGAGCGGCGCGGCGACCACAACAACGCGATGGCCCTGGCCGCGCGGGGCGGTCATGGCCTGCTGCTCTGGTCGGAGCAGGTGCAGCAGGAGGCCTGCGCGCCGTTCGTCCCGAACAGCCCGCCGATGGACCGATGGGCCTTCTCCCGGGACCGGGGCGGGCGGGCCGCGGTCGTCGACGACCTGGCGGCGCTGCGGCCGGTGCTCGACTCCTGGGGTTACTCCGGCGAGCCGCGCCTGGACGGCGAGGCGCGCGCGAGGCTGGGCCAGGGACGGGTCTTCGCCGCCGACGTCGTGCCCGCGATCACCTTCACCTTCGGCGGCATCGAGGTCGACGACTCGGGCGCCGTCCTGGACGCCGCGGCGGAGCCGATCGACGGGCTCTTCGTCGCCGGGGCGGACACCTCGGACGTGTACCACCAGGGCTATGGGGGCGGGCTGGCGCTCGCGGTGGTGTCCGGCCGCCGGGCCGGCCGGCTCGCCGCCCGGTGCCGCACCGCGACGCGGACCAGCATGAGCCTGAGCGGCAGCGAGTGACAGGAGGCCAGATGTCCGATACCGCGGCACCGTTTCTGACCGCGTGGTTCGAGATCATGGACAGCGACACGCCGGAGCGGATCCTCGACCTGATCACCGAGGACTTCACGTTCGCGATCCTGTTCTCGACCGGCGGCGACGGCGCGACCCACTTCGCCGGCGGCCGGCCGGCTATGGAGGGCTATCTGGAGCAGCGCGAGAAGGGCGTGCTCACCCACCATCTGCTGACGGCCGGCGGATCCGGGCGCGACGAGATGTTCCTCGGCGAGGTGCGGCGCGCGGGCGCACCGGTGGCGAGCTTCGTCGCGGCCGGGCAGATCGCCGAGTCGGGGCGCCTGGCCCGGCTGCTGATCGGCCGGTCACCCGCCGTCCTGTTCGACGGCGCGGCCCCGCTCGGGAGCCACCATGTATGACCTGGTGCTGCTGGCCGCGCGGCCGCCGGAGTGGAGCCACGAGAGGTTCATCGCCTGGTGGCGCGGCGAGCATGCCGAGCTGACCTACCGGCTGCCCGGCCTGCGGGCGTGGCGGCACGTCGACCTCGATGGGGCGCTCGAGACCCGTTCGGAGGGCTGGGACGGGGTGTCGGTGCTCAGCTTCGACAGCCGCGAGGATCTGCGGAAGGCCCTGGACAGCCCCGAATGGGCGGCGGCGGTGGCCCAGGTGGGCGACATGCGCGGCCGCCGGATCGCCGTCACGGGCACCGAGAAGCAAATGTTCCCGGGCTGATCGCGCCCGGAGAGTGCGAGGAACGCGGCATGCGACAGGCAGTGGACGAGTTCCGGCGGCGGGCCGAGGAGTCCGACTTCGTCGCCGTCATCGATGACTCCGGAGCCCATTCGGCGCGGTTACTGCTGGACCACGCGACGGCTCTCGCCGATGCTCTGGCCGGCGCCGGCACCGTCGTGGTGCAGGCCGACAATTCCTGGCGTACGGTCGCGGCCAGCCTCGCCGTGGGCCTGAGCGGCGGGGTGCTCGCCGTGGTCAACCGGCACACGACCGGCGCCGAGTTCGCGGCGGCGTTCGAGGACATCGAGCCCGACGCGGTGCTGGCCGAGCCGTCCGCGATGGCCGAATGGGCGGTGCCGGCCCGGTTGCCCGGGGCGGCGCGCGCGGCCCTCGACGGCTGGGTGGTCCGATCGGCGACCGCGCCGCGCGATGTCTCGCGCTGGGCCGGCGGCTGCCTGATCGGGCTCACCTCCGGCTCGACCGGGCGGCCCAAGGGCGTGGTGCAATCCGAGGAGGCCTTGCGGTACGCGGTCACGCACACCATCGCCATCAACGGCTTGCAGCCGGGCGACGCGGTCGCCGCGATCGTGCCGCTGTCGTCCACCGCGGCGTATTGCTTCGGCACGTATCTGGCACTGAGACTGGGCGGCCCGCTGGTGTTGTGGCACAAGTGGGATCCGGCGGCCACGTGCGCGCGGATGGCCGAGACCGGCGCGCGGTGGACCATGTGTGTCCCGACCATGGCGCTGCAGTTGGGTGGCGCGGCTGCCGGCACGCGGCCGTTGCGGGGCGTGCGGTCCATGACGGTCGGCGGCGGCCCGGTGGACGCGGCGGCCCTGCGCCGGGCCGAGGAGTCGCTCGGCACCACGATCCTGCGGGTCTTCGGGATGTCCGAGTGTCTCGGCCATACCTCCCCGCTGCCGGCCGACCCGCCGGATGTGCGGCTCGGTCGCGACGGTCGCCCGTTCCCCGGGACGGAGCTTCGCGCCGTGGACGCCGCGGGCCGGGTGCTCGGTGTCGGCGAGGTGGGCCGGGCCGAGGTGCGTGGGCCGTCGCTGTTTCTCGGGTACGCCCGGGGCGGCAAGGTGGAGCCGCCCGAGTTGACCGCGGACGGGCTCTTTCCCACTGGCGATCTCGTGATGGCGTACGAGGACGGCACGGTTCGCATCATGGGCCGGGAGAAGGACGTGATCATCCGGGGCGGGCGCAACATCGACATCACCGAGGTCGAGCGCGCGGCGGCGACCCACCCGCGGGTCTCGGAGGTGTGCGTGGTGCCGGTGCCCGACGACGTGCTCGGCGAACGGGTTGCCGCGCTGGTGGTCACCCGCGATGGCGCGGCGATGCGGCTTGACGAGGTAACCGGGCACTTGCACGACCTCGGCCTGTCCAAGACCAAGTGGCCGGAGTACGTGTTCGCGGTCGACGAACTGCCGCAGACGCGGGTCGGCAAGCTCTCCCGTGCGGACGCCCGGCGCCTGGCCCGCGAGTTGCACGCGAGGCGGGCCGGGACGGCGCGCGAATGACCTCGCCCGCAGCTGTGGATGGGGAGGACGCGGAGGTCGTGTCTGTGGATCGGAGACGGTGGGCTGAGCCCGGCGCCGAGACCGTCCGGCCCGGGGTGCATCGGGTGCCGCTTCCGTTGCCCAACGACGGCCTCCGAGCGGTCAACGTCTATCTGCTCGAAGAGGACGACGGCCTGGTCATGATCGACGGTGGCTGGGCGCTGCCGGAGTCCCGCGCGGCGCTGGAGAGCGCGCTGGCATCGCTCGGACACGACCTCGGCGAGATCACCCGGATCCTGGTCACCCACATCCATCGCGACCACTACACCCAGGCGGTGGCGCTGCGCCGGCTGCTTGGCGCGCAAGTGTTCCTCGGCGCCGGCGAGCGGCCCGGGCTGGAGATGCTGCACGAGGTCCGCAGCAACGTTCCGGTCAGCTCGCTGCACGCGCTGCACCGGGCCGGCGCCGACGACCTGGCCGATCGCGTACGCAAAAGCCTGGCGCCCGACGGCTTCGACGGCGACGACTGGGAAGCGCCCGACGGCTGGCTCGGACCCGGCGTGCTCGATCTCGGCCGGCGGGCGCTGCGGATCGTCCCGACGCCCGGCCACACCCGGGGCCACGTGGTCTATCTGGACGAGACGGCCGGCCTGCTGTTCGCCGGCGACCACGTGCTGCCGCACATCACCCCGTCGATCGGCTTCGAGCTGGCCGAGCCGGGCCTCCCGCTGGCGGACTACCTGAACTCGCTGCGGCTCGTGACGACCTTCGCCGACACCTGGCTGCTGCCCGCGCACGGCCCGGTCACGGGCAGCGCCCACGAGCGGGTAGCCGAGTTGCTGGCCCACCACGACGACCGGCTGGCGCAGGCCCTGCGGGTCCTCGGCACGCGGACCCGCAACGGCCACGCGGTGGCACGCGAGCTGACGTGGACCCGCCGCGGCCTGGCGTTCCCGGACCTGAACGACTTCAACCAGATGCTGGCGGTCACCGAGACGATGGCCCATCTCGACGTCCTCGTGGCACGCGGCCGGGTCGTGGCCGCCGACGACGCCGGGGTCCGTAAGTACACGCGGCTGGACGACGGCCCGGCCACCGCCCCGCGTCGCCGGCGCGCGGTGTAACGCTGGTATCGGGCCGAAGGCTTGGAAGTAAGGCCGTGCGGGGCGTCAGCGGGCGGTGTAGCCGCCGTCGACGTAGAGTTCGGAGCCGGTGATGAAGCTTGCCTCGGGGGAGGCCAGGAAGGCGACGGCGTTGGCGACCTCGTCGGTTCGGCCGAGCCGCCGCATCGGCGTGTTGTCGATCATCGCGGTGAGCCGGGGCGTGCCCTGCCAGAGCTTGGCGGACAGCGGCGTCTCGATGAACCCGGGGTGTACCGAGTTCACCCGTACTCCGCGCTCGGCCCAGTGCAGTGCGGCGTTCTTGGTCATCAGTCGGACCGCGCCCTTGGCCGCGTGGTATGAGAACTGGCCGCCGAAGCCGCCGACCGCTCCGAAGATCGATGAGATGTTGACGATCGACCCGCCGCCGGAGCGTTCGATGACCGGGCCGGCGTGCTTCATTCCGAGCCACACGCCGCGCTGGGTGATCGCGATGACTCGGTCCCAGGTCTCCTGGGTCTCCGTCTCCACGGTCACCATCTCGGCGACCCCGGCGTTGTTCACCAGCACGGAGATGCCGCCGAGCCGTTCGGTCACCGTGGCGACGGCCTCCTGCCATGCTTGCTCGTCGGCGACGTCGAGGCCCATGCCGATCGCCTGGCCGCCGATCGCGTCGCCGTCCGAGGCCGCAAGGTCCTTGGCGGCCTGCGCGCAGCGGTCGGCGTCGAGGTCGGTGATGACTACCGTCGCGCCCTCCGCGGCGAGGCGGCGGCAGATCGCCTCGCCGATCCCGCCGGTCGCGCCGGTCACCAGGGCGACGCTGCCGGACATTCGAGCCTTCATCTGATCCCACCCCATCGATGCCGGTTGCCGTTGCGGGTGCTTGTCGTGGCTACGGGAGTTTCTTGAGCCCGGCCCGCAGCAGCGCGGGGACGGCCGAGCCGACGGTGTCGAAGCCTTCGCCGACGGTCTGGCCGGCCAGGTACCGGGCGTGGATGCCCTCGGCTATGACGGCCAGCTTCAGGTAGCCGAGCGCCTCGTAGAAAGCCAGTTGTGCCACGTCGCGGCCCGAGCGACGGGCGTAGCGCTGGACGAGGTCGGGCCCGGCCGGGAAGCCGGGGTTGGCGGTGGGCACGTGGCGCATCCCGAGCACCGGTTCGCAGGCCGGATCCCAGTAGACGAGCAGCAGGCCCAGGTCGGCGAGGGGATCGCCGAGCGTAGCCATCTCCCAGTCGACGACCGCTCGGATCCGGCCCGGGTCGGCGGCGTCCACGATGGTGTTGTCGAGCCGGTAGTCGCCGTGCACCACGGATGCTCCGCTCTCCGTGGGCGTCGCCTGCGCCAGCCGGCGGTGCAACTCCTCGAGCTCGCTCAGCTCCCGGGTCGCGACCCGGGCCCACTGACCGTGCCAGCGCCGCACTTGGCGGTGCAGGTAGCCGGCCGGGCGGCCGAAGTCGGACAGGCCGATCAGCTCCGGATCGAGCGCGTGCAACGCGGCCAGCGCGTCGACGAGCGCGTCGGCACACCGCCGGGCGTCCTCGTGGGGCAGCGCGACGGCCTCGTTCCCGTCGCGCAGCACCACACCATCCACATAGGACGTCACGGCGAAGGGCACGCCGAGCACATCGAGGTCCGCGCAGTACGAGACCGCCCGCGGCACCGGCACGTCGGTGGGGCCGAGTGCCGCAACGACGCGGTATTCCCGGTGCATGTCGTGTGCGGTCGGGGTGAGCACGCCCAGCGGCGGCCGGCGCAGGACCCACCGGCTGACGCCGTCGGTCACCGCATAGGTCAGATTGGAGCGTCCGCCGGCTATCCGGCTCAACCGGAGCGGGCCCCGGCACCCGTCGACGTGCCGGTCGAAGTACCGCTGCAACGCGGGCACATCGACACCTCGCGGCTCAATGTCGTCCATGCTCGTCATGTCGCCGCCTGGTCGCGCGCGGCCCGCACGGCTCGCCGTGCGATCGCCCATCGGTGGGTCTCGGACGGCCCGTCGTAGATGCGGAACGCCCGGATCTCGCGCAGCAGCCGGGCCAGCGGCAGATCGGCCGAGATGCCCATCGCACCGCACACCTGGACGGCGCGGTCGACGACCCGGTTGACCGCTTCGGCCACGAATGTCTTGGTGATCGACGTGTACTGCGCGCCCGGCCGACCCTGGTCCAACTCCCAGCAGGCCCGCCAGAGCAGCGCCCGGCCGGCCTCGATGTCGATCTCCGAGTCGGCGAGCATCTGTTGCACCATGCCGAGTTCGGCGAGCGGCCGGCCGAACGCCGAGCGCATGCAGATGGCGAAACCGGCACCGTCGGCCCCGCTGATGAACCACTTGCGGCCGTCGATCCGCCAGCCGCCGGGCACCGGGGCCGCCGTGGTGGCGAGCGCGCGCGGGTCGGAGCCCGCGCCCGGGGCCGGCTCGGTCATCGCGAAGCAGGACCGCAGCTCCCCGGCGGCCAGCGGGCGCAGGTAGCGCTCCTGCTGGCCGGGGGTGGCGACCTGCTCGAGCAGGTGCATGTTGCCCTCGTCGGGCGCCGCGCAGTTGAGCGCCAGCGGGCCGAGCAGCGCATAGCCGGCCTCCTCGAAGACCACGGCCTGGTCGCGCAGGTCCAGCCCGAGCCCGCCCCACCGGCGGGCCGCGTGCGGGGCGAACACCCCGGCCTGGCGGGCGGCGTCCTGCAACTGCCGCCGCAGCGGCTCGGGCCCGTCGTGGACGGAGCCGCCGCACGCCTGTTCCGCGGGGAGCACGACGCGCCGGACGACCTCGGCGGTGCGCCGGGCGATCTCCGCGACCTCGCCGCTGACCTCGAACTCGATCGGCACGGCGACAGCTCCCTTCGCACCGGCTAACGGTCATTAGCCATGAGATGTCACCCCAGCATGGGTTGTCAAGGTGAGATAGGTGCCGTTGGCTATATTGCGTTAGCCTGGCGGGATGGCGATGCCCGAGGCGTACGAGCGGCCGCACTCGCCGGGCGATCCGGGCGCGGCCCCGCCCGACGACCGGCGAGCGGCCATCCGGGTCGCCGCCCTGCGCCTGTTCGCCGCGCAGGGCTATCGGGCGACCACGATGGCCGACATCGGTGCGGCCGTGGGCATCCGCGGGCCGAGCCTCTACAAGCATGTGGCCGCCAAACACGAGTTGCTTGCCGAGATCATGGTGGCGACCATGGAGCGCCTGATCGAGGGCTTCCGGGCGGCCACCACCAGCACGGACGACGTGCGTGAGCAGTTGCGCCGCGCGGTGGAGGCGCACGTGCGCTACCACGCGCACAACCGCCTCGAGGCGTTCGTCGGAAACCGCGAGATCGGCAGCCTCGAGCGGCCGGACCAGGCCCGGGTGCTGCGCCGCCGGGGTGACTACGAGGGCGGCTTCCGGCGGCTCATCGAGCGGGGCGCGGCCTCCGGCGACTTCGCCGTGCGATCCGCGCGGCTGGCTTCGTACTCGATCCTCGACATGGGCATCGGCGTCGCGACGTGGTTCCACGAGGGCGGCGAGTTCTCGGCCGACCAGGTCGCCTATCAGTACGGCGATCTGGCCCTGCGAATGGTCGGCGCCGTGCCACCGGCCGCGCCATCGCCGGCTCCGTAATGGCTGTGCCAGTCGTAACATGTGCGACGCCCGCGAGAAACGGCATCGATTTCCGTAACGCTGTGCGTGCGTACGGTAGCCGTTTTCGTAACGTTATCGGCGTGCCGAACTACGGTCGGACGATTTCCTAGTGTCCGAGGTGGACCGACCGGTAGAGTGCTGCCGGAGCAACGCGCACCGCGCTTTTTTCGCCGGTTGGCACGTTGCTCTGCATGCTGCTATTAGCTGAATCGTGGGGTCAACGGCGTGGCGACTGCGGATTGTCCGGTCGCCGGCGTCGCTCCC
>Ga0307513_10004881_pt1 | contig 17800 bp, 27 predicted proteins | sample 15_EM_MG_FD_202174 | JGI IMG/M metagenome (GOLD analysis project Ga0307513, IMG submission 202174) | Populus trichocarpa ectomycorrhiza microbial communities from riparian zone in the Pacific Northwest, United States - 15_EM | ecosystem: Host-associated > Plants > Roots > Unclassified | place... | reverse complement strand
GTTCGCGTGGGACTTTGTCCATGCTGATCTACAGCATTCAACGGTGGGCAATAAACTTTATGTGACGCGTGGCGGTGCCGGGAACGGCCAGTTGCCGGCATACGGCGGGGTGTGAGTACTGGCTGTTTGAGCTGGTTGGTGGGGTGAACAGGAACTTGGTCGGTGTACGAGTAGACGGTTCACTTTACGCAGATCAGACCACGCAAGGTGCAGCTACGGTTTTTAGGGTTTTAGGGTTGTTGGCGCATAGAGCCCTTCATAGCGGTCGCAGCAATCCCCCAATTTGCATTTGTTTTGGGGTATCCTTCATAGTTATTACTTTCTAGTATGCATATGCCACCTTCGATATACGTTTCTAAATGTTAAGTCACCGGCATTTCGGTCTTCTAACCAAAAAAACGTGGCTGCTGAAGTGATGGCTTAACGAGCGTTATTCCAATAGATAATATGCACACGATAAGGCTTGTATAGCTGTGAGAGACCCTCTATATTCGATTAGTCCGTCTAGAGGCTTTGGATTACAGCCGCAGTGAAGTCCGAACAGGTGTTCGTGCCTGTTGAAGAAAGGACTGCATTCAGATAAAGCTTCGATCAGACGGACGAGTAAGTACCCACCACCCATATCGGCGGTACGGACTTTGCGCGAGTTGAGTACGTCAAAGGTGGCGGTGGCAATCGAATTGGCAATCGAGTCAAGACCGAGGTGCCGCAGCATCATCGTAGAGCTGAGGATCATTGCAGCGGGATTTGCCTTGTTTGTACCCATAATATCCTGCGCGACATGTCGGCATCCAGGCTCGAACAGGGCATATTCCTGAAAGGAGGTCAGCAAGTCCACTTGGGACAACCAGTAGGGGTACATTAGTGACTCACTCGTCCGATGTTGCAGCCAGCGACGACACCCGGCCCACCGACCAACGCAGCCCCGATATTCGAAACGATAGCACCATACAAGTTAGGCATAACCATCACGTCGAATTGACCAGGCTTGGCGACCAGTTGCATAGAGGTGTTGTCTACGATCATGTCGTTGGCAATGATGCCAGATGACTTGTACTCCTCAGCGACTTTTCGGAAGGTATTAAGGAAGAGTCCATCACCGAGCTTCATGATGTTCGCCTTGTGTATGCAAGTGATTCTCTACACCAATGGCATTTAGAGCGGGAATAGTGAGATGAGGAAAGCCTGACCTTGCGGTTGTTCTTGAGAGCGAAGTCGAAAGCAAAACGAGAGATTCGCTCAGCCTTGGTGCGAGTCGAGACCTTTAAACTCTCGACGACTCCTGGGTAGCTCTGGTGTTCCAGGCCAGAATACTCGCCTTCCGTGTTTTCGCGAATAATGGCAAAGTCGACGTTGGAGTGACGAGTAGGGACGCCAGGAAGGGATTTGCAAACCACTACAGAAGCGTAGATATCTAGTTGCTGGCGCATAGCGACGTTCCACGACAAGTGACCTTCGATAGGGGTGTAAAGAATACCCTTAAGACCGACGCGGTGGCGCTTGAGGGACTCCATGGCTTGTATAAAAAGCGTTTCGCCCTCGTTGGACATGCCCGACACGTGGCACTCGTCCCACTCGATAGGAGCGTTTACATGCTCGAAGATTTCTTTGACGGAATCGGTGATTTCCTTTCCAATACCGTCACCTGGAATGAGAGTGACCTGTTGCATACAAGGTGCATAGAAGTCGTTTCCAGAGGGATAGTCGGAGTAGAGGAGGTATTAGTGACCCAAATACCATTGACGAAAGGTAAACCGACCGTGTAGACACCGCCGTACTTTGTCTGAACCTATATTTTATACCACATAAGCATTGTTACCCACATGAGCGTACACACGTAGCGCACTCGCTTGGAGACCTTTGGGAAACCCGCCGCCAGCGTGGTCGCAGACCGCTTGAGGGCAAAGCTATTAGCGGTGCGGACGACGAGAAATACGAGTAGGAGCCTGCCTGGATAACAGTAGGGTGTATGATGCTCCTGTGAGCCGTCGAAAGGGCGTGCCGGAACATGGTGGTGGGCGAAGGAAGGGTCAAAGTTTACAAAGTTCGACCGCGCCGACATCGGTTTATCGGGTAGCCAACTCATCACCGAGTAATGGAACGATAAACGATATTCGCTCGTCATAACACCTTGCGTGCAAACTTATTGCAAAGAGACATGGTTGTTTGGTTGCAACCATCTCAATTTTTGCCAAACCCACGTCACCATTACAAGAACTGCTCACATACGGCTGCTGTTCCTCAAGGAACCACTCCACTCCACAAAGACAACTATCCCATATGTAGCGCCTTTCAGCCGCGTCGTGTTCTCCATTCGACGCGCCGAACAACTCCCAACTCTCATGAGGTTGTTTGCGGTAAATCTTCACTTCCGGAAGTATATCAAGGGCCTCGTCTCCAGACCGACTTTGCGTAAACCGGTCCCTCGCTGTCCCCGATGTCGTCAACTATTCAGCAAATCGGGCGGTTTCCACTGCGACGTTCCATGTTCACAACCTTCGACACCTAACACTTGTCTTTCGACGGCGTAACCAATTATACCCTCGCATTCTACGCCGATCGAGTTGGCCGCCCTTGTTGGCCGTAGCTTAGGAATCCAGAAATGGTTCTTGAGCTGGCAGACTGGAAAATGGCAAAACCTAGAGCCTGTCTAATACTTCATCCACTCTCCTCCGCTCCTCCAACCGCCGCCAACCTCCAACTCATGTTGCGAAATTAGCTGCCGATCACATACGTCTCCATGTGCAGCCCTCTTCCTCGACTTGAGTCGTTCATACTCAACACCCACCAAACGTATAAGACTCAGATGATTGAGGACGTTCTAGCGCCTTGCTAACGGCCTCCCAAACTCCGCGCAATCGGTGTAGTGCGCAATTGACATCGCGTAGCCATCAAGTTGGAAAATGACGGACGTGATCCTCCTCTTGGCCACTTTGGACATGCTTCGCGGCTATCCTCAAGTGGTGGAAGGGCGTCCCAAGCTTTCAGAGATTCGTATTTGGGAGAACCACCAGTATAAATGTCATTCTCTTCTAGACCTGGTGTCTATGTACAGGAATATTGAGTGTCGCGCGTTTCGTCTCGAAGTCATTCGCCGGAATGTTCGTTTCTAAGTCGTGGCACTTATTTGGACATGGACAAAGCATGGCTGCGGATGTGTAAAGAAGAAGAGGAAACTGTGCTCCCGTTGATAGTGAGTGAGTGCACGACACCCAGTTGTGGATGTAGGGTAGTCGAATGCATAGCAGAGTGAATAGACCTGTGGCCATTATTCACTAATTATGTTAGTAAGATACAACCCCTCACCTTCGGGAACAGCCGTATCAATCGATCCAGGAAGGCATCTTGGCCTCGACCAGCGCGCGCAGTGGGGCGGGATGCAGATAATTTCTGACTGAGTTTATCCACGTCCGAGCTCATGTAGGAGAAACCCTGGTTCAGCTGGATCGCTCCGCTTTCCCACTGTGCTTTCTGGCGTTAATGGTTTAAGACTGAAGGGATGACCCAGAAAAACTCACTGTTCGTCCTCAGAAACGACGGAAACAAGGATTTGACGAAACACGAGATCACCACGTGCGCACAATACTCTGAGTACATCTCCTCCAGTCGCGGCAAATATAAACGCCGTCGACTTTGTCTCCTATCGTCACCATGAACTATCAAGGGCCCTCTTTACCTTGCTTGCCCAACGAGCTATAACAAGAAGTACACTACCACACTACCTTCGTTCCATGCAAAATTGATATTTAGGTCAAACCCCATGTCCGCACCCACTACAGAGAAACACCTCTTCATCTGACGGTAGGAACAATACCAAAAGCACACAAGGACGAGTATTACCTCCGTCTCAAGCTGGTGTGTGTTTCCACGACACTGGGAATGTTTGCGATTTCGCTGGTGTCTTAAGACGGAACGTCTTCCAAATCAAAATCATCTCTGATCTTGGCTACTCGTGGTCGCTCCTTTCTTCTCATCAAGGTACACCACAGTTGGAACCAGTCGGAGTGTGGGGGGAGGGTCAATAGGATTTCTGGCTTTCTGGTCGATCAGACCAGTATCAATATCTCGCGGGATGCGAGGAGTGAACGCGTTCGAAGTCGCTGAGCTCAAGGTCACCACGCCGAATTCTTGCGTGTATAGAAGAGCCAGGACCACATCTTCAAAAACGGCCGTTCTCTACGGAGATGAGCCATATTCGGATTCAAGAGTTACTCGGATGATAGTAGGGAACGTCGGCGATATTAGGGACAATGTAGATAACAGACCCGACGTCAGTCTATATTGATACTGGTGACGAGCTATATACTACATTTTCAATATCAAGGCGTAGGGGATTGGCCAGGGGTCCACCCAAGAAGCCCATGCCACCTGTAATTCGGGTAAGTCTATAGTGTTACGTGCACAGTGCCGTGATAGTGTCACTGATTAGCCCCTTTGGCGAATCTCAAATAGTGGGTAGGGGTTCAGGATCACGACAGGGTAGGCTTCTTATGGCAGACTCCAGGGCGCGTTCATTAGTTACGTGAAAATATCTAGCCCTCCACGCAAACGTCATTTCGTCCTTGGATCCTATTCCCCAAAGCAGTTCACTCCAGGTTTGGTCAGGCCTTGGTGTGGCCGGGATCGGGCAATCGTGGGTGTCAACAGCTGTAGATCGGAGAATTTGGATCGCTCCACATCGTTGGGAGGCGTTTTCATCTGGATCGAGCGCCTCCACCGATGGCGGACAAGAAATCAACTGCTCCTCGGCCTCGGCGGCTCAGCGGGTCGTAAACCTGCTGGAGGCAGGCGTGTTAGGTTGACTGAGACCCTGTTAGGTTACCAATGCATCCGCAGGGGTAGCGGATGGAAGGGGAAAGGGCTGAGGGCCAACGTGCATGAGTGGATGGTGCATGGGTGGTGCATACGGGGTTCGGGGCGGTCGGGGCGCCAGGAGCTGACAGGGCATTCGGTTCGCACTTTGCAAACAGTGGCAAACAGTGGCAAACACTCGCTTAGCGGCGAGTTGGAAAAATGTCGTCGCTCCACTTCGTCCGAATCGACAAATCGATATTCTTGTGGCGTCCCCTCGGCCTCCCGTGCAAACATGGCGCTCTTTCTTCCCTTCCAAGACCAGCATCCCATCGATGCTCCCCTTCTCGACGCCCTCAACCGCATCGGCCCATTCCTCGTCGCTGCCTCGAGCCATGACCCCGACCACGCCTGCCACGCTTACCAGTCTTTCATCGTCCAAGCCGAGCCCACTTCCTCGACCGAACAAGTCATTCAATGGCTTGAAGATGGTGCCTCAAAGGTCGTCGTTGGCCCGGCCCTAACAAAGGAAATAACCGGCAAAGTCCCAGCAAACCGTTTGCTCCTCGTCCTCGATGTCGCGGAACTTAACACCATCTCAGACAAACTGAGGGCTGCCGTTTCTGGTGTGCTGCTCAAGGTCCCTTCCTTCAACCCCGATCTCGTCCTTTCCATCAAGACTTTTTTTGCGGATGGCGAAATCTATATCCTCCCTGCAGCGTTTACGGCAGATATTCGCGAAGCAAAGGCAATCGGAGCCACCCTAGTCATTCCGACATCCAAGCTTACCGTCGAGCAGTCCACGCACGATAAGATCAACGTCGGTGACGCGTTTGTTGCCCCCCTAACGTCCGATAGAGCCGACAAGCTTATCCCATCCGTCGTCACTTCCTACTCAAACGGTCGATCCCTTGGGCTTGTCTACTCCTCTGTCGAATCGATTAAGGAGTCGATTCTCACTGGTGCCGGAGTTTACCAGAGTCGGAATCGCGGGCGCTGGAAAAAGGGCGAGACATCAGGCGCAACTCAAACCGTCGTCAGCATTCGCGCCGATTGCGACTATGACGCCCTTGAATTCACCGTCATCCAGGTGGACCCGGGTTTCTGCCACCTGAATCGCCCATCGTGCTTCGGTCCTCTTGCTGGCCTAGCCGCGCTAGAAGCCACATTGCAATCACGTCTGATATCTGCGCCACCGGGTTCGTACACCCAGCGACTTTTCAAAGACCCCCAGTTTTTGGCCAATAAGGTCATGGAGGAAGCGAAGGAACTATGTTTGGCGCAGACTAAGGACGATGTCGCTTTCGAGGCAGCCGATTTGCTCTACTTTGCGTTGACAAAGTGCGTGGCGAGTGGGGTTACAGTGGCGGATATCGAACAGTGTTTAGACGAAAAGGCGAAAAAGGTGACACGCCGAAAGGGAGATGCAAAGCCAGAATTCATTGCCACCCCACCAAAGGTCAACGGTGGATCCCACAAACCCTCAGCGGAACCCCACTCCCCGATCCAGATGCGTCATGCTGATCTTGCTACCGTCTCCGCCGCCCAGCGCAGTGCACTCCTCCGTCGCCCGGTGCTCGACTCGAAGTTAATGATCGAAAAAGTCCGACCGATCGTCGATGAAGTCCGCAAGAGGGGTGATGCAGCTGTTCTTGAGCTGACTGCACGGTTTGACAAGGCGCAGCTGAAGAAGCCCGTCATCCACCCTCCTTTCTTCGATCCGTCGACGGGCGAGTGTCTCGATGGAAGCGGACCAATCGATCCAGCGGTCAAGGATGCCATTGACAAGGCCTACGACAACGTGCGCAAGTTCCACGAGGCGCAGATATCCGCTCCACTCGTGGTCGAGACTTCCCCGGGCGTTATATGCGAGCGCTTCACCCGGCCCATCGCACGTGTGGGGCTTTACGTACCGGGTGGAACAGCCATCCTCCCCTCATCAGCGTACATGCTCGGCATCCCAGCTCAAGTCGCTGGTTGTGCGGAGATCGTGTTTGCCACCCCGCCACGGGAGGGTGGGTCGATCTCTCCTGAGGTGATGTACGTCGCACACAAGGTCGGTGCGACGGCTATCCTCAAAGCGGGTGGTGCGCAGGCTGTCGCGGCGCTCGCGTATGGGACGGAGACGTGCCCCAAAGTAGATAAGATATTCGGGCCAGGCAATCAGTGGGTCACGGCCGCGAAAATGCTTGTGCAGAATGACACGGACGCATTAGTTGCAATTGATATGCCTGCGGGTCCTTCTGAAGTTTTAGTGAGCCGAGTGGTACCTGTCCATTTTATTTGTTGGGCCTAACCAGTTTCTCCAGGTGGTCGCTGACGAAACTGCCAACCCAGTCTTCGTAGCAGTTGACCTTCTCTCGCAAGCGGAGCATGGCGTTGACTCGCAAGTCGTGCTCATCGGTATCAACCTTTCCCCCGAGCTCCTCGAAGACATCGAGAACCAGGTCGACTCCCAAGCGCACAACCTGCCCCGTGTGGGTATCCTGCGCGAGTCCGTCCGCAAGAGTCTGGCAGTGGCGGCAAATTCCATCGAAGAGGCTCTCCAGTTCTCCAACGACTATGCGCCTGAGCACCTGATCTTGCACATCAAGAATGCGAGGGATGCTCTTCCGTTAGTGCAGAACGCGGGGAGTGTGTTCATCGGTCCGTACACACCCGAGAGGTCCGTTTCCCTCCTTTCCGTCGCTTTGCATGTCTTGTGCTGACGAGCTTAATCGGTAGCTGTGGTGACTACGCGTCGGGGACAAATCACACCCTCCCGACGAATGGCTTCGCGCGCCAGTACAGTGGTGTCAACACCCAATCCTTCGTGAAGCACATTACCGCGCAGGAGATCACGCCCGAGGGGCTTAAGATCATCGGGCCTGTGGTGGAAACCTTGGCGCGTTGCGAGGGTTTGAGTGCGCATGCGAATGCCGTAAGATTTCGGTTAGACGCGTTTGGAGCGAATGATTCAGCCTGAGGCGCCGGTGGGGTACGGAGTCGAAACTTAGTGATCATCATCAAAGGTATATATACGCCTGGGTCGGCCAAAGCGGAAGCACGACCGACGACTTGTTGTTCTCCCTTTCAGGTGGCCGCCTCGGTGGTCCAGCTCTGTATCATTTGTAGTGATCAATGTATTCCTCCTCACAACTTACTCTTCTCCCTCGTGCGTGTGCGCGGGTGCAGAGTGAAGAAATTTGAAACAAAAGAGCTAGTCGAAGGTCAGTGCAGCTAAGTACAACGCGAGCCGCGGAAGTCTATTTTAGTTGGTCCTGTAGAGAGCGCGCTTGGCCACCTTGACAATTAGCGGGGTATCGGGGAAGGAAATAGCTTCGAGGTTGGCAGCGTACTGGGGCATAAAATCTGTCAGGAAAAAATCGGGGGGGGGGAGCTGTCGAGCACATACCGGGGTAGGAACATCAGCGCCAGTGATGCGTTCCACGGGTGCATCAAGGTAGTCGAACGCCTCGCTCTCAACGATCTGCGCGCAGATTTCCGCGCCGACGCCAAAGTGAGGGAAGCCACCCTCCACAATGAGGAGTCTAGAAGCTCACATCAGCGATCCATAACTCTACAAACATATCGCAACGATTGAGACTGACCGGTTCGTCTTCTTTACCGACTCTTTGATCGTATCAATGTCCAGTGGACGGATACTTCTAAGGTTAATGACCTCTGCCTTGATGCCCTCCTTTGCAAGCTCTTCGGCCGCCTCGAGCGAGTGGCCAACCATCTTCGAGTGGGCGACGATCGTCACATCCGACCCAGCGCGCTCAACTTTGGCCTTGCCAATGGGGAGGAGGAAGTTGTCTGAGAGTGCCTCTTGGGACATGGGAAACGAAACGCCGTAGAGCATTTCGTTCTCGAGGAAGACGACGGGGGTATCGTCCCGGATTGCGGACTGTGAGGACCATTGCGTTTAGAAAGACTAGGCAGGAAGGAGAAGAGAGCAAACCTTCAGTAAACCCTTGCAGTCTTCTGCGCTCCACGGGCTGACGACTTTCAACCCAGGGATTTGGCCATACCATGCCGCAAAGTCCTGTGAATGCTGGGCGCCGACACCGGCAGCAGCACCGTTTGGACCACGGAATACGACGGGGCAGGGGACGTTACCACCGGACATGTAGTAGGTCTTGCCTGCTGAGTTCACAATTTGGTCGATGGCCTGGGAGGTAGTCACACTTAGACTACTTGCACGAGTGAGATAAAACGAGAGTAACGGACCTGCATTGCAAAATTGAAGGTCATGAATTCGCAACTGCGTAGATGTCAAATATTAGCAGGGTTTGCGGGGATAGCTTTATGATAGACTTACACTGGCCGGAGACCGGCAAGGGCAGCGCCGACTGCAAGTCCAGCAAATCCCATTTCTGTGATAGGAGTATCTACGACCCGTTTCTCGCCAAACTTGTCCATGAGGCCTTTTGTGACCTGCACGAGCACAGTGGGTTGGTCGAAAGATTTGCGGTGGGTAGGGAGGGTTGAAGCTGACCTTGTAAGCACCGTTGTACCTGGCAACTTCTTCGCCGAGGAGAAATACGTTTTCGTCGCGGAGCATTTCTTCCTCCATCGCCTGGTTCAACGCCTCTCGGACGGTCATCTGGGTCGAACACCATCAGCACGCGCGGAATTCCCAGAAATGATGTCTGAGCTGACGGTAGTCTGTTCCGAGCTTTCGCTTGCATAAAACCGTGACTGGGTTATTGAGCGGATGGCAGGGGCAGCACGCAGCTCCTGCTGGCACGCCCGGCGCGTCGAGAGAGAGGAGAGAGGGGGAGTGCGACGTGGTAATGAGAGACGCGACAATACTCTGCGAGACGCCATCGGTGACGCGGAGAGAACAAGAGCGAAAGGTCGAGGAGAGGGCGAAACGAAAATTGGGGAAAACCAGGACAAACGGAGGTTGCTCATCACCCCTCCGCACGGGACACCGCGTCCAATCTCCCGATACTTCAACCATGGATAACCGTGTACTACCTGTGGTATTAGTCACTGGCGCGTCTCGGTATGTTCCATTCGTCGCCTATCAAAATCCGCAATTTAACCATCAATATCCAGTGGCATCGGCCTGGCAACAGTCAAATCACTTTTAGAAGAACAAAATGCATGTGTAGTTGCAATCTCCCGGTCGGCAAATGACGCCCTGATGCAGCTGCAATCGCGACATTCCTCTCGTCTGGTGCAAGTCCATGGAGACATGTAGGTCCCGCCCACAAACTACGCAAAGTCCCATCTTCAATATCTCTCAGTACCGACCCCACGACCTCCCAACACGCCGTCGCCTCCGCGATTTCAACCTGGTCCTGCCTGACTGGCATAATCCTCAACGCAGGAGTACTAGACCCCATCGGTCCCATCAATTCCACACCCGTAACAGGTCCAGACTCCTGGCAATCAATAATGGATGTCAACTTCTTCTCGCTCCTGTACACTATTCAAGCTGCTCTCCCCGCCTTGCGTGAGTCAAAGGGCAAGGCAATTTTTGTCAGCTCTGGGGCGAGTCTGAAGGGGGTTCGTGCATGGGGACCGTACGCAGCTAGCAAAGCGGCGGTGAACTCGCTTTGTCGGACTCTTGCGGCGGAGGAAAAAGACGTGGTGAGCGTTGCAGTGAGACCTGGCACTGTGAATACCGATGTATGCATCACTTCCTTTCAACTCCCCGATTTCTTCGACTAACACTCGCAATTCGTAGATGCAAGCCGTCGCCCGCAACGCCGGCGGTGCTCTTGAGAAGGATCGTGAATACTTTATCGATCTACATAAGGAGGGGGGGCTCACCGATCCGGCTGTAACTGGCTATTTACTAGGGAAGCTGGCCCTCTCTGCGGAACCTTCACTCTCAGGGCAGTACGTTGACTGGATAGGCAAGGAGTGCGAACCCTATAGGAGGCCCTGAGAGGAAATGTATGTGTGGGTCGATAAGAAATGCAAAGAATCGATCAAGCAGAGGAACAAAAGCGTAAGAGAATAAATGGTTGACTGAATTGACATTTAGCATCTCTCCTTCACCATAGAATCCTTGCTTGTGCAGGCCCTGAATTGCACGTTGGCTTGCACGTTGGCATTCACTCTCCCAGAGACCATACGCCCAATCACGGTCCTGGCGTTCGACTTGAAGTGAAGTCTTATGTGGGAAGGAAACCTCGCCTGATAGCAACAAAGGTTCCCTCCATCTCAGTCCTTATTCACGCACCTGTCACATTCATCAAGCATTCCACCGCCCAGTACAATACTGGCGAGTGGTGTTGACGCGTCCATGCGCGGCTTTTGCTTGACCATTTATGTTTGCGCAACAACAGCTGGTGGAAATGTCTTGTTTATGTTCAAGCTGCTACCGTAGTATAAGAACTGCCAGAAATTACGACATGATTATAGAATATCTAGAGTGACATAGGTACTCTCCTCAAACAAGCGTCTTTCGAAGTAAGGAATGACAAAGCGATCCGAAATGGGGTCTGTTGGTAGAGTATAGTGCCCAGCTACAGGACCGATGATGTCCGGATCGTGTTCGAAAAGCTTGTTGAAAACATCTGTCGCATTGCAGGCGGAAGCGACAGCACAGAGCGTGAGGTGGAGGGCGCACACGTCTGGGTTCGGGAGTTTGTGGCCAGACTCGTGAGAAAAGTGCAGCTCTGTTCCTGTTCCGACTTCTGGGCGGTAGAAGAAGACCCCAGGGTGGATTCTTTGATGAAATAACGGCAAACCCCATCCTCCATCTGCGTTTCAATACCCCAGGCGAGGGCCCTGAATGCACTGTGTACGTCGTGTTGAAGGAGTATACCGTTTTCATCAGCGTTGATGTCGTGGAGAATACCTTGAATCTTAGTGTCACCCGTGAACATTTGGATGTACTTCCAGGCTAGATTCTACGGCACGTGGTCAACTAGCCAGACCATGTGTCACACAACACTCTACGCACCTCGGTCTTGCCGAGGGTAAAAGGCAGTATGTGTGCCGCCTCGAGTGACACCAGGGGCCAATTATTTGCCTCCTCTGGCTTGAATCCAGCATTGTCATTGAGCAGAGTTACAATACAGGCATACCCCTCACGTTTTAATATCTAAAGTCCTATATTCCTTGAGGCATGAAGAGGGACATTTGTCGACTTACTTGTTCACGAAATGTAGCAACCCTCTGGTGGAGCGAGTTGTCGCTGATGAGTTGACCTGGGGTATTTCCGTGGGAGCGGACTGCGAACGACCATCTTAGCCCCTGCAAAGGCAGTGGGGAAACGAACATACTAGGTAGCAACAATCTGGTGATCCATTCATGGGCGTGGGTATTCATCTCGTTAGTAAGATCACCAAGAGCCGTCTGATTCATGTTCAGTAGCATATCAGCGACCGTTGTCCATTGGCCGCTACGAGGAATGAGGATGAAGGACTGTGGGTGTGTGGGGTCGCCGTGCTGTTCTAGATTATCGTTGAAGTATGATTGCAGGAATGTCCAGAACTCCAACGCAACCGAACTAGGCGCGATAGCGTGGCGGAGAAACCCCTTGAACACATCGACTGTCTGGAGGAAACCAGAATTTGTCGCGACGCGGAATTTCGCGGTATCAGGATAGTAACCATTGTAGAGATCAAGGACCTTTTCGACAGCTTCCACGATCGGCAGGGCGGCAGGGCGACTCATGGAGGACTCTAAGATCCACCCTTTGTTGCCACCGTAGAGTTGCCGAGCGATGCCTTCAGGGCTTAGATATTTAGACGATACGGTTCTCTTTCACACTCAGAGAGCTCGTTGCACAGGCTACATAGGAAGGTTGCGTTTTGCAAGAGTACCACAGAGGAGTCGCTACGATGTCATAGCTGCAAAGAAGGGGTCCAAGGATGAAAGAGCGGCGACAGAGGTGTTTATTAGAAATGATTAAGGAGCTAGTATGCGTGCTTGAGAGACGGTCTGAAGTTGCATGAAAGGACGAGCCGTGATGAGTGACGGACGGAATGGGGGTTACTGAGCAGAGCGAGCATATTCTGTGACTTGATGGTCTCAAAACACGGCATTCTACACTGGAACTGCACGGGCAATGGAGGCCAGACCATCGTCAGACATAAGTCAGAATGTGGTCGGGTCCAACTTGTACGCTATAAAACAAACTAGTTAGACGAACATACAAATCAAGATCGAGAATGTGAGAGAAGGGTTGAGACAAGTTCGTCGTCTTCCGACGCAGAAGCACACTAAGTGTTCTATCCCAATGTAGAACGTTAATGGCGACGTGCCTGAGATATCCGGTGTCTAATCCAGGCGTTCCTGTCGTTCTAAGGAATATCGTCTGATGTCAGCTTTTGTTTTCCGTCGCTGCTCCTCGCCCTTCGCCGCATTGAACCGATACACCATCCGACGACCAAAGATGGCTGATACTGAACAACAGCTTTTGAAACAACAACAGGGGATCTGTATCTATTTTATTCGAGTTTCTACAGAAATCCCCCGTGCATATCAGCGCACGATGGGCTGTACCAAAAACGCCAAGATAGTGTGTATCTCAGGCGCTTCTCCTGAACTCGCCACAAGCTTGTAATCGGCTCAGTCATTCTTCTCGTTATAATACATATTTGCACTTTACGTAAAGACTCCAGAATGGCCTCGATCTCAGATCTGCACACCGCTGCTCCGTTGACGGACGTAGAACCTATTTCTCAGCCATTCCTATCCCGAGTGATGACTCGTTTTCGCGTCTGGAGGTCTCACTTCGAACGGAAAGACCGCCAACAAGTTGAACGCCCGCAGACGACCGAAAACCGTGTTTTAGACAAAATTGAAACGATCCGCATAGAGCTTGATGAGTACCTAGCAGATCCGACTGCGTTGGCCACTCCGAAGCTCAGCGTCCGTTCCAGTATTTGTTCAGGGGTCGTCGATATGGACTGGGCGTACGACTTTGGCGGTGCCTCCAGATGAGTGACCGATACACAGATTAGTGGACTAGGATTGTCCATGTCTACAGTCGCGGGTCGTCTTGCATCTCCAGTCCTCTCCAAATACGTTCATCTCCTTTATCCGTCAGTATTTGCTTCAACTCTCTCCGGAAACGAATATGATTGAGGTCCACATCCGCTGGGACTCGAACCATCCGTCGCTCCCGTTCCAAGCTCGCCGCAGCAAGCTGTCTGTGAAACTCGCGTGCATACCCGTCAGGCTGCCCATTGCTCAAGGATGGTCTTCTGGCATTCACCCGATATGATGCAGATCGGGGACGATCAGCATCTTGCCTATGATCAGGGGAGACTCCACCCCCTATATCACTGCTCGGCGGCGGCGAGTCCGACAACGGCAACCTCTGAAGAAAACCAAAGGAAGTGTGCCCAGCGGCAAGCGCACGAAGTGCGTCATCCCATTCACCTATAGAAGGGGCTGTCGTAGGATACGCGACAGGTTTCATGGTCTCAGTACCAAGCACCGGATCAGTATGAAGCACTGCAAGCGTATGCCAACGGGAGTCAGTCTCCGCTGGCCGATATCTCAAAGACACTCCGCGATCCACTCCAGTGGAGTGAAAGGGATGGGAACAGGAGATAGAGTCAAACGACCGTTGGTCGAGGGTGTATCCTAGTCCGAATGGATAAGAAACCGAAGTCCAGTACCTCAGAGAACATCCCTCAAGCTGTGGTGCAAAAAATAGTCGTTGATGAGTCAACTGATGGATGATGCAGATTGTTGAAGAAAGGTACTGGTGTTGCTAAACACTCACAGTTCTCTAAGACGTGGCCATTGTCGAAACCGGCGTCGAGCAGCTCGGGCCTGAAAATGATGACCGAAGAATAAGATCCAAGGAACAAACAAGCTTGATAAACTTTAAAATAGATATAAATAGATATAAACAGATATAAATAGATATAAATAGATATAAATAGATATAAATAGATATAAATAAATAAAGGCATTCACCAAATCAAAACCGAATAGATACAATGGTGCCTACATGGGCAGTCTTGGTTATTAGGGACGCAGGTCCGGTCCTACCCGACACGAATATATTCAACCAAACACGAAAAACCATCAAAAGAAAAGAACAACCCGAGATACGGAAGGAAGGTATAAGTTGTTTTAGCATGGGTTGTAGGGCCGTATAGTTTGTGTATTTTCAAATACAGTTCAGCATTGTCCCTTGTGCTTGTATATGGTTGTTCAGGAAAATTATCGGATAGGGTGTTCAATAAAGTAGTTGATCGTCCTAGGTTCTGATTCCGCTTGTCGTCCGGTGGGGTTACAGAGTCACATCGCGTTGGTTGACCAAAATTCCGCGGATAACCTTCTCTGGTGAGGGTCACCCCCTTCAGGTTGGTAATCGCCGTCCAGATGTCTCGATCCCTGCCTGTCAGCCGTGGGAGAAGACGAGCGATCGCGCGATAAGCTAAAGCTCTTGCAGGTTATCCCCTCCAATTTTTTATGGTTATAGTAGCGTTACTTCTTCCACTACGTATCTGCCATATCGGATCTCTTTTCCCACTCTTGTCTCCAAGAACTTAAGGGACGTCATTCAAAGAGGCTTACACGGTGCCTCAGTATTCTGAATATGGGCCAGGACATTACCCATTTACTACACGCGTGGGTAACCAATACTCAAGAAGGTTACTCAAGAAGGTTAGCGCGGGGCGGTGTCAGGAGAAAAGCCCGCGGCAGGCGACTATGGAATCCACCCTTTGTTGCCACCGTAGAGTTGCCGATTGGGGCTTAGATATTTAGACGATACCATTCTCTTTCACGCTCAGAGAGCTCGCTGCGTAGGCTACACAGGAAGGTTGCGTTTTGCAAGAGTACCACTAAGGAGTCGCTACTCCCTCATGGCTGCTGAAAGAGCGGCAACAGAAGAGTTTGTTGAAATGATTAAGGAACTAGTATGCATACTTGAGAGACCCAGTCTAAAGTTGCGTGAAAGGACGAGACGTGACGAGTGGACAGACGGAATGGGGGTTACTGAGCAGAGCGAGCATATTCTGTGACTTGATGGTATCAGAACACGGCGTTCTACACTGGAATTGCACGGGCAGTGAGGCCAGACCATCGTCAGACATAAGTCAGAATGTGGTCGGATCCAACTCGTAGGCTATAAAGCAAACTAGTTAGACGAACATACAAATCAATATCGAGAATACGAGAGAAGGGTTGAGACAAGTTCGTCGTCGCCCGACACAGAAGCACACCAAGTGTCCAAGTGTTCTGTCCCAAATGTGGAACGTTTATGGCGACGCGCCTGAGATATCCGGTGTCTAATCCAGGCGATGCTGTTGTTCTAAGGAATATGGTCTGATGTCGCTGCCCGTCGCCCTTCGCCACATTGAACTGATACACCATCCGACGACCAAAGATGGCTGATACTGAATAACAGCTTTGAAACGACAACAGGAGATCTGTATCTATTTTATTCGAGTTTCTACAGAAATCCCCCGTGCATATCAGCCGACGATGGGCTGTACCAAACAATGCCAACGGCTTGAACCACCCCAACGATAGTGTGTATCTCAGGCGCTTCTCCTGGACTCGCCACAAATTCGTAATCGGCTCATTCGTTCTTCTCGTTATAATACATATTCGCTCTTTACGCAAAGTCTCCAGAATGGCCTCGATCTCCGAGCTGTACACCGTTGCTCCCTTGACGGACGCAGAAATCGACCTCCTCCCTGTTTCGAGGACACTCCTATCCCGAGTAATGACTCGTTTTCGCGTCTGGAGGTCTCACTTCAAACGGAAAGTTGCACACCCCCAGACGACCGAACACCGTGTTTCAGACACAATCGAAGCAATCAAAATAGAGATTGATGAGTACATAGCAACTCCAACTGCGCTGACCACTCCGAATTTCAGCGTCCGTTCCTGTATTGACTCAGGGGTCGTCGATATGGACTTGGCCTACGACCTTGGCGGTGGCTCCAGAAGAGTGACCGATCTACAGATTAGTGGACTAGAATCGTCCATGTCTCGCGGTGCGCTCGAGCTTGAAGGCCTTCCTCGATTGAGAATGGTAGATGCTGACGGCGTCCTACCAACGACTGATTTGTGTGCACCACACACGCAGCTTGAGGTATGTTCTCTGAGGTACTGGACTCCGGTTACTTATCCATTCGCATTAGGATACACCCTCGACCAACAGTCGTTTGACCCTATCTCCTGGCCCTGTTCCTCTCACTCCACTGGATCGCGCAGTGTCTTTGAGATATCGGCCAGTGGAGACTGACTCCCGTTGGCATGCGCTCCCAGTGCTTCATATTGAGCCTTTTCATGGTACCGAGACCATGAAACCTGTCGCGCATCCTACGACAGCACCTTCTATAGGTGAATGGGATGACGCACTACATGCGCTTGCCACTGGGCGCATTGCTTTTGGGTTTCTTCAGACGTTGCCGTTGCCGGACTCGCCGGCGCCGAGCACTGATATAGGCGGTGGAATCGATCATGGGCGAGATGCTGATCGTCCCCGATTTGCACCATATCAGGTGAATGCCAGAAGACTATCCATGAGCAATGAGCAGCCTGACGGGTATGCACGCGAGTTTCACAGACAGCTTGCTGCGGCGAGCTTGGAACGGAAGCGACAGACGGTTCGAGTGCCAGTGGGTGTGGACCTCAGTTATATTCGTTTCCGGAGAGAGTTGAAGCAAATACTGACGGATAAAGGAGATGAATGTATTTGGAGAGGACTGGAGATGCAAGACGACCCGCGACTGTGAACCATCGAGGAGCTTGACGAGGTTCGACTATGATTCAACTCATGGGTGATGCAGATTGATGAAGAAAGGTGATGGTTTAGTTGCTTCTGATGTTGCTAAACACTCACAGTCCTCTAAGGCGTGGCCATTGTCGAAACCGGCGTCGAGTAGCTCGGGCTTGGAAATGATGACTGAAGAATGAGATTCAAAGAACAAACAGGCTTGATAAACCCCCCCCCCCAAAAAAAAGAAAAAAGGCACTCACCGAATCAAAACCGAATAGATACAATGGTGCATACATGCATCGACATTCTTGGTTATTAGAGACGCAGGTCCGGTCCTACCCGACACGAATATATTCAACCAAA
>Ga0307513_10004880_pt1 | contig 17800 bp, 25 predicted proteins | sample 15_EM_MG_FD_202174 | JGI IMG/M metagenome (GOLD analysis project Ga0307513, IMG submission 202174) | Populus trichocarpa ectomycorrhiza microbial communities from riparian zone in the Pacific Northwest, United States - 15_EM | ecosystem: Host-associated > Plants > Roots > Unclassified | place... | reverse complement strand
ACATAACGCACCGATCACTTTTTGAAATTTGTTCATCCGCAATTCAAACACAACTCAAAATTCGAACTCAACGGCAGCGGAGTTTTCTCAAGTCAAGAACTACTCAACCGAGGGTCCAGCCGTGTACAAATATTGTATATAATGAAGTACTTATAGACTAATTAGCATACAGTACAGTCAGCTCCCATAGTTTGAATATCGAGTTTCCGGCACTATCATGATACTTATTGCCTGGCACGATCATGTGAGACGTAAATGACCTGCATGTGAATATTATTCTCATTCCAGAAATAGTCATTGCCAAGTTTCAACGCCCCTAACTTCACATTTCCATGACCTTCTGGAACTTTACAGAGGTCTCCTTGGTTCAATGCCTTTGGTATATAAGCTAGACATTCTCTCTCCACCAAGACTTCACCTTTTACATCCAGAATTCGCCACTTCAAACAACATCCTTGGTCTTTGCTCTCCATGACACAACTCAACTCTCCTACCGGGACTGCAACTATCTCTACCATTGCTGTACTTGAAAATGCACGACAAGCTTCCGACATCGGCACAAAGAACTTACTTTTCGACGCCCACATTTTCATCGAGAATGCTTTTGATCCCGACTCTCAGGACAACAAACCTTGCACAATGAAAGGGATGTTGGCCTCCCTCCGTTATTTCAACGCCCATGATTATGTTTTTGAGGACATCGGTGCATATTTCATAACTGCTAATGTGAGTTTGTCTGACCGTTTTTTGAACAACTAATGCCAACTTATTCGTTGAAGGTAGTAAAGGTTCATGATGTTGAAAGTGACGCTTTGCCGAAAATCGCATCGGCTGATTTGAACAACGAGGACTATGCATTGGTAGGCGACATTGTTTCAGTGCGTGTAATTTAATTTTTTTGCATGGGATTTTTCTCACCATGTTTTCCAGCTTATTCCAGCATCTCTCGAGCATGCATCAAGTAGTTATGCGTACCTGCATGCTACTGGCTACCTTACCTCAGTTGTCAAGGACATTAAATCCCAGGAACTTACTCTTGAGATGGCTCCTGAACAATATACGCAAGTTTATAAAGACTACAACAAGAACTTGAAGCCAGGTGTCAAGAAAACCTCAATCCCTCTTCGTTGTATCATCAACCTGAACTCGCCTCGATGGAAGTCTCGGATGCCAAACTTTCAAATCGGGCACATTGTCGTCGTCTCTGGCTTTCTCAAATACCTCCGCTATAATGAAGATAAGAAGATACAGGTTTTTCAAGTCGACGTTGACCAGGTCAATATTCTGGGCAAGACCTCTCTACCAATTCGTGCACTTGATGCGACAGGTAAATAACAAGTTTCTTTTCTTGAGGCAACTTGAATGCTGATGACTGTCAAGCCCAAGCCACTCCTTCGCCTTTGAAGCGCAAAGGACTCAAATTTGACTTCAGTCAAGGCAGTCCAAGTCCTTCGAAGAGACCCCGAACGTCAGATCAAAGCCAACTTTCCTCTCAAACTCGCTCTCCGACCCAGTCTTAGTCAACTATTTTGTATTCACTTGATACTTAAGAACTTTTCTTATTTTATTCTCATGTCTGCGTAGTCGGTAACCAAATGCAGTTTTCCTTTTCAATTTCACCTCGCTATCAACTGGTCTGTGCTCAACAGGTCTGCCCTAAACTCCCCGTGCGGAGCACGGGTAAGCTGCTAGTACGTACTCATCTAGGAGTGGACGCACACTAACAAGACACCGCATCTGAACTTGAATTCACACCACCATCCTCGCTTTCATGCATCTCAGGAGCAGACCCCACCGCACCCACTTCCGCTACCAAAGCTGAAGCCGGCATCATCGTTCCCCGTCCCTCCGCTTCACTCCGAGTCGGAGGATGCGGCCCGCACCCGCCTTCCGTTTCCGAGTCCGCGCCCCCTCGCGCCATCTCCATCTCTTTAACCCGCTTCCTCAACCCCTCCCGTCTTTCCACGCCCATCTCCTCCCGATCGCAGCGCGCCTGGACGAGTGCACTTACTGCCTCCCGGTGTCGTTTGTCAAAGTCCATTGTAAATGGGAAGCTGAATCCTCCTGAGGATGAAGAGGATGGTGGTGGTGTCGTAGGGTAGTGGCTAGGAAGAGAAGGGGTGTTGGTGGAATACGAGCACGAAGGGTCAGGTGGAGTAGATTCATGCGGAGCAGTCGATGACGTGTAAGTCGGGAGAAACGCATTCGCCAATGTCGTCGGCATGGTCGGAAACAACCCCGCCACGAGCGTCTTGCAAGAACTCCAGTTAGCAACACACCAACGAAAAACGGACCCCAACTCACCACAACACCAAGCGCCAGCACCACCCTCTCCCTCCATCCCTCCCCGTTCCACTCCGACCTTTCACTCTTGGGCGCACCAAACCCCTCCCCCCACCCTGGCCTAGCCCATCCCTCGCCCACATCAGGCGCCTCTCGAGCCTGCGAGGCATAATACGCCCTCCGCCTCCTCGCCATCTCGTGCGTGTACGGATCAAAATTCTTCGGCGACGGCGCAGGACGGGCGTTAGGGTCAGGGGACACAGAGCGTCCACTGAGGTAGTCGTAGGAAGCTTTGATGCAGCGGAAGCGGTGCTGTGCTACGTCCCAGGGGAGATGGGCGGCGTATTGTGAATCTGGGTGGTGTGCGTGAACGAGTTCGTAGTCTTTTATTTATTGATTGTATTATTGTGTGAGTTGTAGGCAACTCGATGTTGGAGAATTATCATAATCGGACTTACACCGCGATTTAATCTGCGCCTGTGTTGCGTTAAACGGAAGATGAAATATCTGGTGCGGAGTCGGTTTCGCATTGTTTGGATAAGGGAACGGGTTCTTCAGCGGAGGCGGCGGTTTATGTGGTGTGATATCGTCCGCTGCGATCGTAGCGTATCGTCGTCTGACATAGCGACAACTGGACACCCGAGAGGCTGAAACATGGATCTTGAGCTTGAGAGAAGAACAAGGCGTTGGGAGGTGTCGTCCATGCGAGTAGAGTAATGACATTCGAGAGCTGGGTTTTAGGGAAAGATCGGGGGCTGGTTATGTGATCGAAATCATGACATCACTCGATCACTGAAGCAAACCTAGTCGGGAACTCAAACTACGCTTCCCAAAGCGGATTATTGTCGGCCGACTAGCTCAGTTGGTTAGAGCGTCGTGCTAATAACGCGAAGGTCTTGGGTTCGATCCCCACGTTGGCCATTAATACGAATAGAACTTTCTTTTTTGCGGATTGGCCCTTCTTACTCTCCTTCACTGCGGCGACCGGATTATTTTTCCGGGAAGGCAAAATTGACAGCAGGTTGTTAAATTTTTGCCAAAGTCATGCGACCCCACTGTCTGGAATGGCAGAATGTGACTCGGCAAAATTCAAACAACCTGCTATGACATTTTGCCTCCTCGTCAAAATAGTCTAGCCACGGCAGTGCTTCAAGTTCAAGTTGGCAGACATACACGCTCGGTCGACTCTCGGGAATCACCTCTACAAGGAAACCAGAGGTTGACAATCTATCCCTAGGTGCGGGTTCGTCAGGTACTTCCCCATTGGTGATGTCATCATCGTCTGAGGTAGGGGCTTATCTTCTCGTCCTCAACTGCTCTTCCTCCATTGTGATTCCCTCATGCTTGGTCGCGTAGCACTTCAAAGTTCCTCACAGCAATAACCGCAGGCTTGGATAGCGTAGCGCTTTGCGTTGACCTCCCCCACCGATGTTGAGATTCTGATGCTAACCACAATGCCTCGGAGATCGAAGATCCATTTACATAATGAGTGACATTCGTGTGCATGGGTCAAATGCTCAAGGCACCTGATGTGGCCTACTTCATACTCAATTCCGGTGGGTCACCATCGTCATTTTTCAAAACCTGGTCTGAAAAAAAGTTTACAAATTGAATTTATTAGCCTTTGTTGGGAACAGATTTTTGAAAAACTTCTTCCTCGCCGTGCCCCAGGTCGTCACTTATTACGTAAACAGTGCCCGAGGTACATAACGAGGTACCTCATGTACGTGACTGTCTTCTGTCGCTGAACCTCACGCCTATTTTGGAACAACGTCCCTTGTTTTTTGGCAACGTACCTGATGCATGAAGTGCACAGCATATGCGACGTCTTGAGTTATATATGTGGCATCTCGGATCGAGCTTTCCCTCTCTCCCTATAGATCCCTGCCCATCCAACCCAACCCGATCGCGACGCCAATAAAATGCATGCAAATGCCTTGCATAGATCCAAGAAAGGTGAGAACGAGGAGGTTAGTACTCCGACTGTTTACAGATTTGAAACTAATTCACGTTATTTTTATTCTAGCCCAAGAAACAGTCTAAGGAGTCGGCTCCTGGCCTTGAGCCTGAGGGAGGTAGTACCTCATCGTCAGACCTGAGTCAGCTTTTGGGCCTTCATCACAATCCCTGGTCTGAGGACAATCAAATGAGTGCCAGACTCAGAGGCGATGACATCTTGTACGTGGCTGAGCTTACAATTCATCTTAATTATACCGATAACATTGATCTGTCTTGTAGACGTGAAGCACCCACTCGGGACCTTACTTCTACCTTCTTCGCAGCTGCTACGGGAACGACCGTCAGCGGCCCCGCTCAGTTCACCAGCAACAACACCACAAGCAACCAACTTACAGTGCATATTAATTGTACGTCTCGATAGCTTAACTGAACCTTCATATTATTGAATCAAATCCGTGGACATCAGCAAACGTTTTACACACAGCTGGCAACGAACAGCCGAACCCTATAGTAGGCATACCTGAACCTCAAACGTTCGAATGTCTTCGAGACTACTTAATTTGACACAGGTAGTAACAGTTGCACCACCAAGATCATCGCCACCCTTTCCAGTGAACCCTGTGAATGTAATTCCCTCAAATCGTACGTCTGGCCACGATGCGCTGTACCGCAGACTTGGATGTTGACGATGAGATAATTTTCAGCAAGTAACATGGGAGCTCCGCATTCAGCTGGAAATGTAAATGTGTGTCTTCACCGCTGGTTACAGTGGTCCCCATCCGACAACCTTTCTTCAGACCGCTGCCGATGTGGACCCACCAAAAGATAATGAGATATATGAACGACTCCTTCGGTGGAAAAAGCGTGGTTTTGCACTATATGTACCCCAGCCCAATAGACGACTGCCGATCGCTTATCAGAGGATAGGCATCCGTATTGGCGACGTTGGAATTATCACCCCAGACGGTGGCTTTTCCTTCCTCTTCAACATCTGTGTCCCACACGACGACCCTATAAATCCTCGCATCCTCCCGGAAGATTTTTCCCCACTTGAACCGGCGCTGGCTGATGAAGACGTCGTGGAGTTTTCTCGGTTCAATCCTGGCAGCTATCTGGCGAGTGCATCGATCGAGAAAAAAGAAGGCGAATCGAATGCTGGGTGGGTAGCTCTTAACTCCAGTATGCGGTCTTTGATCAAAGTTGTGCCACGACACTAGGTGTCTACACTTCGAAACATCCGCGTCTGAGGGGGCGGTGTTGACGATGCCCGAGGGTGCCATGTCCCTTGACCTCGAGAACGAATCTGTCTTTAGCGATTATCTCGAGGCCAATGTGCGGAAATGGTACGAATTTGTTTCCAGAGTCCGTGGTCGAAGAGACATTCGCAACGGCCAAATACGATTGGTCATTGGTTGCGACAAAACGACGGCCTGGGGTATTGCCACTGTGTCTGGTATGTCTCAGCAAACGATAACCAAGCTCAGGTTTAAACCCTTGGACACCACAAATTCTTCTACGGGCCTCTATACCTGGGAATCTTCGGGGATGGTAGAAGAAAGAGTCGGTCCTGACAGACGCGAGATCGACGCCTGGAGAAACTATGACAATGGTGGCCACACTGAACTCGACACGACGCCTTGTAATCAATGCCTTTTTGTACGAACTATGACTGCCACTCTCAGTAACGATGAGTGGGCGAAGCTCAGCCAGAATCTTGGAAAGACCACTGTGAAAGACTCCTACACCTCCTCCGGAACAGCTTCGGATCCTAAGCCTGCGAATATGCCAAGTAGTTCCGAAACGAAGTCTTCCAACCTCCCTGCATCTCAACAAGGAACCCTTGGATCTCAAAGCTATGCGGCTGCCAGCGAGAGGGGAATTATGATATCCAAAACGCCCGACTCATCTGCCGTAAGTATTCCATCCCTTAACACGACACTAAAATAAAATATGTTTCTTTAGTCGCCGTACCATCCTTCGGATGACCTGAATCGACAGCTTTTGCTGAAGGTGAGAATATATTGCGCTTTATACTTAAATATCATGCATTCAATATTCGATTTTAGTACCCTGATTGTAAGATGGCTATCACAAACGACCACGCTTGGTTATCAACATTCAATGGAGAGGTGAGCAGCATCTTGTTTCCTTTGCTTTTTCCATGTGGATACAAATTGTTGCTATTTTTGCAGGACGAAGAGATGGTTTCTAATCCTGAACAACTTTTAGGACAGGTCCTGGCTTCCCATAATGTCCGCATTGAAAATCGTCAGTACTTTATTTAATATTTCATTTCTATGCGCTGCAATATCACAACTCTTTGAAGGTGTTTTGCGTCTGGATCGTATAAATGTAACATCATCTTTTTCGATCTGCCCATCGAGGAATATTCATGCTATAGTTCTTGCAGGAGATATGGGGTTTTAATTCTGCCTCCTTTTTGTCCAAAAATCTTCTGGCGGCCATGTCGAATTATTTCCACACTCCTGTGCGGGACCTCCACGAGAATAATATGATAGACAGCGACGATCCCGAGGTGGATACAGGGAAAACTTCACGCAACAGGCAGACGAACGAAATGCCAGGAACAGAGGAAGAGAAGAGTAAAAACTCCCTTCGGCGTACTCGACAAGGTATTTTCACCCGGAGCTCACCTTCAATACTCCATTTCTCAAACACATTACAGTTGCATTCCGATTCCTGCACCGTGAAAAGGCCCGGATTGCTCGATTACAAGAGCATCTCAATGAAGTACAAAAAATCGAGCGTCGCACGCCCGGTCTCGTTTCTTCACGACACAAAATTTCCAAGCTATCCGCTCTTAGTCCCAATAATATCCTCCCACCACCCTCTGCTACTGCGTCCCACGCCCCCTCTGAGTCGCCTGACCCGAACGTCAATAGCGGCGGTGGACCTACGCTCCCGCATGTCCCCACCTCAGCCTTCCTCTCAGCCTTCCCACCTCTCGCTAGGGATAATTCACCCATACCCCCCGCTGCCGTTGACCCAAATGCCAAAAGCACGGCACTCCCACCTCCCTCCCTCCCTTATCACCATCAATCCCACTTTGCATCTGATAGTTCTGTTAAGAAAGTTCGAACGCGGGAGTATCTGGAGAAGGAGGAGAGAGATTCAGGGTTTTATGAGGGTGCGACGAATTCCACCAGAGGCAGCCGCGAAGGTGCTTATTCAGGAGGACACGACTTCAACCCTTTCCCACCTCCCACTGGCTTGTCCATACATGCCGCTCGAGTCCCTTATCTAAGGTTGGTGGGAAATCCACGGCAGGTTTGCACTTTGGCGTTCGTTTTTGTTTTCAGCTGTGGGGCCCTAGGTTGGCGAAGTGAGCAATCAGTGAAAATCGACTCCGCACCGTTCCGCAAATATCGGCAGCGGAGAACAAATCCTGCGATGATCTACCTCTATCTGTGATTCCCCACACCTCAATTTGCCACCAACCTTCTTCACAACGACATTTCACCTTTATATTCAAATATTTCTCGAGCTCTTTCCGTGTCCAAATCGAGCGACGGGACTCTGGGGCAAGTATATATGTCAAACGACTTCAGATGATCTCGATTCACCATTCCCCTCCTTTCTTTCCGCCATCTTTCCATTCATTCCATACACAAAAATTGACAATGTGATCCATCCCTAGGTGCGGGAGCCTGGTATATTATCAGATAAATATTATCAACCAAGATTGTCAAAGAACTCGAGAACCAAGATAGAATACAAAATCTGCAGATTCTGAGAAAAAGAACGAGGAGAAATGGCTCAATAGTGAGAGAGATACGAGAGGAAACATGTTGGTGTGGCGAATTACGCAGACAGGAAGTTCACTCCAAATACATTTCCTGAGACTACACTGCACGCCTTGGGCTCAATTTTTTTTTAGATTTGCAGAGTGTTGGCGTGAATAGGAAGCATGTTTCAAATTGTCAATTGGCCCAGGTGTTCTTGTTCTGTGGCCGGAAACAGTGAAATTTTACGCAACTTTGACGAAAATGCGATCACAGGCGTACCGGGCCAGCGGTACTGCGGAATTAACGGGTATCTGCAGTTGTGCGTACGGCCATTGCGACTGTTAATTGCACAGCCTCGCTATGCCAGTGTTGAAGTCCCAAGCTTATCGTTAACGGAGAAAAAGGTTTTATGTAAAGAACAAGATTTATGGAAGATATAAATATATGGTTAGTAGTTACAGGTTACAATCAGTGACAAAAGAGCACTCAGGCTGTTGGCGCCATTGTCGTCGCCGGCAGAGGGGTACCTATCTTACTCTCACCTTAGGCTTGGGTAGCATAGCGCTTCGAAGTCCTTCCACTGTGCTAACCGCGGGCTTGGAGAGTGTAACGTTCCGCGTTAACCTCCCCCGCCAAAATTGGGCATCTGATACTTATCAGAACATCATCGCCTTGAACGTTGAAGCAAAGTTACAAACATAAATAACTCTACGTACTTGACTGTTATCTTCCGTCACTAAATCCCGAGTCTATTTTGGAATAACGATAATGCCCCTTGCGCCGAAACGTGCGCACAGCCCGCAACCACATGTGACCCGGCTCAGCCCTACTTAGGAAGTTATATATGTGGCATTGGTTAAGTTTTAAGTTTCCCTCTCTTCCAAGGTAAATCCTTGCCCATCAATCCAGCCCAATCCTATCCACGACGTCAACACAATGCATCCAAACACCTTGCAGATCGAAGGTGGGAATGAGGAGGAGGTTAATACGTCCACTGTCTGCAGTACCCCATCGGAATCGAGTCAGATTTTGCACCTTAATCCCAATCCATGGTCTGAAGTCGATCAAGTGATTGTCAGAGACGATGACACCCTGTACGTGGTTAATCCTACAATGCATGTTAATTACACCGCTAATATTCATCTGTCCTGTAGACGTGAAGCACCCAGTCGGGACCTTGCTTCTACCTTTTTCGCTGCTGCCACGGGAACAACCGTCAGCGGCCCCGCTCACTTCACCAGCAACAACACCACAAGCAACCAGTTTACAGTGCATATTAATCGTACGTCTCGAGAGCTTCTTGACTAAACCTTCATGAATCGAATGCGTGATAACCTCAGCAAATTTTATACACGCTGGCGGTGAACAGCCGAACCCCATAGTACGTGTACAAGAATCTCAAACCTTCCAATGTTTTCTGGACTAGTTTGACACAGGTGTTAACACTTGCATCACCACGACCATCGCCACCCCTTCCCGTCAACCCTGTGAATGAACTTCCCACAAATCGTACGTCTGGCCACGATGTGCTGTACCGCAGACGGGGATGTTGACGATGAGATAACTTCCAGCAAGTAACATGGGAGTTCCGTATTCAACTGAAAATGTAAGTATGTGTCTGTCTACGCTGCCGGATACAGTGGCCTTCATCCGACGAACTTCCTTATTCAGACCGTTGCCGATGTGGACCCACCAAAAGATAATGAAATATATGAACGACTTCTTCGGCGGAAGAAGCGTGGTTTTGCACTATATATACCCCAGCCCAATCGACGATTGCCTATCGCTTATCAGAGGATAGGCATCCGTATTGGAGATGTTGGAATCATCACCCCAGATGGTGGCTTCTCCTTCCTCTTCAACATATGTGTCCCACAGGACGACCCTATAAATCCTCGCATCCTCCCGGAAGATTTTTCTCCACTTGAACCCACGCTGACTGATGTAGACGTCGTGGAGTTTTCCCGGTTCTATCCTGGTAGCTACCTGGCAAGCGCATCAATCGAGAAAAAGGAAAGCGAGTCAAATACCCAGTGCGTAGCTCTGAACTCAAGTACTCAAGTATGCCGTCAATGATTAATGCTGTGGACATTAGGGGTTTACACTTCGAAACATCCGCATCTGAGGGGGTGGTATTGACGATGCCCGAAGGTGCTATTTCCCTTGATCTCGAGAATGATGCTGTCTTCAGCGATTACCTGGAGGCCAATGTACGGAAATGGTACGAATTCGTTTCCAGAGTCCGCGGTCGAAGAGACATTCGCAATGGTCAAATACGGTTGGTCATTGGTTGCGACAAAACGACGGCCTGGGGTATTGCCACTGTGTCCGGTATGTCACACCAAACTAAAACCAAGCTCAGGTTCAAACCCTTGGACATCACACATTCTTCTATGGCCCTCTATACCTGGGAATGTTCGGGAATGGTGGAAGAAAGGGTGGGTCCTGACAGGCGTGAGATAGACGCCTTGAGAAACCGTGACGATGGTGAACTCGACATGACGCTCTATAATCAATGCCTTTTTGTACGAACCATGACTGCCACTCTCAGTAACGATGAGTGGGCAAAGATCAGCCGGAATCTTGGAAGGACCACTGTGAAAGGCTCCTACACCTCTTCTGGAACAGCTTCGGATCCTTCACCAGCGAGTATGCCAAGTGGTTCCAACACGAAGTCTTCCGACCGACCTACATCTCAACAAGGAACCCTTGGATCTCAAAGCTATGCCGCTAGCCAGAGTGGAATTATAATATCCAAAATGCCTGGCTCATCTGTTGTCAGTATTCCATCCCTTAATGCAACACTGGGAATAAAATCTGTTTCTTCAGTCGCCGTATCATCCTTCGGATGACGTGAATCAACAGCTTTTGGTGAAGGTGAGGATTTCTGCTATACAAATAAATAACGTCTGAGTCGTGGTATTTGATTTCAGTTTCCTCATTGTATAATGGCTATCACAACCGACCATGCTTGGGTATCAGTATTCGGAGAAGTGAGCGGTATCTAGTTTCTTTTTTTCTTGCTTGCGCTTAAAAACCGCTGCTTGTTTTGCAGGACGAGGAGATAAACATAGTTTCTGATCCTGAACCATTGTTGGAAAAGGTCCTAGCTTTCCATGATGTCCGCATTGAAAATCGTCAGTATTTTGATATTCAATATTCAATGTGTCACAAATCCCACAACCCTTTGCAGGCGTTTTGCGTCTGGATCGAAAAATTGTAATATCATCTTTGTCGATCTGGCCATTGAAATATATTCATTTATGGTTCTTGCAGGAGATACTTGGTCATAATTCTTCCTTATTTTTGTCCAACAATCTTTTGGCAGCGATGTCAAATTCACGCAGCGCTTTAGAGGACGTCGACAAGAATAATATGGTAGACGGTGACGATCCCGAGGTGGATACAGGCAAAGCTTTGGGCAACAGGCAGACGAACAAAAAGCCAGAAACAGAGGAAGAGAAATATATTCAGACTCAACGAGGTATCTTTACCCCGAGGCCTTTCTTTAATACTTAGTTTCTTAACACATTTACAGTTGCGTTCCAATTCCTGCAGCGTAAACAAGCCCGGCTTGCCCAAAAGTTACAAGAGTACCTCAGTCAAATGCGAGCAGAACAGGGTCTTGTAATTCCTTCACAAGACAAAATTTCCAAGCTATCCACTCCGAGTCCCAATAATACCATTCCTCCGCCCTCTGCTCCTGCGTCCAACAGGAAAATGGCTACTGCGTCTTTGCAATGGTTGGAGTAGGCAATGGCAATGGACAATGTCCTCATACGGACTCAGTAAGTAAGGTCTTTGGGTTCGATCCCAACGTTGGCCATAGTTCCTGTACAAGCTTCTTCTTTTTTTTTTTTGCAATTGGCTTCTCTTACTTCCTTTACTTTGGCCAACATATATTTTGAACAAGTCAGTCTGAGGAATCTAAAAAAGATATCAGCTGACGAAATACTTACCTCCACAAAAAAACCAAAGATTGGTAATGTGGACCTGGTCCCTAGGTGTGCCATGTGGACGATCAGGTACTGTTGTCGAATTTCCACACCGACTGGAGATGTTCCCGAAGACGAAATCATGCAGATAATTCGGGTGTATCGTGTACTACGTCTGAACGCTTAAGGCGTTCAACGACCAAGTCAACAACATATACTTAAACGCAACTATTTACGTCTGTTGGAAACACCCAAGTGACCTTGCCACGTGGGCCTGCCTTCTTGCGGACAGCGCCATCGCAACACATTTACTTACTTAACTAATCACTTATACTATCGCTAACATCTTCCACAACACATCCCCTCGCCTCGCCTCCACACGCCTCATCTCGGACCCTTTTATTTTCCCCACCCATCCACTCCTATACATGACCACCTTTTTGGCACCTCATACCCACCCAAACCCAACCCGGTAGAGGAGGATTGGTGGAGGGGGTTCATCCGCCCACTCCATCGGCCTTCGCCACCTTCCGAGTTGTCACCCCCTACTTCCCACTTGAGTTTCTGAGCTTTGAATTCACTATTCAGAAAAAAAAAAGAGAAGAAAAGTCACATTTTAGCTTTATTTCGCGTGTATACTCAAGCTTAACCCCTCCAGAGGCCAGATACCACATCCATGTCCATATGTACAAACACTGTTTAAGTGTGGGTTTAAGAAGCGAGTTACAAGTCAGTCCGGTCAATCTAAGAAAATAACCACATCAGCCACGGAAACAACTTCAGTGAGAGAACTAAGTTATCTACCTCATGCGACATTGCGATCCATTCCGAGTCCTTACGAGTCTTTTATTTATAAAAGCTCGTCTTTTAAAGTCAGCCTCCCGCAATGTGCACAAGATTCCATTGCCTGGGAAAGTTATGTAATCATGTACATAAACGATATCAATTTATCAACATCAACATTCCGTCGCCCGGACCACCTTATATAATCATGTAGATAAGATATGAAAAACTCAGCCGGTGGCTTCATCGTCGTTAATAGATAGTGGACTCCCTGCCATCTCATATGACGAAGAAAGTGGGTAAAGTGGCAAGATACGTGGTGCTGCAGTGATAAGTATACATCTCAAATATAATTTCACATTCTCTCTTTTAATTGTTTCATCATGTATATTAGTAGGACGTAACGACGAACAAAAAGGGAGATATCCACAACAGGGCTACGAGAGCTACGGTGAGCTCAGAACCATCACCCCGAATCAGTGAACAAGCCACTTGAAATTCAAAATATCCCAGTCGAGTTACCACCGGTTCCCACTCCCAGGGGGCAAGATGAACTGCTTCCTTCTCCTCCTCCACCACCTCCTGAAGAACCCATCGACCCCAGCTCCCACACTCTCACACAAATCCTTGAAATTATCCCTGACATCAACCCTGAACATGCCTGGAAGAACATCTTCCCGCTTTCGATGATATAAATGACAATGCTGACACTGCAATGTTGAAGGAACACATGACGCGTGCAGCGGGGCTTGTTGTTGGGCTTGTGCTCTCGGCCGGGGAGTATCCTAAAGCTGTGGTGGTGAAGAAACGGAAGGCGAAGGCCGTGGAAGAGCCGGAAAGAGGGAACAAGCGACCGAAGATCAATTATAAAAGCGTGGAGAGGGTGTTTATGGGCGGGAAAGATTACTTTAACTTGGCTTTGGTAGGCGCTTTCTACCCTGATTCCTGAGCATGAGCACACATATCAATGACAAGCAGTGACCTATCCTTCAGTGAGTCAGGGTGGCAGCGGGAAAAAGTCTAAAGAAGACTGGGGGTACTCATTCTGTTCATTGTCGGTCCCGGTGGCAAGTCGAAGAACTAGACAGGTCCATGTTAGTTCACCACCGAGAACACGAGAAGCAAGAAAATGCACAGACAAGGGTTGGCCGCCACTGACACACTCACTCGGCTATGAATGTATCCGAACTTGCTTACGTTGCAGAGCCAGCGCTGGCTCTGCAACATAATGCTGTGCTGTGCAACACGGAAAAGGAGATGAGCGTGACTTGCTTATGTGGCAGAGCCAGCGCTGGCTATGCAACGTAATGCTGTGCTGGCCCCTGTTGGAAGATAGGCAGCGATGGATGTAACTTGTTGGCCCTCTATCATGAAACAAGGCTTGTAACTCTCGTTGGAGAGAGAGGGCGACCTTTAGTAATTTCTAAGTCGCACGATGTAGGGCAGCCTCTGGTGCGGGTTGTCGATGGCAGGTGCAGATCGCCGACGGCAGGTATGCATTGTTGATGGCGGGTATGTGGTGTGGATCTGGTTGCTGGGTGGTTGCTGGCCTCGCTGGTCATTGATGGGTCGTTGGGAGGTGTAGGTCCGCTTGTTGGGTCATCGCTGGGCTCTCTGGTCGACATTGGGTTGTCGTTTGGTGCTACTCATGTTGGGCTGTACTGTTGGCGTCAGGTAGGTCGTGGTGGTGGTTGTTCCATTGTGGTTGTCATCCGTGTTGTGGTAGTCGCTGCTGTGGTGGTAGTCGCCGTCTTCTTTTTAGTCGCTACCTGTTGGCATTGGGTAGGTCGTGGTGGTGGTTGTTCCATTGTGGTTGTCGTCCGCGTTGTGGTAGTTGCTGCTGTGGTGGTAGTCACTGTCTTCTTTTTAGTCGCTACCTGTTGTTTTAAGGACACCAGTTGGATTAGTTTGTTTGAGGTGGGGAAAATGAGAGAAAAGGGACCATGACATATGTCATGGCCCATTTCCATGATGCACCATGTGGGCCTCCCACTTCCTGGGTCCCCCCTGGTGTTCCTCGTTCCCCAAATCCTCTGTCGAGCGACGATGAGCCACCCACATCCCTCTGGAGAGGGGAGGGGCAAGCGGGGATCCTTGCTGGGGATGCTGGTAATCATACCCACATCCATCAACAGAAGGGAGGGGCAAGCGGCGGGGTGTAGGTTCATGCATGGTTTGAGGCATATTAGAGGAAGTGGTGGTGGTGGATCATCGATCAACCGCGACCCACGGTTGATCTTGATTTCAAACTCCGCTATAACGCGGCACGCCCAAAGACTGCAAACGATCTCAAGAATTATTTGCGCGATTAAGTAGTAAAACCTGGTAGATACTAATAATTTACAGACGATATAACGTTCTAAATTTTGCGTTATAATTTTCCAAATTGAAGACGATAATTAAGATTTATTCTTTATATGGAAGCGGCCCAAATATTAATGTTACATAAGTAGTATAATTACCCACTGGTTTTGGAAGCTGAGATCATCAAGTTATTGAGTAATCAAAATCTTCGTTGTAATTCAAAGATGCCCATCTCAGCATGCACAACCAGCCGATACCTTGCCAAACTGTCTAAATTTCATGTATTAGTCAATAAAAATGATATTCAAATATTTCTTTCCACTTACGTAATACAGAGGTTTAAATACGGGATTGGCGAAGGGATGCAAAAAGACAAGTTATAATGATCATTTCTGCATGTGTCTTACAGCGGTTTTCAAAAAGGTTGGCACTACCAGATTTGGAAATAAACAGAACACGGTAAAACCCAATCTTAGGGTTTACTGTTCTTGGGCTCATCCCTTGGTAACTGGGCTGTTATTCATTATAGGGACTATCTAATATAGTTGGATACAGTATTACTACGAGTCTCAGATAGGTTTGAGCCCCAATAGACACCAAAATATGTAGAGAATGATAAGTGAACCCTAGATTCAGTCTGGAAGCCACCACCACAGGGTTAATGAGCTTCCCACCGCCTTCAGATGTGATTTGAGCCACAAATTTTTTCGAAGGTCTATAAAATAGTCTACACTATGATAAGAAGTCTCTAAATACTTTTCTGGGGCCTTTCAACGTGCTAAAACGACGAAGTTCTAATCTAGGGTTTATGTGTATCTATTTACTTCCAAATTCGGCAGTGCCAACCTTTTTGAAAACCGCTGTAAATATCGTGCTAAAGCTGCGGTTTTTTGCCTTAAAAAATTGGATCTTATATCATTAGAAGATTTTTAAAATACTACGCTTTTAATTCTACTTATCGTGCTAATGAGGATTTATATTAATTGCAATCTTTGGGCAATCGTGCGAGCGGAGTTTGAATCAGACATCAACCGCATCACGGTCGATGTCGGTTCGTCCTCCGCCCTCACCAGCTCAACTCCCTCCCAACTGCATGCAACCACCCCGCCAGGAGCCCCTCCCCTCTCTTGAGGGATGTGGGCCCGATCGACAGCTCCCCCAGCAAGTACAGGAACACGGATCCCAGCCACATCCGCCCCTCCCCTCTCGACGGAGGAGTTAGGGAGGGATGAACTCGAGGGGGGACCCAAGCAATGGGAGGCCCACTTGGTACGTCACGAAAGCGAACGTTTTCGCGGAGTCGAGGGTGGAGACGTCGCCTGAGGAGTAACAACCGCGACTTTTCTATGCGACGGGGGCGGTGAGACAGGTGCGACATCCATCTGAGCTTGCGCCTGCAAACGCCGGTACAGAAGCGGGGCTTTGGACGACGTGTCGTTCTTCGCCGACGAACTCGAGGCAACTCCAGCGCTCGAATCACCCAGCCAAAACGCCTCCTCGTTCGCGTCAGCCGCGTTTTTCTCGCCCATCCTTCGCTCATATGCTCAACGCCAACGTTTCGCCCAACACTAGCGCATCGAATAAGACACGACCAGCCCACCCCAACCATGGCCACACGAATGACGCCAGAATGAAGGAACGAAGACCCAACGACGAAGAGTAGGACAACCCGACGACTACGAGACCCGATGCAGGGCCCGGCGACATTCCAATGACGACGAGTAGGCCCTGACCGCGACCCAACGACGGCGAATGGGCCCACCAACGACGACGAGTACGGGCCAAGTTACTACCGACAAGTAAGCCCAGCAACGACGAGTACGGGCCAGTGACAACCCAACGACGACGCATAGCGCCGAACGACGACAAGTGGGCCCAGCGACACCCCAACGACGACGCATAGCGCCGAACGATGACGAATATGCCCACTACGAACGTGTGAAGTCGCGGGAAGGTGGAGCGAGCCCATCGCCAACACGTCGAGCACGAAAAGGGTGATTTTACCCCCAATGCATCAACCACATGAAGGTGGAGTGGTAAGGTGGGGGCTCTCCTCTAAATATATTTTTTTCATTTTTCATTTATTTACATGTACCCAATTTCAAACCTGAGGAGGAGTCTCAACCCTCCTCCTCGAAATCTGATATAATATATGTAACTTATAACTTACCTGTGGAGGGCCAAAGTTACCAGGCCGATTGAACGAGCATTAGCAGCATTTAGGAGTGGCCGTAAAAGAGGCTACGAGTTTCGGTGAGTCCATATATTTCAACCCAGTTGAGAAATGAACATGAAATATAGTATTATCTTCAGTTATGTGGCTTTTCAATGAGTTTAAAGAAGAAAAAAGACTCGTACTGCCATGCGTAGCAATGGCCCTCAAGAACAAGTATAATACTCATGTGACCTTTATCCACTGCTCGATCTCGGTGCCGCAGCGTGAAGAGAATTGAGGACGACTCTGACGGGGCGTTCATTGGGTACTTCCCCATCAGCGATGCCGTCCAAGTTATCGTCGTGGTCAAGCGGAGCGGGTTTGGATAACGCAGTGCTCCCTGCTTCACATCCACTTCCGCTGACAAGGCTGACCGATATATTTATCAACCTCTGCAGAGGAACGGGATAGAAAATTTTCGGCCTTGACCACATCCGCAATAAGTCGTAGTGTAAGCCTGGTGAGGCTCACAACATAGACGATCTCCGGATCTTTCCTTATTTGTTATGTCTTGTTATATTTTCATCTTACATTCCAGTAGTGTCGATTACATTTTCCTTATCATTACATTCACC
>Ga0307513_10004879_pt1 | contig 17801 bp, 24 predicted proteins | sample 15_EM_MG_FD_202174 | JGI IMG/M metagenome (GOLD analysis project Ga0307513, IMG submission 202174) | Populus trichocarpa ectomycorrhiza microbial communities from riparian zone in the Pacific Northwest, United States - 15_EM | ecosystem: Host-associated > Plants > Roots > Unclassified | place... | reverse complement strand
CCGTCAGATGATATTGGGCTTTCTCACCTCCCGACAGGTGAATGGACTTGCCTAACTGAGTAGCTATTCAAAAGCAGGACCAATGAGGATATGCCGTCATGGAATGGCTATGTCTTAGCATGATCCGACTCCTTGGATGACATCCCATTCCGCACTTCCAGTCCACTCGATTCTATCGAGTGCTCAGGGCGATTTGTTCCGTATTCCAGGACCCATTCGGCAATCCCAGGATCATCCTTAACTATGAGATATGAGGTTCCACATCTCGACCCTTCGCCATGAGGCCAGCCGCGGTATTTCACAGCTTTAAACATTTGAGTCGTGACAAACTGGTGGCCTTGATATATTACATATCAAGTGAGAGGAATTTAATGGACAGGAAATCTGTATCTCAAGAGGTGCGTTTCGGCTGCTGGAGGAATAACGGAGGGTAACACTGATTACTTGGTACTATATGTGGGGTGGGTTGTAGGCTGTTCTGAACGGTGTACGGCCAGGTTGACGCCGAATCTCTTGGAGCTACTTGTCCAAGTCTTTCCTGGGCCAGGTCAAGGAACTGTGCACACATCGGTTAGTATATATGTGGGGGAGATCAAAGTTTAAACTAACTTCGTTGATATATCTTTGGCTTCCCGGTGTCGAGTTGGTGGCGGTGGCAGCGACTGCTTGCGCTGCTGCTCGGCACAGCACACAAGCAGGATGAGATACAGTACTACATAACTTCCTTTAAGTATAAAAAACATGGTATTTCAAAAATCGAGAACGGCTTACTGCTCGCACACTACAACACTGGTGGACATGTTCACGAAGTCAGCGATGCAAGTCGAAAGGGCTACTCGATCGAACGCATGGTACCTCAATATTTATATCAACTCACCGTCCATATTGTGTCCCAGCGAGTCTGGCGTCTCACTCTGGAAGCGCCCATCTGAACGCAGGAGTCGCATTCGTGCGAGACTTGGCCTAACAGTCTCCTCCGTCGTTCACTTCCTACTCAAATCAGACAGCCCCACCTAACCATTGGTCGTACCAGCGGCTAACACCGGAATTGGACTTGACTTTTGTGCAAAGTGTCAGAGTCCCGACGACAACAGGGAGTTCGTACTTCGATCGATGGTTATCCATGGAGCCAGACTGCATGGAGCCCGAAGATATCTTGCTTCTCGGGCTTTCTTACTCCAGCCCAATCTGCTAATTAATGCCAGCTTCCGGACCATATTTCCATTCATCGAGGGCTAATCCAGTTTTCATATCCGTGGACCTCAGCGGCGAGTTCAGGCAGTAAAAGTGATCGCATGCCAGTATTACCGCCATGTTCCCCTTGGCCGTTTTCCAGTCCCGAACACGCTCAAGGCAGTGTGGAAAAGTCGTGTTCTGGGGGCAGACGAGTTGAACGAGTAAGTCCTGTGCTATGCATACACGCACAGCATCTGCTGGACTGTACAATTTGTGTACATACGCGACGGCTACCGGAAGGTCTTCTGTTCTTTTCGAATACCAAAAGGCGGAGATTTGCCCAGAGGGCGATCAGTTGATTTGCTCGATGTACCACAATGTGGAGCAGCAGGATTTTGCCCATCCCGCTTCCCGTACCACTCCTTCACTCCTGATCAACCAGTGGCAGAGCAAAACTGGCTCACGCGCGCGCATAGGGATCAGAAGGTCAATCGTACAGCCCTTCAGGGTCATCCAACAGGCAATAACCTAACATGGAAGCTCGCAATCTCTAATTGTCAGCACGGACTCCCGTTCACAGAGGGGACCCGAGCCATAATCTCGGTCCGGAAGTGGCATCGCTACACGTCCGACACTCCGGGGGCAGTGCTCTCCGTTCAATTTCAAGTTGAGGAACAGGCCCTCGCAGCGCTCGAGTTAGGCCGATCCAGGAGGAAAGAGATAACGAGCGATGGGCAAATGGCGAAATCATTCATCCCCAGACTCATGACAGGTCACTCTGACCCCGCTCCTGGTATGAGAGTGATCAGATCCGGTGTTAGCTAGTCCCGCTCCGTTGACCACAACCCGGCGCCTCAGTAAAAACTCAAATTTCAAGTTTCCGCCAGCACCTTCAGCGGTCATCTTTGATGAGAAAGAATTCATCTACATTTCTTCCCGCTACTGCATTCTCCAATCAAGGCGGCGCAGTCGCCGGACGCATACCTCAGTGGCAAGACATGCCCTTCGCGCTTCCCGCTCCAGCAAGGGCAGCATCCACATCAAGCTGAGACTGAAAGATGTAATGCCCGATTACGGCCCCCACGACAGTCGCAATAATCAGATAGGCCTAGAATGGTGGGTTCAAAAGGAGAAAGGGTCGGGAAGCGGCAGAACACCTACGTTGTATGTCATGAATACAAGCATGAGGAAGAAAGAAACGAAAACCGTCGCGCCGTACAAGCCGGCGCGCAGGATTCGAGCAGCCAACGGAACAGTCGATCTGAGGAGGGCGTGAGTATTACCTATTGGTCATATATCAAATGCACTCCTCACCGTCTTTCAGCCTTAGCAGAGCCCGTGCCAATCAACAAAGGTTCGTTCTCCGCAGCCGCACTCTCCCTCTCTGACTCGTGACGACTCACCACGCTCTTGCCCTTGAGTAACATCTGGGTTGCAATCTTCCTGTCTACCCTCTTCTGGACGTCCCGTATCCACTCGTAACCTACACCAATAAGGACGACTGCGATGCAGCTCAGGAAGAACTGGAGGTTGGAGTGGATGTGCCATTGACGGAAGACAACGCATGTATTGATGATATTCGTGTTCCTACACGCGTCCCAAGCCGCGTTATGATACAGCAATTCGGCGTGCAACGTGAGAGCTTGACAAACCAGAGCATGTACATGATGCAACGATCCACCATGGCTGTGGATGTATCTGGAGTAGCGTCCATATGCATGTGGTGGTGCGAGTGGTCCATCTTTGTCGCCGTCTTCGGGAATGGTTGGGAGTGAGTGGCAACCCGTTCTTTGACCCGACCGCGTCAAGTCCGCTTACTGGACGCGGTCATAATGACCCAGAAAACAGCTTTCAGCCCATTTATGCTTAATGGGAAGCAGTTGACCATTAAAGACGCGGAAGCAATCGCGTCTGAGGCCATGGAACATGCGATCCGACGGAATCTCAAGTGCAAATGGGGGAGATGCGGTATAAATTATGGAAGCATACACTTGTTAGGATGTGTTAGTGGTCTAGAGGAGTATCTCGCGCTTCGGCTGATTGGAGGCTTGCAGCATATCAGACAAGAACATATTTCCAAGATGATTGGAGCGCAACTGGGGCCCTCAATGGCTGGAACCGTATGTAAATACCACTCCCCACCTTTTAATCTCCTGTTCTAATCTCGATTTGACTTAGAGCACCCGTGCGCCGCGGAATCTCGCATGTGGCTTCAAGCAATGTGCCACCAAGATGGACGCAGTATACTCCACTATGTCTGATTTACTAAACCACATTAATTCCAAGCACTTGGAGGGTATAAAATGGGATTGTTATAGTACGTTTCGCCAACGTGCTCGCGTGCCACTTTTCTCGTCTTACCTCGATTTGCCAGTATGCAACGTCCATCCACCAGATGCAACAGAGATGCTCGAACATCTGCGAGATCAGCACGGCATCCCGATTTCTAACCTCCATCGTTCCCCCTTCCGAAAATTACACATTGCCCCTCCCCCTCCGATCCCTGACCCTTGCAAATCACCAACCTACAAAATCACCGCACCAGAAGTAGAACCAAGTGCCAGTGCTAGACGTCTTGGATGCCGTATGTCCGATAAGTGGGCCTTCCTGGAGGACGAAACGCCTGAACTTGAGGAGATACGGGAGAAACAGAGGGCCATACCAAACGAACCACTATTTTTGAACAGTGTCATACCGCATAACCCAGATTCTCGAGCCTTCTACGCATTGGCCCGTCCTGCACCTCCACCTACGGAAATGGGCCTCGCCGCACCACCCCAATTCATCCGCCCTCCACTCAGGCCACCACCAAAGGATATGAATGAACTGGTAGAGCGAATGAGACAATCCAAGCTCTTCGAACTTCCTATCATCCCCGCGTCTGCTGGGTTTCTCATCCTCCGCAAGGGGCAAGGAAAAAAACCGGAGGGCAAGGAACCGCAATCCCCTGCTTCTGATAAACGCCCCAAACGATGAAACTTACCTCCTGCCACATTTGATACACTTTTCCGTGCTCTCTCTTGTTGGTCTCGCACTCGAGTACTCGACGCTTCGTTTCTACCTTCTTGCCAATTTCTTAGTTGTGCTTCTCTGGTGACTAACATACTCTACTTCCGACGTTTTAACATTGACGAAACTATTCATTCGTTCACAAAAAAACAGTAAAATTGTCAAGCAAGCACGCATTTGCCAATCCAAGGTGGTAAGTGTGAGAGGGGAGGGGAGAGGTGACCATAAACAACGAGGTGGAGTGGAGGCGAGTTACGTGGGAGGATATGGTCGGCTTGCGACTGCGGAGTTATAGGGCTACAGTATGTGACGAATTCAAACCGTGTACAGAAGGGAAACAGTGGTGCGTAGAGAATGGACTGAGTGTAAGGCGTGGAGATGCGGCCAGTCGCAAAAGGAATGATCATAAGTCATGGATGGAGTGAGCAGGTCAGGGTGTGGGAACGGAAGGAAGCATAAACCGAGTCCAAGTCCTTTCCAGCCAGTCGAGAGAGAAAGTTCTCCAGTGAGTGGTGTCTTTGGCGCCCCATTTTCCATAAATTCCAAACCTATAGCAGAGCCTAACTCCGCTAACTCAGCGGATAACCACCAACGGTCGTCACCCGCGAGACTCCAGATAATCGTTGCCATAAAGCGAACCCCGTAAAGACTGACGGTGAACGAACGCGAGGCTAATTAGTGCACGAGACACCACCGCAAGGAGGGCAGGCGGTGTCAGGGAACGGAATGTACTGTTGTGGGGAGTGTTTGCGAGTTTCGATAGAACAACGTGTGTATGAATTGAGAGAATAATGTTATGCTGGAACCGGGCACCACGGCACAGGAAGTGCGATCATCGATGGCGAGTGGCCGCAGAAGATGCGGGCAGCCGAATGATGGTCGTCTTAGACTCCTCAATGAAGGGCGCGATTCGGGACAGCATCTTCTCACGTTCCTTGCTCTGCTCAAAGGTCAACACGTCGTCCTTGCTCTCGTCTAAGAAAGTTGCAAAGCGGTCAGCGATTGTCGGAAGTGAAACAAGGGGGGATCGGAACGTACAAGTCTCAACAATAACAATCGTTCCAGCCTCGGAATCATGTCCAACTTCGTGCGAGACGGAGCCCGGAAGGGACAGCCAGTAAGGTCGAATCGCTTTGATGATCGATTGAATCTGGGGAAGATAACCGGCCCGTTTGGGACAGAGAGTGACAATCATTGTGTACTGACGAACGGAGATGTCAGTGTCAAAAAATTTTTAAGGCTCAAAATAGGAGAACAAAGGGCTGGTGGCGCCAGCAACGTACATGTTTCTCGTAACTAGGGAGGCCATAGGAGGACCTATGGGACGATGTGGTGGATCGCGTGGACGATGTGGAAGCGCGGGACGAATCTGAGTCGTAGTCCTGATCACCAGAACCTGCGGCAGTGGCATCGGAGAACGACATTGGAGAACGAGAGGACCTATGTCGGTGGTGCGAGCGAGAGTGTGAATGGTGGTGTCTGTGATGATGGCTGCCAATGCGCCGGTGGGGGGATCTTTCGGTCGGAGTCGCCTGCTTGGTCTCCAAGGCGAGCCTCGGCTTCGTCACCATCTCAGTGCGCACTACCCGGTTGAACATCTCTGCCCGCGCCACTGGGGAGGGCTCGAGCTGCTCGGTTGGGAGGTACGAAACTGGTGAGGCGGTTAGTACGGGCAGAATCGGGCTCCTCCCAGCAGAGACGTCCGGTACGCGGTGGGGACGCCGGAGACCAGAAGGGGATGCCAGAGTGATGCTGGGGGATGCCAAAGCGCTGCTGGGGGATGCCAGGGTTGCCAGGGTTTGCCTGGGCGATCCGAATTGGGAATGAACGACGCCACCGTTGACAGAGTCAAAGGTATACCTCGACGGCTTGCGTGTTGGCTGGGACGAACGAGTGGACGGAATCGGTGAGGTAGTGGCACGGGTAGTTGGGGTCGGGGTAGTCGCTGTGGGCAGGTTCGGAGAGGGCTGCTTGTGTGGGGGGACGACCGGGGCCTGCTGGTCGATGTGAACGGAGTGGTCGGTGAGGATGGTATGAGGAGTAGTCGTTGCGAGACCGTTTGAAAACAGCCGGGGGTTGTTGATGAACGTATGGAGAACATATGCAACCGCCGCAATGTAGAGAACGGACTGCAAATCGCTGAAGGCGAAAGCGAAATAGGATGCAACGATAATGCAGAGAGCGACTTCCATCGGATCAGCAGTAATTCAGGAGAGGCCGTGGGCACAAGCGGGTGAATCGCGCGGAGGGTATTTGAGGAGGAGAGAAGAGGAGAGTAGGTACAAGCAGGAGGTAAGAGTATCCAACTATGGATGCGGAAGGTCGGAGGAGGACGAGAGGACGAGGAGGACGAGGAGGACGAGGAGGGCCCGCTGTGTAGGCTGAGCCTTGAGCGGTCCGTACAAATATCGCAACCAAGGCTATTATCCTTCTCCATTAGGAAATCGATGCCGCGTCATGCGAGGCTATTGTTCGGACCTATGTGAGAATACTGTAATCCCATGTCAAACCTATGTACATGCAAATCTGGAAATCCCGTCGCGCCCGCCACTTCCGCAATCCGGCAAGTCACGCAGGCAGCCCGGATGCGTCAAGCAACGCTTCGCTGTCTCCCAAAACCCTAGGACCGTCTCCCACCTTTGTATGGATCAAACGACTGACCGACCCCACCTCAGCCTTTTTTGCTACCGCCAAATTGAAACCCTCCGGCAGCTTGAGCGTTCCGGGCGCTTCGGAAAACAGCTTGAATGGGTCGTCGAACGGTGCAGACTGTGGGAAATAGTAATGGATGAGGTTAACGATTTCGCGCATATTCCCCTCGGGCGCATAGATGACCGCATTTGGACCGGCATCGAACGTGTAGGCGGCCCTAATTCCGTGTCCACTTGCTAGGGAAGCACGATTATATTCGATAATAACGGCGATGATCGCCCGCGAGGTATCGTTCATGTAAAAAATTGGTGGGTCGGTGTCGAGCGCGACGGCGTGGAACTGGTTCGAGTCTTGCATCGTGATTTTGGCAAACGTATCAAAGTCCTTAGCCTTGATAGCTTCGATGATTGCTTCCATGCGTGCCGGCACTACGGCCTTGATTCGGTGCTGCAGCAAAGGGCTCGTTTCAACTGTGCGCTGCATGCCAGCTGTGGAGGATGTGCCCTTCTTGGAATCCGAGACGACGCAGATCAGTGCGTGCATCTCAGGCCAGTGCTCCTTTGGCGCGATTTGTACTGCAAAAGAGTCGGAACCGTCGGGCTTGCTCCCGACCTCCCATGCGACGAATCCACCAAAGAGCGACCGACAGGCTGACCCGGACCCCTGGCGAGCGATAAGGGACAGTTCGCTCGCATTCGCCGGCAGTTTGTAGAGAGCCGAGAGGGAGGCTACCAGTGCAGCGAGACCCGATGCAGAAGAGGCAAGTCCGGCGGCGGTCGGGAAGTTGTTGTAAGATGCAATATGGACATGAAATTGTGAAATCTAAAATGAGTCAGGCGAATGCACAGAGCCCATTGTTAGTCCTCAAGCAGCAAGTTACAGTGACCGTGTCGAGCAGCGCACCTTGGGTTCGTTGTGGTTAGCTTCCTCGTACTGAGCGCGGAGTCTCTTCATTTCCGCGATACAAACGGAGAGTCTGCCTCTGGGCTTGATCTCGTCTTCAGTTCCATTTAGCCACAGGCGATCGGAAGTGAAGGACGGATCGGCACGCGACGTGGTCGTGGATCTCAGGTGGTCTTGATCGAGGGTCACGGAGAGAGAAGAATTCGTTGGGAGGATGAGTTCGGTGTCGCGCTTTCCCCAATACCTGAAATTTCATTTAGTGGCGCATCCCAGGGCCCTCCAATCTCGCCTGGACTCACTTGATGCACGCAATATTAACGGGTGCAGACGCAGTAGCCTGATATACGGTCATGTTGAGGAGACAGAGGTTGTAGGACGAGATCAAGAGCCGAACTCGAGTCGAAGCGGCCTTTATTTGACACCCGCGCCGCGAGAAACGCACACACACAGGACTAGAAGACCGAAGACGACTACGACGCACAGGCTATGATCAGACAGAGCTGAAGGAAGACGGACTACGGTACCAAGCAGGACGAGCAGCGAACACACAGAGAAGACAGAGCGCTTCCAGTTCTCAGTTTCCGAATTATTTATTTTTTCGATTCAAGGACCAAAGTATGTCGTATAACATCTTGCATTGGTCTATCGGAGATCAACAGAAAGCGTCCCACGATTGCATATGGCTGATGAGACAGTGGGCTAAGTGTAATCAAAAACAAATAAGTGCTCTTACGACAGGAAAAGAAACCGGCGACAGTAGGGATAGCAGGCGAGGGAGCTACGCCAGGCGTAGGGCCGGTGGCCGCTGGAGTCGCTGCGTTTGCAACGGGGATAGGACCGCCCATAAATGGAGGTGGCCGCCGTAACCGGTGCAGCGGCAGGAGCAGGAAGTCTAAGGCCAGAAGGAGACCGGCATCATTTGTGGGCCATTATAGGATGGCTATTGGAACCGAGATCGAATTGCCCTGTGTCAACGATTGTTGCGACTGAAGACCAGGAACAGCCGTGGTACCAGGGACACCCGAAGTAGTAGCAGATGTAGGAGATGCAGACGGCGGGGCGTTCCGGAATCTTCTGAAGGCCTTACTCGGTAGATAGCAGATGTCGGGGTCAGTGAAAATTGCAGGAAAAAATAGTAGGTTAATCTATCTCAGTCTTGACTTCCTGGCAGCTCTGTTGGTTCTCTAGGTGCGTGCCCCTGGATGGCGTTGACCGAGTGGGAGGTTTCTACGGAGTTATACTAACCCGTGCTGCAAAAGCATGTGTCGGTGGTGATGTGTTAACGATCATGGAAGGATTGTAATCCGACGGTCCAGGAATGGAGGCGGGTGGAAGCGCAGTTATGCGGAGCGCAAACCGATGATTTGAGGCCAAGCTCATTGCTTTTCTTCTCAGGCCACGACTCCTCACCGGACTCCCTTGCTACTTCCCAGCTCCGACCCTGTGCGCTCTCCTGCGCTTATTTCCGTGGCTCTATTTCTTCCGTGATGCCTCCCGGGACGGGGTGCAGGGGTCACAACAGTGAAATGGAACCAAGAGACCGACGAGACGAGGGCTTACGAGACTTCGTAGTCGAGTGGTGGTATGGTGCTTCAGTTCGGATCGCGTTCCCATCCCTTGATAAAGACCTGACAAAGATATGCCCTGCCTCCGTAGCAAGTAACCAACAACCCCCCGATTATCAAATCACGAACCCCACAGAAAAATGACTGACTGCAGGTAGTGTTAATCCAGCCGGGAGGCCCACTATCTATGTTAGTCGGCCAAATCGGGTCGGGTCATAATATTGGTGTTACCAATACGGGCCCAAAAGACCTTGCGGAGGACACCATGCATATTTGGACGAGCGCAATGCTGAATGGGAGGAGATGTGCTGTGAGTGCATGAGAGACGTACAGAAAGAGATTAAAGTAACTTCATGTCACGCAAAGGGGTCTTGGTACTGATTTACAGGGTCTTAGCAGTGCACTGCAAGAAATCTACGAAGGACTCTGTACTAGACGAAGTCTATGGGTGGCTTGGATCTAATGATCAGTGTATGTCTACCTCCCCATTTCAAGTTGTGTTACCTCGCTCATATAAGTCATTGAATTAGCAAACAAATTGCTGACAGCCCAACCTGAACTTCCGGAACGACTGCCAACCGCCGCTGGTACGGTCGATCGACTGGTTACACAAATACTGGATATGCTAATCACGCTTTAATGACCTGTCCATTTAGGTTATCAACATATTGTCTTGCGCGCAAGTCAAAATGTACCTATTCAGGCACTATACTCAATGAGACCTATAGTGGTCATCTCATTTAAATCAATGGAATGTTTGACTACAATAATGGACGGCCTCTGCTCACAATTGCGGGTTTGTACTTTCGTTATTGCACATTTCACTTGCCTCTAACCTTTTCACTAGTTATGGGAAGCCTTGTTTCTCTTCAATCTCACTTGAATTTCTGGACAAATGGCATGCAATGCAGTCACGTCCCATATTCAGGTGACCACATGCTCCTAGAAGCCTTCAGGTGGGATAATCCTGATATATTACATCTAATAACAGGTCTCACCTGTGCGGGCATCGACTGTGACAACTGTGCTATAATTACCTGTGGTGAAGATATTGGGAAGCTCCTTGCGTTTTTGAATGAATGCAGAGGCACCTTGTAGACCTCATGTGAATGACCACCGAGATATTGAGAACACTTTCTTGTCTTCATTCAACACAACGGAACTGCTCCTATAGCCCTGGGCGATATGCGCCTCGTTCGCGCAAAACGAGTTACGAATCCCTTAGAGCCTGACAAGGTTGTTAGGGTCGCCAATCTGAAGCACATGACGTCTTTTTATTACACTGGACTATCTGCAAGTCGCGGATCTTTGGACTCTGTGAACTCGGTATGTTAGCCCCTGTGTGCCTCGACCATACGAATGGACGAAGGGCCATCAATCAATATAAAAGAGATTGGAGCCACTCCACTAAGGCAGGAGATTTACTTCTGATCGCTATGATTCACTTTCGCGCATTTCATGCATCTCAATGGCTGCGTTGACCAGTCGTACTCATTCTGCATGTGGTCCTACTGGTACCACATGTTACTACATTCTTAGGCCGCTTCAATTATGAAGTTTCTACTCTTGCCTCCCTTGCCTTCCGCTCTCCCCTCTGCGCTTTTCCTTAGCAGATCCTGGGTGAGTCAATTCAGGTCTTCTATGGTGTTATTTCCTCTTCTCTCCTGTCCCTTCTCCGTACTCTCCACATGCACCCCTCACTCCGGTTATAGATCTTCGGCTGCGGCTCTCCGATTCTCTCCTCGTTCACCCCTCATAAGAGTGTAGACGATCCGTACCTGGGTTTCAGTCAGAATATAGAATTTTATATATACCCTTTCCGACTTTCGCCGTTTCCGCCCTCGCCTGCCTTCGCCTGGGGAGTGAGTTCGTACTTGAGAGGAGGCGTAGGTAGGGAGAGGGACCAGGGTTCTCATTGCGACCGATAATCCGATAATCAAGGTTTTGTCATAGGGCCACAAGCGCGTCAAAAGGCACGCGATAGATCAGTAAGACAACTTCATCACACGCAAACTTGTTAGCCTCATTTCTGGGCGAGAACGGAGGATCCCGTCCAAAGGTAGCATGTCGCAGAAAGCGCTCCTCACACGCACGCACTCATTCGAGGCACACGGGGGCAGACACAGTAGCCTGGTTATGCCAAAGAGACTGAGGCTGTGCGGGGCGAAAGAGCCTTTATTCAATGGGCGCGCCGCGAGAAACGCACAAGCACAGGACTAGAGGACCTAAAACAACTACGACGCACGGGCCATGATCAGACAGAACTGGAAGAAGACGGAATGCGGTACCAAACAGGACGATTAGTAGCAAGCACACAGACAAAACGGAGCACTTCCGGTTCTCATTTTCCAAAACATATAAATTCGATTCAAGGACCAAAGTTATACGGTATAACATCTTGCATTGGTCATCGGGGTTCAAAAGAAAGTGTCCCACACACGATTGCTTACGCCTGGATGAAGACGATGAGCTAAGCGTAGGCAAAATAGGTAAGCGCACTTACGACAGGAGAGAAAACGGCTACAGTAGGAATAACAGGCGAGGGGGCTACACCAGGCGTAGGGGCAGTGGCCGCTGGCGTCGCCGCATTCGCAAGGGGGGTAGATGCGTTCATAATAGGGGTAGCCGCCGTGACCGGTGTAGCGGCAGAGGCAGGAAGTCCAGGGCCAGAAGGAGACTGGTATCATTTGTGAGCCATTATAGGCGGCTATTGGAACCAACCACGACTCACTGAGTTGCCATGCGTCAACGCTTGTTGCGACTGAAGACCAGCAACAGTCGGGGTGCCAGGTGCACCTGGAGTAGCGGACGCAGATGGCGGTACCTTCCGGAGGAATCTCCTAAAGGCTTTGCTCTGTGGATAGGAAATATTGGGATCAGTGAAAATTACACAAAACTATGGCAGGTTGACCTACCTCAGTTTTGACCTCCTGAAAACTCTGTTTGCTCTCTGGGTGTGTGCTCACGGGTGGCGTTGACCGGATGGGAGACTCTTGCGGAGTTACATTGACTCGTACGGAAGGAACATGGGTCGGTGGTGATGTGTTGACATTCGCAGAAGGATTGTAATTTGACGGTCCAGGAATAGGTGCTGGTAGAGGCGCAGCCACGGGGAAAAGTGTAGGAGATCGCACAGGGGCAGAGCCGGGAAGGGGCAAAGGAGTCCGGTGAGGAGTTGTGGGCTGCGAGGAATAGCGATTAGCCTGAGTTTCAAACCATCGCTGCTTGCCCTCCGGATGGCGAGCCTCCATTTCTTCGGTAATGCCCTCGGGGACGGGCTGCAAGGATGACATTAGTGAAAAAGGAACCAAGAGACCGACGACACTAAGGCTTACGAGACTTCGTTGACGAGTGGAGATAACATCGTCGAGGGGGTCTGGTCGAGGGACTGCCTGACGAGTGGTCACCGGATTGGAGTCATTGATGTTCCCAGACTGCTGTAGAGCATGTGCGACCTTCTGCGTTTCCATCGTCAACTTATGCCTCAACTCATGCATCCGCTTGATCTTCTGGAAAAGAGAGGCGGCCCCAGGCTTGAGGTGTCCGGACCCGTGCTTCTTCTCCTTAAGCTGACGTTGGTCGATCTCGAGGAAGGTCCTAAGCGCATTATCTACATCGATCAATTCCTCGAGCTTAGATCGTAAGTCTTCTGGCCCATTGCGAACCCGACGGTCGATGGCGTTCATAACGGTAGCAGCAAGATCGGCGGCTGGATCTGGAGGGGCAGGAGTGGATTTCTTCAAGTTGACTGAAAACTCAACCATAGCAGTGGGAGCAGGACTTGCACTAGCCTTCCCGTTCGTGATCCTTGCAGCCGGATGTCGCACTGGCTGACTACCTGGCGAGGCTGTATACGACTTGCGATCTTCGAGTTTGACCTTCTTCATCTTCTTGGTCTCCTCGACCGCTGATGAAGCGACAAGATTCCTTAAACCGCTAGGTTGCGCTGGGGTCGAACTCTGCTTGAGAGCCTGGGCACGAGGACTTTCGGCCTTCATGACCCGGAGGGACTGCTTGGCCGCTTTTTGGCTCAAGGCGTCATCGGGTTTAACCAGTTTCAGCGGAGGGCTAGCGGTAACCGCAACCGGGTCAACGTCGGCCTTGCGCTTGGCTCCGGGTATCGTCCCCTTCGCTCGCTCGAGCCTGCCCTTAATGTCAAACTCATCCTCCGTCTTGGAAGCGCGCTGCTTTGGTCTCGAACTAGTCGTTGGTTCTACAGGTTCAGCTTTGGTAGCCTTCCTCTTCTTCTTGGGCCGCTGATCGTCGTAGTCGGCGTCGTCTTCCTGCACCGCTGCAAGTCGGCGCTTCTTGATACCAGCGGCGCTCTTCTCTTCCACCTCAGTGTTCCAGCGGACACTACGCTGAGAAGCGGACTTCGAGCCGTATTCGTCATCCTCCTCCTTCGCAGTTCGCTTCTTAGCAGTAGTGGACGTCGAGGCAGCCGCCGCCTTCTTCCGTGTAGACCTGACATCCTCGTATTCATCATCCATCACCTGCTTCTTCGTCTTCGAGGTCCGCACACCGGCATCCTTGACGTTTTCCCACGCAGCAGGCGGCTTCTCATCAACAGAGACACTTCTGTGTTTCTTCGTGGACAGAGCGACAATCTTGTCATACTCGTCATCCTCGTCATCACGCTGGACAGCCTTCGCCTTGCCCTTGCCAGCTCCAGGGAGGACGGCCTCGTCAATCTCGCCCTCCTCCATATCAGCCTTCCGCCTCTTAGGTGGCGACTCGGAGAAGTCAGACGCAGACTTTCGCTTCAAGCTGGGCTTCAGAGGGGCAGACGCGGGAGAAGAGCGAGCTGTGGCAGGCGCTGACTTAGACGGAGAAGTCGCTTTGAGAACAGGAATTTGGATGCTGTCCGCGAGAATGCCTTTCTCCCTCATCACCGCCTCTTCTGCAAGTCGTTTCTTGGCTGCGAGTTTCCCAGCGGCTGAGCCGGGCCCGGCACGAGACGGTGCACGAACGACGGGTGCCTTTGGGTCAATATATGGCTCAGGTTCGAGCTTTGGTGTTGCCTTGGAGGAAGGTGCAGCAGATGCAGGGCTCGGCTCATTTTCGCGGGGGGGTCTTGGCTTCATATCAGGGTCATCGCGGATTGTCTTTGTCTTTTTTCTTTTGGGTTCCTTGGGCTCTTTTGGCTCCTTTGACTCCTTGGGCTCCTTAGGCTCCTTCGTTTTGGATGTCTTCTTTTTCTTTGTATTCGTCGATGACGAGAAAAAGCCGGGTTTAACATTGCTTTTGAGTGTTGGTGCCAAGTTGGCCTCCGCCTCGCGTTTCAAGGCATCCAGATCGACAGCACGGTGTGCAGTCGTCACTCCCGCCGAGTTCTCGGATTGTGCCATTGATGGAGAGGCAGTTACTGTTGAACGGCGCAACACGTCAAAATGAGCACCTGCGTCCGGGTATCCGAGGTCCCGGAGCTTGGGTCGGGTGGCTTTGACTGCAGCGGGGCGATCACTTCTGTCATAATCAGGGTAGTCATATGGGTGGACATAGAGATACGCTGCATCATGGAGGGCCCATTGACCGGTGGATGGATCACGAATAGCAATCTGCGAGGGTGGACTTTAGTAAATGGGTTAGAAATACCGAGATTTCATACTCACGCGTGTGAGAATCTCATGAAGCTCGCCAGAAGGTGGCGTTTGGCCTGTATACTTTTCAATTTCCGCTGAGATTTCGGCCTCTGTACGCTTATTGAGGACCATCACATGGATGGTACGAAGAGGGAGGGAAATATTCTCGCGCTCCCAGGTCCTCGGTATCATAAGACCAAGACTCTTGAATTCTGCTGGTACTGCGGTGTCGGGAACAGGGAGGTATGGAGCAGCGGATGAGGTGGGGGCCTGTGACTGCTTGGTGCTCCTTGCATTTGAAGAAGAGATCGGAGCCGGCTGTACTGCGGGTGTGGAACTAGTCGCCTCAACGTTTACTGTTGACCGCTTGCGCTGCTGGGCCATGTACACGTCATTTCCTAATACGATTGTAGAGTTACGTTCTTTCTCATGGTTCTTCGTATAGTCGCGCACTTGGGCGGCGTTGTTGTCGTCAAGAAAGCGGGTGACCTGGAATCGGCCCATAACTTGCGCGACAGTGTGAAGAGAAGTATGTTCAGGTACCATCTCCCCTGTGTCTGAGTCGCGGTGCATTAGCGTGGTTTGGCGGGCAACAATTTCGAGACCCTTCCTTTCTTGAATGGCTTGAACAGGAAAGGTTTTGTCGCCAACTACCATGGACTATTAGGTTGTTAGCGATTTGAATTGATCTAATGACGCTCGAAAGAAGATAGATCGAAGCAAGAATGAAACCAGACTGACAGTGTCGCCATTCTCTTCGACAACAACCTGGACGACGTGTTTCTCATTCTTTGAGGTAGCCCATGGGACGCCCTTCTTGGCGCTGAGTTCTCTTTCTCTGGAACGGGCACGCTCCTGAACTAGCAGGGCGCTCTTGATAGCCTCAAACGACTCGGCAGTGAGTCTGGTCGTGTATGCTTGGGCTCCGCACGGGGATCCTCTTGGTCTCTCCTGAGTGAGAGGCTCGATTGGTATAGGTTCTGGGATGGAAAGGGACATTATTTGTGCGTAGGAATATGGCGGGCAGGTCCCGAGAGGCGATCAGGACGCAGTCGAGGGCGTCGATGTCGAAGGGGTCGAAGCGAGTGTCGTGGTGCCAGCCGTCCGCACGATGTTGGGTGAGACGTAACAAGGTTGGCGGGAAGGGTAGGGAATCAAGTCAGCGCTCCTTTGTTGGCCATATTCCGGCCGAGTTCCCTTTACTTGGTCCACGCAAATGATTTTGGAATATTTTTATACTTGATCTCACAATTCTTCTTCACATATTCCGTCCCCTCCGCTCTCTTCACCATCGCCACAGACCCTAGCGCGCGCGTCCGCCCGTCTCTCGGGAGTGCCGCCCTCACAGCCCACCGCTGTCTAGCCGAACCGAGCTAAGACGCCCACACAACCGAAGCACATTCATTCACTTCTCCGACCACCGCTCTGTCAGATACTCTATGAATTTCTTCGCCACACCCTCCTCGCTCCAGTCCACGTCCCCGACCTCCGTCACTCCTTGGGTGATTGCCTTCTTGTGGACAGCAACAAACTGACGTTTGACCCGTTGCAGTTCGGAGAGCGTCACATTTCGCGCCGGGAGCTCAAGTGGCAGCCTCGTCTGTGCCACCTCGACCTGGAGGATGCCTCCTAGCCCTCCACCCGCGACAGTCTGTGATGACGAAATCATAGAGACAATAGAGCTGGATGTCTGCTCCAGCGTTTGGAGTGCGTCTGAAGGCGGCTTGGGGGCCTATTCCGCGTGATCAGTCTGGTGAGCTGAGGGTGAGGCAGGGAGACGAACATACCGCAATCGTACCCGCATTAGGGGGCTTTACCACACCAGCCGTGATAGCTTTCCAGATGTCGCCGACGGGCAGTTCCTCGTTCCAAGGCACTGTGAACAGTGGCGAATCCCATCGGACCATGGACGACGGCTCTTCGAACCGCTGAATGAGATTGTCGAACCTGTTACACCACACGAAAAGGGATTGGTTGTGAGAACGTGGGACTGGCGAATCCTGGTCGAACTCACGTTGAAGGCGTGTACGCCTGCTCCGGGGGGCGTTGCGCATGCCACTCGCGGCATAATTCCGGTGTGGCGACGACGAAGACCTACTAGTTGTGAACATGAGTTTACAAGTTTTGTGTTCTCGTCTCAAATTGACCGATAGCACAGGACCTGACGACTCACAGTGGCGATGCGCACACTGAGCTCCCGAGCGACGCAATACATTTGGTAGCGATAACCTTTGATGTAATTTAGTCCATCAACAATCACTATTGTGTCTCTCGTGAGGGCGCGTTGCATTGCCGTGAAAAGGGAAGCACGTTGTGGCTTCTCTTTCCGCCCATCTGTACATACGCGATATTCAGTCTGTACAGTGGAAAGAATGTGGAGGGTCTTTATTTACCGTCATAGGCTTGTCGTGTCAAGCTGAGCATGTCATCCGAGACGATTACAACCTTCTTTACTGGCCCATCATAGGAAGGATCACCCAATTGTTTCTCAAGGGCGTCCTTGAGCTGGTTTGCTCTTGTAGACTTTCCAGAGCATGGATAGCCGGAAATCGTGATAAGCGCCATGAGAGGTGAAGTCCAAGGTGCTGGTGCCACGAATGGGATGAGGTCAGGTTCAGTGCATAACGTCGAAGGAGTATTGCGAGGCTAGATACGGCCACATGTAAAGTATTCCATAGCTAGTGGCGAGTACAACAAGCTTCTGAGGACATCTCCCTGCATTTCCATCAACTCTAGGTAGACATAATAAATATAGGAAATGATTCATACAGACCCTAAAAAGGTAACAATAAGCTATACAAATGCCAATTGAACTGACCACAGTTAGGGCTGTTCATGCAGCTGCGGCTGGAGTACAAGGTTATTTGGAAAGAGCAAGGGTTTTTATATCCGGATTACAGGTTGTTATTCTTAC
>Ga0307513_10004878_pt1 | contig 17804 bp, 15 predicted proteins | sample 15_EM_MG_FD_202174 | JGI IMG/M metagenome (GOLD analysis project Ga0307513, IMG submission 202174) | Populus trichocarpa ectomycorrhiza microbial communities from riparian zone in the Pacific Northwest, United States - 15_EM | ecosystem: Host-associated > Plants > Roots > Unclassified | place... | reverse complement strand
CGGCTTGAAGTCAACCCGAGGCTCGGATGGCTGCATTCGGTCCATTGCGGTCATTCCTTCACAAGGTCCGTGGCGGAGGCCAAGGCCATCGGGTGGCCGACGGCGCTCATGTCCCCCGGCGGCCTGCTCTCGCCCAGCTCTCCGCACGCGCACGACAACGGCACCAGCGAATGACCGCAATGGGCCGCAAGCAGACCCCCGCGATACCGCAACGTTTCATGTGTCGTGGGTCGCACCGCGCGCGGTGGAGCAACTGAGATGAGAAGCTGAGATCAGCGCGGCGACAATCGCCCGATGATCATCCTTCACCACCTCGACAATTCGCGCTCGCAGCGCGTGCTCTGGCTGCTCGAAGAGCTGGGCTTGCCGTACGAAGTACGCCTGTACAAGCGCGACCCGCAGACGATGATGGCACCGCCCGAACTGCGCCGGGTGCACCCGCTGGGCAAGTCGCCGGTCATCAGCGACGGCGACGTGACGGTGGCCGAATCGGGCGCGATCGTCGAATACCTGCTCGATGCCTACGGCGACGGGCGGCTGCGGCCGCCGGCGGGCTCGGCCGAGCGGCGCCGCTTCACCTACTGGCTGCATTTCGCCGAAGGCAGCGCGATGCCGCCGCTGCTGATGAAGCTGATTTTCGACCAGGTGCGCAAGGCCAAGGTGCCGTTCTTCATCAAGCCGGTCGTCAAGGGCATCGCCGACAAAGTGACGTCGGCCTACATCGCACCGAACCTCGAAGCCCAGCTCGCGTTCATGGAAGGCGAGCTCGCCGGCCGGCCGTGGTTCGCCGGCAGCGAGTTCACGGCCGCCGACGTGCAGATGAGCTTTGCGCTCGAAGCGGCTGCCGCGCGCGGCGGGCTCGATTCACGTTACCCGCGGCTGACCGACTGGCTGGCGCGAATCCATGCCCGGCCGGCGTACCACCGCGCGCTCGAGAAGGGCGGGCCGTACAGCATTGTCGGCTAACCCCGGAAAAGGGTGTTGTTCACCCTGTTTTTGAAGATCCGCGCCGACCCCGTGTCGCCCTAAATTGGCGGCAGTTCATACCACGGGGTCACACGATGAGGACGCTGATTTTCGCCGCTTTGATGACGATGCTCACGCCAGCGGCCCATGCCGCCGCGCCGAGCGCGACCAGCTTGACGGCAGGTACCACCTTCGAGGAATACGCCGGCTCGGCGACGGTCGGCATCGGCGCCGTCGACACCGATTCGACGCTGTTCTACATCGACGAGAAGACGGTCGGCGGGCTCGAGTCCTGGTTCATCTTCTCCGATGCCGCAACACCGTCGCGCGTGGCCGCGACCTTGCAGTTCGACCAGCCGATCGTCGCCGTCTACACCACCCGCGCCGGGCTCGACGCGACGACGCCGATCTACGGCGCCGACAGCGTCAGCTACGGTTCGATACCGTTCAGCGGCCTCGAAGGCGCCGACACGCTGACCTGGGCCGCCGGCAGCAAGACGCTCACGCTGGAATGGGGCGTGATCGACCCGGGCGACCACATCCGCGTCATCACCGCGGTGCCCGAGCCCGGCACCCTGGCACTGCTGACCGCCGGCATGCTGGCCGTCGGCTGGTTGGCACGGCGTCGAATCGGCTGAGTCGAATCGGCTGACTCAGCCGATCATTCGACGCCCAACTCGCGCGCCAGGCGCTGAACCAGCGCGCGCAACTCGGCGACCTCCGCTGCCAGCCGTGTCTGCTCGGCGCGCAATGCGGCCAGCTCGCCGACCGCCACACCCGCATCACCGCCGGTCGCTGCCAGCACCGCCGGCGGCGCCACTTCGCCGCACAGCAGATGCGCCCAGCGCGCTTCGCGCTCGCCGGCCGCCCGCGGCAGCTTGATCACCCGCGGCGGGTCTTTCGCCACCAGTTCGTCGAGAAATCCTTCGACCGACGAGATGTCGGCAAAGCGGTGCAGCCGCTCGCAGTTCAGCCGCAACTCGGCCGAGGTCTGCGGGCCGCGCAGCATCAGCACCGCCAGCAGCGCCACCGACTGGCTGGGAATGCCGAGCACACGGCCCATGTTGTGCTCGAACTTGACGACCCGGCTGCTGCTGCCTTCGAAGACCAGGCTCAGGCCCTTCAGCCCGTCGATCGCCGCCAGCACGTCGGCATCGCCGGCTTCGATGACCGGCACCCGCGCGGTCTTCTGGTTGCAGCCGCCGACCAGGGCGTTGAGCGACATCGGATAGGTGTCGGGCACCGTGCGCTGCTTCTCGACCAGCACACCCAGCACGCGGGCTTCGAGCGGACCGAGCAGCCTCACGCTCAGAGCCTGTGAAGTATTTCGGCGCGTCCGAGCGGGTGCTCCAAACGGTGCCGATCTAGGCGCAAAGCGCAGACGTAGCCCGGGCTACGGCGAGCATTTGCAACGACGAGCGGCGCCGTTTGGGGCACACGAGCGGGCGTGGCGGAATGCTTCACAGGCTCAGATTCCGAAGCCGTCGTCGGCGGCGACCACCGCACCGTTGACGAAGTGGCTCTCGTTGGCACACAGCATCATCAGGATCGCGTCCAGGTCCTGCGGCTTGCCGACCCGCTTGCGCGGCATCATCTGCACCAGCTTCTGGCCGGAGTCGGTCTGCCAGTGGTGGTGGTTGATCTCGGTGTCGATGTAGCCGGGGCAGATTGCGTTGACGTTGATGCCGAAGCGGCCCCATTCGAGCGCCATCGCACGCGTCATGTGCACCACCGCGGCCTTGCTCATCGCATAGACGCCGATCTGCCCGAGCGGGCGCAGGCCGGCCATCGAAGCGATGTTGACGATGCGCCCGCCGGTGAAGGTGCCCGGCGCCGTGCCCTGGCTGCGCGCGATCATTCGTTTGGCCACCTCCTGCGCGACGAAAAACGCGCCGCGGGTGTTGGTGTTCATGATGTAGTCGTAGTCTTCGGGCGTCACCTCGGTCAGCTTCTGGGTCGTGCTGACGCCCGAGTTGTTGACCAGGATGTCGATCGCGCCCATCTCGGTCTCGGCATGCGCGATGGCGGCGCGGATGCTGCCCGGGTCGGTGACATCCAGGCCGACCACGTGCGCGCCGTGGCCTTCGGATTCGATCTCGGCGCGCAAGGTCTTCAGCCGCTCGATGCGCCGCGCCGCGAGCACGACGCCGGCGCCCGCCTTGCTGAGCGTTTTCGCGAACTGCGTGCCCAGCCCGCTGGACGCGCCGGTGATCAGGGCCACGCGCCCCGACAGGTCGATCTCGTAGGCCATGCGATGCTCCTTCTCGACAGCTAACGATCACGATAGCACGCTGCGCCTGGCCGACAATGACAGCCATGGACAAGGTCGATGCAGTCGTCGTCGGCGCCGGCGTCGTCGGGCTGGCGGCTGCGCGCGCGCTCGCCTTGGCGGGCCTGGAAGTGCTGATCCTCGAAGCACAAGACGCCATCGGCACCGGCGTCTCGTCGCGCAACAGCGAGGTCATCCATGCCGGCCTGTACTACCCGGCGGGCAGCCTGAAGGCGCGGCTGTGCGTGGCCGGCCGCCGGCGGCTGTATGCCTATTGCGAAGAGCGCGGCATTGCCCACCGGCGCTGCGGCAAGCTGGTGGTGGCGACCAGCGCCGCCGACTGCGAGCGGCTCGATCAGATCCTCGCCCGCGGGCGCGAGAACGGCGTGCACGACCTGCGCCGCATCGACGCCGCCGAAGCGCGTGCGATGGAGCCGGCGCTGGCCTGCGCCGGCGCGCTGCACTCGCCGTCCAGCGGCATCGTCGACAGCCACGCGCTGATGACCGCGCTGCTCGGCGATGCGCAGAACGCCGGCGCGCTGCTCGCACTGCGCTCGCCGTTCGTCAAGGCCTGGCGCGATGGCGGCGCCTGGTGCGTCGCGACCGGCGGCAGCGAGCCGTTCGAACTGGCCGCCGACTGGCTGGTCAACGCCGCCGGGCTCGATGCGCAGCGGGTCGCGCTGGCGACCGAAGGCTTCCCGCGCAGCGCCGTGCCGCAGCAGTTCCTCGCCAAGGGCCACTACTTCTCGCTCGCCGCGAAGGCGCCGTTCTCGCACCTGATCTACCCGACGCCGGTCGATGGCGGCCTGGGCGTGCACCTGACGCTGGACCTCGGCGGCCAGGCCAAGTTCGGCCCCGACGTCGAATGGCTCACCGAAGGCGCGCCATTCGACTATGCGGTCGACACGTCGCGGCAGGCGGCCTTCGAAGCCGACATCCGCCGCTACTGGCCGGGGCTGCCGGCGGGCGCCTTGCAGCCGGCCTACAGCGGCGTGCGGCCCAAGCTCAGCGGCCCGGGCGCGCCGGCGGCCGACTTCGCGATCCTCGGCCCGGCCGAACACGGCTGTGCCGGCATCGTGCAGCTCTTCGGCATCGAGTCGCCGGGGCTGACCGCGTCATTGGCGATTGCCGAAGCGGTGCTCGCCGCGACCGCGAATTCCGCCTCGTAGAATCTTCGGCGCCGCAACACGAAGAACAGACGGAGATGCGCCGATGACCCCGCAAGCAATCCTCGAACAATTCGGCCCGCGGGAGTCGATGGAATACGACGTGGTCGTCGTCGGCGGCGGCCCGGCGGGCCTGGCGACGGCGATCCGGCTGAAGCAGATCGATTCGGCGCTGTCGGTCGTGGTTCTCGAAAAAGGCAGCGAGCCCGGCGCCCACATCCTCTCGGGCGCGGTGATGGACCCGCGCGCGATCGGCGAGCTGTTCCCCGACTGGAAGGAACGCGGTGCGCCGCTGAACCAGCCGGTCACCGAAGACGAAGTGCTGTTCCTCAGCGAAGGCGGCGCGCAGGTCACGCCGCAATGGCTGATCCCCGGCTGCCTGCACAACGATGGCAACTTCGTCATCAGCCTCGGCAGCGTCACCCAATGGCTGGCCGGGCAGGCCGAAGCGCTGGGTGTCGAGATCTTCCCCGGCTTCGCCGCGGCCGAAGTGCTGTACGCCGAAGACGGCCACGTGCGCGGCGTCGCCACCGGCAACCTCGGCCTCGGCAAGGACGGCGAGCCGAGCGACCACTTCCAGCTCGGCATGGAATTGCTCGGCAAGTACACGGTCTTCGCCGAAGGCTCGCGCGGGCACCTGGGCAAGCAGCTCATCGCACGCTTCAAGCTCGACGAAGGACGCGACCCGCAGAGTTATGCGATCGGCGTCAAGGAGCTGTGGGAAGTCGACCCGGGCCTCGCCAAGCCCGGCCTGGTGGTCCACACCGCCGGCTGGCCGATGGACGAGCACACCTACGGCGGTGGCTTTCTGTACCACCTGGAAGGCAACAAGGTCACCCTCGGCCTGGTCGTCGGGCTCGACTACCAGAACCCGTGGCTGAGCCCGTTCGAAGAGATGCAGCGCTGGAAAACGCACCCTGCCATCCGCAAGCACCTGGAAGGCGGCAAGCGCATCGGCTACGGCGCACGCGCGATCACCGCCGGCGGCTTGCTGAGCCTGCCCAAGCTGGCGTTTCCGGGTGGCGTTCTGGTTGGCTGCGACGCCGGCACCTTGAACGCCGCGCGCATCAAGGGCAGCCACGCGGCGATCAAGACCGGCATGCTGGCGGCCGAGGCCGCCGCCGCCGCATTGAAGGCCGGCCGCTCGAGCGACGAGCTGATCGCCTACCCGGAAGCCTTCGAGAAAAGCTGGCTGCGCGAAGAGCTGAACGCCAGCCGCAACTTCAAGCAGTGGTTCAAGCAGGGCAATACGATCGGCACCTTGATGACCGGCATCGAGCAGTGGCTGCTGCCCAAGCTCGGCCTGAAGAGCCCGCCGTGGACGATCCACCGCAAGACGCCCGACCACGAGCGGCTCCACGCCGCGTCGCAGACCGAGCCGATCCGCTACCCACGCCCCGACGGCAAGCTGACGTTCGACCGCTTGAGCTCGGTCTTCATCAGCAACACGAACCACGAAGAGAACCAGCCGGCGCACCTGACCTTGCGCGACCCGACGGTGCCGGTCGCCACCAACCTCGCGCTCTACGCCGGCCCCGAGAGCCGCTACTGCCCGGCGGGGGTCTACGAGTTCGTGAAGAACGACGCCGGCGACGACCGGCTGGTGATCAACGCGCAGAACTGCGTGCACTGCAAGACCTGCGACATCAAGGACCCGACGCAGAACATCGTCTGGGTCACGCCCGAAGGCGGCGGCGGGCCGAATTACGCGGGGATGTAGGCCAACCGCAATTCGTCGAACGAAAGCAGCCGGCCGGCGATGGCGCTCGCCGCCACGGTCGGCGGGCTTGCGAGCCAAACGCTGCCGGACCCGAGCGGCCAGGGAAGTTGCGGTTCACCGCGCTGACTGTCACCTGCTCTGCCTCGGTCGACGCGCCAGGCCCACAGTTCGCGCAGGCGCCGCAGGCCGGCTCAAGCATCTCGGCCCCCACCGCCTCGAAGGCCGCGAGATAACCGCGCTCGACGCAATAGTCGCGCACGGCGCGGGTGCCGAATTGCAGATAGAGCTTGACCCGCGGCGCGACCTTGAGCCCTTGCGCCGCGGCCCAGCCGAGCACACGGTGGTACTGGTCGAAGTCTTCGCGCTTGCCCGCCGTGCATGAGCCGCCGTAGGCGATGTCGACCGCCACGCGCTCGGCCAGCGCCGCCAGCGGCACGCCGTTGCCCGGGTCGCCGGGCCGCGCGACCATCGGTGTCAGCGTGCTGCAATCGATGCGGATGTGCTCGTCATGCGCCGCGCCGGCGTCGCTGCGCATCCAAGGCTCGATCGTGAATTCGATGCCGCGCCGCTCGCGCAGGAAGCGCTGCGTCTCTTCGTCGGGCTCGACCAGGCCGGTAAACCCGCCGAGTTCGGCGACCATGTTGGTCAGCGTTGCGCGTTCGTCGATCGACAGGCCGCGTACCACCGCACCGCCGAACTCGAACACCCGCCCGACCCCGGCGCCGGCGCGGATCGCCGGCATCGCCAGCAGGTGCAGCACCAGGTCCTTCGCGGTCAGCCCGCTCGGCAGGCGGCCGTCGAAGTCGACCCGCAGCGCGCCGGGCATCGTGAAGCGCAGCGCACCGGTGGCGAAGGCGTTGGCCATGTCGGTGCTGCCGACGCCGAAAGCCACGCAGCCGAGCGCGCCGCTGTGTGGCGTGTGCGAATCGGTGCCGGCGATCAATTGCCCCGGCAGCGCGTACTGTTCGGCCATCACTGCGTGCGAGATGCCCTCGGACCCGGTGTTGCCCTCGTCGCCGGCGGCCAAGGCCTTCAGATAGCCATGCTCGCGCAGGCCGTGCCTGGCGACGAAGGCGCGGTGTGCCTCCGACAACGCGCGCACGCCGCCGACCAGCCCCTGCGCCACATGCACCGGGCTGCGGTGGACGTACGACAGGTGGTCTTCGAAGCACACGATGCTGCCCGGCTCGTGCAGCACCAAAGCGTCGCCGAAGCGCTCGGCCAGCAAGTGCGCGCACATCCCCGTGTAGTACTCGTGGATGAAGCGCCAGTCGGCGCGAACGAAGCCGCCTTCGCCGCGCTGCGGCATGGCGCCGAGCGCGTGGCGTTCGACGATCTTCTCGAACAGCGTTCGCGGGCGCTCGACCACAGGCCCGGCCGGCAAGACCTTCGCGCCGTAGCGCAGCAGCCCGCCGGCGCGCAGGATCGCCGCGGCCAGCGCATCGCGGCCGGCCAGCAGCTCGTCGAGTTCGATCGCCTCGCCGCGGGCGATGCGCTCGACGAGGCCGAAGTCGGTCGACGTGAAGAGCCCCAGGTTGTCGGCGTTCTGCCGGTAGATGCGCTCGAAGCTCTCGGCGATCACGAGCCGCACGCCGGCCGAGCGCTCGGCCACCACGCTGTGCTCGCGCGACGAGCCCTTGCCGTAGCGCCGGCCGGCAACCACGACTTCGATGCCGGCTTGCCGCACCGCGTCGCGCGCGATCGGCCGCTCGCCGCCGGCCGCGAAGCCGGTGTACGGATAGCGGCCGAGCGTGGCATCGAAGTGCACCATCGCCGGCAGCGGCGAGATCTCGTCGGTGGAAACGTCGTCGCGCAACGGCAGCACGTCATCCAGGCGCAACGCCGTGCCCGCTAGCTGCGCCCGCACGCACGCGGCGTCCTGCGACAGGAACAGCAGGCGCGGCGCGAACGTCAAAGCGCTCACTGCAACTCGACGCCCGCTTTCTTCACCAGCCGCGCGTACTTCGCCATCTCGGTCCTGAAGTAGTCCTTCGCGACCTCGCTGCCGCTGACGTTGATGACGTTGCCCTGCCTGGCCATCGCCTCCTTCACGGCGGGGTCGGCGAAGGCCGCGACCACCGCGTCGTGGACCCGCTTGACGTCGGCCGCTGCCATGCCCTTCGGCCCGATGACGGCGAACCAGGCATCGACCTGGTAACCCGGCAGGCCCTGCTCGACGAAGGTCGGGATCTCCGGCGCGGCCGGCACCCGCTGCGCGGTGGTGACGCCGATCGCGCGCAAGGCGCCGCTCTTCAGGTGCGCCTGCACGCTGGGCAGCGCCGCGGCAGCCATCTCGACCTGGCCGCCGATCAGGTCGGTGAGCATCGGGCCGACGCCCTTGTACGGCACGTGGGTCGCCTTGACGCCGGCTTCGTCGAGATACATCTCGGTGGCCAGGTGGAGGATCGTTCCGTTGCCGCCCGAGCCGTAGTTGACCTGCCCCGGCCTGGCCTTCAGCAGCGCGACGAGTTCCTTCGAATTGTTGGCCGGCACCTTGGCATTGACGACCAGCACCATCGGCGTCGTGCCGACGATGGCGACCGGCGTGATGTCGTTCGCCAGGTCGAATGGCAAGGTCTTGTAGACGCTCGGAAAGATCACGACGTTGTTCGACACGACGCCCAAGGTCATGCCGTCGGGCGCGGCGCGCGTGATGGCCTGCACGCCGACGATGCCGCCGGCGCCCGGCTGGTTGTCGACCACCACCGCGAAGCCCAGCGCCTTGGCCAGCGCCGCCTGCGCCGACCGCGTGATCGCATCGACACCCGAACCGGTTGCGTTGGGCAGGATGAAACGGACCGACTTCTCGCTCATCTGCGCGGTGGCGGGCAAGGTGGTCGCGGCAAAGCTGGCGCCCAGCCAAGTCAAAGCCTGACGGCGGTTCTTCATCTCGGTTGTCTCCGTTGTGTTTTCAGGCGATCGCACCCTGTTCGATGAGTGCTTCGATCTGCGCGCCGGTATAGCCCAGGCCGGCGAGCAGCGGATGCGTATGTTCACCCATCGTTGGCGGGTCGCAGCGAACGCCGAGCCGTTGCCCGTCCATCGTGATCGGGAGCAGCGTCGTCTTCACCGTCTGCCCGGCCCTTTCGCCATCGGGCAGCTTGACGTCGGCCAGGCCGCCGGTCGCCAGCAGGTGCGGGTCGTCGTAGAGGTCTTCGGGGCGGCGGATCGGTGCGAACGGCAGCCCGGCGGCTTCCATCGCCGCCGCCAGTTCGCCGGCGCTGCGCGCGGCCAGACGTTCGCGCAAGGTGGCCAGCAGTTGCGGGCGCAATGCCACGCGCAGGTTGTTGGTGGCCAGCGTCGGGTCGGCCTTCAGGTCGGGCAGGCCGAGCGCGTCGCAGAACGTCAGCCATTGCGAGTCGCTGACCGCGGCGAGAAAGATCTGCTCGCCGTCCTTGACGGTGAACACGTCGTAGACGGCCCACGGGTTGTCGCGCGCCGGCATCGGTGCCGGGTGCTTGCCGGTCATCGCGAACTGGAGCATGTGCTGGCCCATCAGGAACACGTTGTTCTCGAACAGCGCCGACTGGACTTCCATGCCGCGGCCGCTGATGCCGCGCTGGATCAGCGCACCGAGTGCGCCGATCGCGCCGAACAGGCCGCCCATGATGTCGTTGACGCTGGTGCCGGCACGCAGCGGGTCGCCCGGGCGGCCGGTCATGTAGGCCAGGCCGCCCATCATCTGCACCACTTCGTCGAGAGCGGTCCGGTGGTCGTACGGGCCGGGCAGGAAGCCCTTGTGGCTGACGTAGATCAGGCGCTGGTTGACCTTGGCCAGGTGCGCATAGTCGAGGCCGTACTTGGCCATCGTGCCGGGCTTGAAGTTCTCGGCCACGACGTCGGCGCTGGCCGCCAGCTTGCACGCGACTTCGGCGCCGGCGGCGCTGCGCAGGTCGATCGCGACGCTCTTCTTGTTGCGGTTGAACATCGGAAAGAAACCGGCGCCGGCACCCATCAGAAAGCGCGTGCGGTCGCCGTCGATCGGCTCGACCTTGATGACCTCGGCGCCCATGTCGGCGAGCACCATGCCGCAGGTCGGGCCCATCACCATGTGGGTGAACTCGACGACGCGAAGGCCGGCCAGCGGTTGCGGGGCGTTCATTGCATCGTCCTCGGCAAACCGGCGCGCCAGATCGAGCCATGCAGCGCCTCGCCTTCCAGCCACCCGGCGACCTGGGCCCGCAGCGCGACGAGCCGATCGAAATCGATACCCGTCGCCACGCCCATGCTGGCGAACAGATACGCGACGTCTTCGCTGGCCACGTTGCCGCTCGCGCCCGGCGCATGCGGGCAGCCGCCGATGCCGGCCAGGCAGGCATCGAAGCGGCGCACACCGGCCAGCCAGGCGGCGTAGACGTTGGCCATGCCGAGGCCGCGGGTATCGTGGAAGTGGCCGCAGGCCAGGCGATCGCCGGCGACCGCGAAGCTCTGCTCGAACAGCTTTGAGACCATCAGCGGGTCGGCATAGCCGACGGTGTCGGCCAGGCCGACGCGGTCGGCACCGGCGTCGAGCACCGCCTGCACCAGCCGCAGCACTTCCGCAGGCTCGACCCGACCCTGGATCGTGCAGCCGAATGCCGTGCTGATGCCGACCTCGACGAGGCACTTCGAGCCCGCCGCATCCCGCGCCGCGCGGATCGCGGCGATCTCGCGCACCACCTCGTCGGGCGTCTTGCGCAGGTTGGCCAGGCTGTGCGCGTGGCTCGCCGACAGCGGCAGCAGCATCGAATCAGCGCCCGATTCGAGCGCGCGCTCGGCGCCCTTCAGGTTCGGCACCAGCACCGAGACGACCAGCCCCGGCAGCGTCTTCGCAAAGACCACCAGCTCGGCGGTGTCGGCCAGCTGCGGCAGCAGCCGCGCCGGCACGAACGAGCCGACTTCGATCTCGCGCTGGCCGGCGTCGAAGGCGGCGCGGATCCATTCGAGCTTGCGCGGCGTGGGCAGCACGCGCTGGATGCTTTGCAGGCCGTCGCGCAGGCCCACCTCGCGCACGACGACGGTTGATTCAGGGTTCATGGCCGCCACTGTAGCCATGCCGTCGGGCATCATCGGCGGTATTTGGGAACCGCCCGCGTTCCCGCCCGGCATGGCACGCGATTTCGACCCCCACTTCGACCCGGTCACCCTGCGCCTCTTCGTCGCCGTCTGCGAAGAAGGCAACATCGCGCGCGCCGCCGAGCGTGAAGCGATCGTCGCCTCCGCGGTCAGCAAGCGCATCGCTGCGGTCGAGGCCGAGATCGGCGCGCCGCTGCTGGTGCGCGGCCGGCGCGGCATCGAGCCCACCGCCGCCGGCCAGGCCTTGCTGCGCCAGGCGCGCGACGTGCTCGGCGCGATGGCCCGCATGCACGCCGAGCTGAGCGAATTCGCCAGCGGCGTGCAAGGCAGCGTGCGCGTGCTCGCATCGCCATCGGTGCTGGCCGAGGCGCTGCCCGACGACATCGGCAGCTTTCTCGAGCGCTTTCCCGATGTGCGCGTCAGCCTCGACGAAAGCGTCAGCCCGGACATCGTGCGCCGCGTTCGCGAAGGCTCGGCCGACCTCGGCGTCCTGTGGGGCCTGGCCGACCTCGACGGCCTGCAGCAGCGCGCCTACCGCAGCGACCACCTGTGCGTGGCGCTGCCGCGCGGCCATGCGCTGGCGCGGCGCAAGAGGATGCGTTTCGAAGAAACGCTGGGCCAGGTCAGCGTCGGCGTCGCCCCCGGCGGCATGATGGACGTGCTGCTGCGCCGCAAGGCCGCGCTGCTGGGCAAGACGCAGGCGCACCGCATCCAGGTGTCGAGCCTGGACGCTGCCTGCCGCATCGTCGCCGCGGGTCTGGGCATCGCGATCCTGCCGCGTGAAGCGGCGCAGCCGCATGCGCCGTCGGGGCTGACGCTGGTGCCGCTGGCGGAAGACTGGGCCCAACGCCGCTTCGTCGTCATCTCGCGCGCCGACGCGGCGCTGTCGGCGAGCACCCGGCGGCTGGCCGAACACCTGGTGGCCGTTGCCGCCGCAGCCGCCGCAACCGCTATTTGACGAGCAGCACCGTTTCGACGAAACGCACGATGGCGTAGAAGCGGTAGTCTGCGTTCTCCTTGCGCGCAAAGCCGTGGCCTTCGTTCTCGGCGCGCAAGTACCACACCGGCGTGCCGTTGGCGCGCGCCTTGGCGACGATCTGCTCGGCTTCGGTGTACGGCACGCGCGGGTCGTTCTTGCCCTGCACCACGAACAGCGGCTTGGCGATCTTCTGTGCGTTGCTCAGCGGCGAGATGCGGTCGAGGAACGCGCGCATCGCCGGATCGCGCTCGTCGCCGTATTCGACCCGGCGCAGGTCGCGGCGGTAGCTCTCGGTGTTGTTCAGGAAGGTCACGAAATGGGAGATGCCGACCTCGTCCACGGTGCCGGCGATGCGCTCGTTGTAGTGCGTGGCCACGGCCAGGCTCATGTAGCCGCCATAGCTGCCGCCCATCACCAGCACGCGCGCCGGGTCCAGGTCCGGCTGCTGGGCGATCCAGTCGAGCAGCGCGCCGATGTCCTTCACCGAGTCTTCGCGTTTCATGCCGTCGTCGAGCGTGAGGAAGGTCTTGCCGAAGCCCGACGAGCCGCGCACGTTGGGCTGGATCACCGCCACCCCCAGCTCTTCGATCAGGTAGTTGTCTCGGCCCATGAAGCCGGCCGTGGCCTGGCCTTCGGGGCCACCGTGGATATCGATCACCACCGGGCGCTTGCCGCTGAACCGCGCTGGCGGGCGGTTCAGCAAGCCGGATATCCGGCGGCCGTCGAAGCTGGTCCAGCGCACGATCTGCTGGCTGCCGAAGCCGGCCATGTCGACGCCGGGCGGCGCGTAGGCGCGCGTCCATTGCGCGACCCGGCCGCTGTCGGCGTCCAGCGTGTAGAGCTGGCTCGGGCCCTGCGCGCTGTTCAGCGACAACGCGACTTCCGCCCGGCGCGGGTCGAACTCGCTCGTGCCGACGCTGCCGGCGGGCAGTTTCGGCGCCGGCAGCTCCTTCAGGCTGGCGGTGTCGAAGAGGCGCAGTTCATCGCGGCCGTCGACGTTGACTTGCGCGGCGACCAGGCGGCCGTCATCGCTGGCGGTGACGCCGCTCACGTCCCACGGTATGTGGCCGCTGACGCGGGTGATGCGGCCGCTGGCGAAGTCCAGCGCCATCAGTTCGGTGAATTCGCCGGCGCGGTCGCTGGTGAAGAAAAGGCCCGAGCCGTCGCGCCGGAACGCGGCTGCGAAGTGCGACGCCTTCAGCGTCTCGCCGGCTGCCGGCAGCAACTGCCGGCGGGCCCCGCTGGCCAGATCGACCAGCCAGATCTCGGACTCGCCGGCGGACAGGAAGTGGGTCACTGCGATCTGCTGGTCGCCATACGCGATCGCGCTGCCGAACCAGCCGCCGCCGGGCAAGGTCGCGACCTTGCGCCGGCCTTCGGGCTGCAGCGGGTCGATCAGCCACAGCGTCGTGTCGACGCTCGCGCGCGTGCCGCCCTGTGCCGTGCGGTCCAGCGGCACCGCCGTGTACAGCAGGCGGCTCGTGTCGTGCAGCCAGCCGACCAGGCCATGCCGCTGGTCGGGGTCGCTCAGCAGCGTGGTCTTGCGGGTGTCGAGGTCGAGCCGGTACAGCTGAGCCGCTTCGTTGCCGCCGCTGCTGCGCGCATAGACCAGGTACTTGCCATCGCGCGGCTCGTAGGTGCCCACGCGCACCGGGTCGGCCTCGGCCGTGAGCTGCTCCAGTTCGGCCATCGGCCCGGCCAGCCGGTACAGCTGCGGCGTGTCGTCGCCGGCCTTGCGGTAGGCGACGAGCAGCTCGCGCCGGGTCGGGTGCCAGTCGGCGAAGGCGTGGCCGCGAAAGTCGGTGTAGCGCTGGACGCGTTCGACCAGCGATTGCGGGATCGGCGGGATGCCCTGGACGACGAGGTTGGCGTTCGGCGCGAATACGGAATCCGGCGCTACCGGCGCCGGCGCGCAGGCCGCCAACAACGCAGCGGCTGCTGCACCCAGGCACCAGCGCAGCGGTTGGCAGCAAAGCTTCATCGAGCGGTCGACCAGCTGGCCGGGCGTTTTTCGATGAAGGCCTGCACGCCTTCGAGCGCCGATTCGTCCATCATGTTGCAGGCCATCGTGTGCGCCGCATCGTCATACGCGGCGGCGATGCCGGTCTCGAGCTGGCGATAAAAGAGCGCCTTGCCGGCAGCCAGCGCCACCGCCGGCTTGGCGACGATGCTGGCGAGCAGGCGCTCGACTTCGGCGTCGAGTTGGTCCGGCTCGGCAACCCGGTTCACCAGCCCCTTCTCGCGGGCCTGCTCGGCGCTGATGAACTCGCCCGTGACGAGCATCTCGAACGCCGCCTTGCGCGGCAGGTTGCGGCTGAGCGCCACGCTCGGCGTCGAGCAGAACAAGCCCAGGTTGACGCCGCTGACCGCGAAGCGTGCATCGCTTGATGCCACCGCCAGGTCGCACATCGCAACGAGCTGGCAGCCGGCCGCGGTGGCGATGCCTTGCACGCGCGCGACCACCGGCAGCGGCAGTTGCTGGATGGCCATCATCATCCGCCCGCATTGCGCAAAGAGACGCTCGTAGTAGGCGGCAGACGGGTCGGCGCGCATCTCCTTCAGGTCGTGCCCGGCGCTGAAGGCCTTGCCCGTGGCGGCAATGACGACGACCCGCGCGCCAGCATCCGCGGCCACGCGGTCGAGGGCCGCCTGCAACGCATCGAGCATCGCCTCGGACAACGAATTGAAGGCCTGCGGCCGGTTCAGCGTCAAGGTGACGACGCCGCGCCCGTCCTTCTCATACAGCACCAAAGGCTCGTTCGACGACATCTCGCGTTCTCCTATTCGATCGCCGACGGGCTCTTCGCCCGTTCGCGCAACTGGAACTTCTGGATCTTGCCGGTGCTCGTCTTCGGAATCGGTTCGAAGCGGATCTCGCGCGGCACCTTGTAGCCGGCGAGCAGGCCCTTGCAGTGCGCTATCAACTCGGCCGCGCTGACGGGAGAATCCGCTTTCGTCTCGACATAGGCCAGCGGTGTTTCGCCCCACTTCGCATCGGCCTTGGCGACCACTGCGCAAGCCAGCACCGCCGGGTGCCGGTACAGCGCGTCTTCGACCTCGATCGAGCTGATGTTCTCGCCGCCGGAGATGATGACGTCCTTGCTGCGGTCCTTGATCTTCACGTAGCGGTCGGGCTCGATCACCGCCAGGTCGCCGGTGTGGAACCAGCCGCCGGCGAAGGCCGCCTGCGTCGACAGCGGGTTCTTCAGGTAGCCCTTCATCACGATGTTGCCGCGGAACATGATCTCGCCCATCGTCTGGCCGTCGGCCGGCAATTCGGCCATCGATTCGGCATCGAGCACGGTCATGCCTTCCTGCAGAGCGTAGCGCACGCCCTGGCGGCCGTTCAGCCGGGTCTGCTCCGACAGGCTCTCTGCCGCCCAGCCGTCGCGCTTGACGGCCACCGCCGCCGGGCCGTAGACCTCCGTCAGGCCGTAGACGTGGGTGATGTCGAAGCCGATCTTCGCCATCCCTTCGATCATCGCCGCCGGCGGGGCGGCGCCGGCCACCATGCCGCGCACTTTCTGCGTAATGCCGCCGCGCAGCTCGGCCGGCGCGTTGACGAGCAGGTTGTGCACGATCGGCGCCGCGCAGTAGTGGTCGACGCCGTGTTCGCGCATCGCGTCCAGAATGGCCTTGGCTTCGACGCGGCGCAGGCAGACATGGGTGCCGCCGAGCATCGCCACCGTCCACGGAAAGCACCAGCCGTTGCAGTGGAACATCGGCAAGGTCCAGAGGTACTTCGGGAAGTGCGGCATGGTCCAGGTCGCCGCATTGCAGACCGCGTTCAGGTAGGCGCCGCGGTGGTGTGTGACCACGCCTTTCGGGTCGCCGGTGGTACCGCTGGTGTAGCTGACCGCGATCGCGTCCCATTCGTCGGCCGGGCCGTTCAGACGCGGCAACGGCTCGTGCGCGGCGAGCAGCGCCTCGTACTCGTGCGCACCGATGCGATCACCGGCGCCGGTGTATTCGCTGTCGGCGACGTCGATGACGACCGGCGTGCGGCCATGCTCGTCGCGCAGCAGGCGCAGCGCCTGAGCCATCAGCGGCGCGAACTCGCGGTCGGTGATCAGCACATCGACCTCGCAGTGGTTCATCTGCCAGGCCAGCAGCGGCGCGTCGAGCCGCGTATTCAGCGTGTTCAGCACCGCATTCAGCGCCGGCACCGCATAGTGCACCTCGACCATCTCGGGCGTGTTCGGCAGCATCACGCTGACCGTGCTGCCGCGCGCGACACCCAGCGCCCGCAGCGCCGCCGCCAGCCGCGCCGAACGCTCGCGCGTCTGCGCCCAGCTGTAGCGGCGCGCGCCGTGCACGACCGCCGGCAGGTCGGCGAAGACCTCGGCGCTGCGCTCGACGAAACTCACCGGGGACAGCGCGACGAAATTGGCGGCGGTCTTGTCCAGATGCTGGTCGTAGATGTTCATCGTCGTCTCCACCTTCGGCAAGAAGCAAGCGGATAGTAGCCGGGCCTATACTGACAGCCTCGATCGCCGAGGTGTCGCCATGGGTCATTTCACGAGCTACGAAGCGCTGGCCCTGCGCTGGGCCGAGTTGTGCAACGACCCGACCTTGCACGACCTGCCGTTCAAGATCGAACTCAACGCTTATGGGACGCTGGAGATGAGTCCTGCCAGTACCCGGCATGCGCGGTTTCAGGCCGCCGTCGGCCATGCCCTCGCCCTTCAGTTGCCGGCCGGCACCGTGATGGTCGAATGCGGCATCGCCACGATCGAAGGCGTGCGTGTCCCCGATGTCGCATGGGCTTCGGCCGAGTTCGTTGCCTGCCACGGCGACGCGACGCCGCTGCCGAATGCACCGGAAATCTGCGTCGAAGTGCTGTCGCCTTCCAACACCGATGCCGAGATGGCGATGAAGCGGCACGCCTACTTCACCGCCGGCGCCGTCGAGGTGTGGCTGGTCTCCCCAGCCGGCGCCTTGCAGGTCTTCGACGCCGCCGGCGCGCAGCCGGCCAGCCGCTACGGCGTGCAACTCGCGCTCTGAGGATTTGCCGGCTCGCGGCAGCGAGCGCCTGGTCGCTACGCGCTCGCGACTGCGAGCGCCTGGTCAATGTCCCACAGGATGTCGTCGATGTGCTCCAGCCCGACCGAGATGCGGATCATGTCGGGCTTGACCCCCGCCGCCAGCGCCTGCGCTTCGTCGAGCTGGCGGTGCGTCGTGCTGGCCGGGTGGCTGATCAGCGTTCGCGTGTCGCCGATGTTGACGAGGTGGCTCATGAACTGCGCGCTTTCGATGAAGGTCACGCCGCGTTCGATGCCGCCCTTCACGCCGAAAGCCAGCAGCCCGGACGCGCCGCGCATCTGGCGCATCAGCAGCGCGTGGTCCGGGTGGTCCGGCAGGCCGGGGTAGTTGACCCATTCGACGGCTGGGTGCGAGCGCAGGAACTCGGCCACCTTCAACGCGTTGCTGCAATGCCGCTCCATGCGCAGCGGCAAGGTCTCGACGCCTTGCAGGATCTGCCAGGCGCTCATCGGCGCGAGCGCGGCGCCGTAGACGCGCAAGGTCTCCATCCGGCAGCGCATCGTGAAGCCGAAGTCGCCGAAGGTCTCGAAGAACTTCACGCCGTGGTAGCCGGGCGATGGCTCGGTCATGCCCGGGAACTTGCCGTTGTCCCACGGGAATTTGCCG